>Ga0210017_1003238_pt1 | contig 13719 bp, 13 predicted proteins | sample CryGeyCG2014_020_FD_183966 | JGI IMG/M metagenome (GOLD analysis project Ga0210017, IMG submission 183966) | Groundwater microbial communities from aquifer - Crystal Geyser CG08_land_8/20/14_0.20 (SPAdes) (version 2) | ecosystem: Environmental > Aquatic > Deep subsurface > Groundwater | place... | reverse complement strand
CGGTACTGTAAATTCTTAGTAGGCAAGTAAGGTCTTGCAAAATAGATCAAGACCTCGCATTATCTCGTTAGAATCACCAAACGGGAGAAGGAGGTCTTGATATGGAAAACATTATTGATTCTATCTGCACATTAATAAAAGAGGGCACTGACTGCAAGAGTATAGAAAAGGAAGTTTTTGCGTTTGCATGCAAGATAGCAAGCGGGTTGTTCTCACAAATCATATCTGTTATTGACGAAACACTGTTAAAAGACAAGGACAAAGATCTGCGTGTTGTAGGGTTTAGGGAAAAGACGGTAGAGATGTTATTTGGCAGATTGACGATTAAGCGAAGGCTCTATAGAAACAACAATGGCTCATACCGGTTCTTGCTTGACGAGGCTCTGGGGCTCGGTAAGAGCCAGCGTATAAGCCCAACGCTTGCAGAAGCGAGTGCGGTCTTAGCAACACACATGCCGTTTCGGAAGGTCTCTGAGGTTATCGGACTGCTGCTGCCTACGCATATAAGCCATATGGTGGTCTACAACCATTTTGAAAAGGTGGCCGAAGCCCTCGATGAGCAAGACCGCCTGCGCGCCAAGAACCTGTTTGAAGACGGTGTCATCGAGCATCCCGGCACAAAGGTATCTGAGAAGCTTTTTATTGAAGCAGACGGTCTCTTTATCCACCTGCAGCGCGAGAGTAAAAGAAAAGCTGAACTAAAGCTCGGGGTTTCATATGAAGGATTGGCGCCAATCAATAAAGACAGATACAAAACGGTTTCCAAGGTAGCAGTAGCAGGGATGCTTACCGCGGAAGAGTTTTGGCGCAGATTTTCCGAGCGGCTGTACCGCAGCTATGATGTGGCAGAAACAAACGCTGTATATATCGGTGGTGATGGGGCACGTTGGATAAAGGGCGGCTGTGATCTGTTTAAGCATGCGACATTTACACTGGACCGCTTTCATCTAAACCGGGAGATCATGCGAGCACTGCCCACTGCGCTTCACGCAGAAGCTTTTCATCTCGCAGCCCAAGCTGACATGGAAGGGCTTGATGCTTTATTCGAACAGGCTAAAACAAACGCTAGCGAAAGCCAGGCCAAACGAATAAAGAAAGCAAGAGCCTACATCTTTGCCAATAAAGATGGTCTTAAAAAAGAGCTGCCAGAGCGAGGTCTTGGCACCATGGAAGGACAAATAGATAAGACACTGGCACATCGCTTCAAAAAGCGGGGTATGAGCTGGAGTCTCTCCGGGGCACACAGAATGGCGCATATGCTTTCCCTTCGGGAAAACGGTGAACTGTTTGAGCGCCTACAGAACTGCCACGTACCATCTAGCTTTCCTGCTGCAGTTTCGTCGAACGCTATTTCACTACCAGAAGTTCCCGGCGATTGGATGCAAGCTCACCTGCCTGCAATTATTGGGCCTTACTCTAGTCGTCCATGGGTAGGAGTTTTGCGTGATATTGCTGGACTAGGAGCGCTCGCATAAAGAAGCAACGAGATGCGCCTACTAAACGTTGACAGTAACATTACATGGTAATGATTTGACAAAAACAGTAAGCGTTTGATATCATATACTACAACCCCTGCAATATTCGTATCACGCTATTATGGTGGAAAACGAGGAAAAGCTGAAAGCTATGTCAGATCGGATTACCGGCCGAGAAAAACAAATCCTCAAACTAATCAGTGACGGTTTAACGAACAAAGAAATTGCATATAATCTCAACCTTAGTATTTATACCATTGATAATCACTGCAAGAAAATCTACCGGAAACTGCAGGTAAAAGATCGTATTGAAGCTATTGAGTTAGCAAATAAAGATGGCATTATTGATTAATCCTCCTTGCTCAACGCTAAAGCACGGGCTTGCACAAACCAAAGCCCATATCTGCTCCTCGAACTTCACCCTTAACCGAACTTAACCGAACCCATAGCATTAAACCCGTAGCGCATAGCTAATTCCAGCTAGTTTTAGCTGGAATTAGCTACTTTTGGCTATCCGAAAACTGCATAAAAGATATGCATACAAGGATATAATCGTAATCAGATGGTTTGCTTGACAAATGGTTAACTAACATATGTAAGCTGGGGGTGATGACTGCGGATCGTGTGTTTTGTAAGCGTCGTTCTAGGTGAGAGGAGTACAAGTATGAATCGACTATGGACAGTAAAACTTGTAATGTTAGCTTTGTGCTTAATGTTGTTGATACCTTCTTCAGTATATGCAGACACCGATGGTAGTAATGTATCAATAGGGGTTGAATGGGCTGGTCAGTACTCAGGGACAGGCGCACCATATGAAGGCAACCTCGATTCATCTGACGAAGCAGTCGCTGGCCTTTACGATATCGTTTCGGATCCTAATACAAGTTGGACTTGGGATTTCAATTTTGGCAACGATTATGCTTGGGAGCGAGATTGGAAGGCGGCTGGGCGACTAGGAGGAGATGATTCTATATATGCTGATGATGTAGACCTTGCTGCTTGGTGTGGACATGGGCTCGGCAATAATTTTCTATTTAACAACCAAAACGATGATTGGTATGCAACAATTGGCGATATGGATATGGGTGACAGGGATTGTGAGTGGATATTAGCCTTTACGTGCCATTTCTTACAAGGAACTGCATCTAATTTTGGACGCGCAGCGGATGGGGTTCACTTGATTTGCGGTTATTCTACCGACATGACGGTATATCCTAATTCGGGCTCAAGGTTTGCCTATTGGGCAAAATATCCTTACGGCGTAAGAGTAGCTTGGTATAGGTACGGCAAAGATACACAGCAAGCAATAGATCAAAATATCGCAAGGACATTCGGTGCAAATGCTTCAGTTAACGATTATTTATGGGGATATGGTTCTGTATCGTCCGACCCGCCGTTCTATTCCAACTCTCCTGGCTCTTATGGTATATGGGATACAAAACTGAACTGGTAATCATCGATTAATTTGGCAAACCAACTAGCCGTGAAAAGGAGAAGTTATGAAACGAATCAAAAGCATTGTGCTTGGATTAATAATCGCTGGGCTTGTGGCTATTCCTGCGTATCAAATTATTGGTAGCAGTAATGGTGCGCAACAGAAATCTACAAAAAATCAATTACCCAAAATTACAGTTGAGCCCTTAGCCAAGACAGGCTCTGATGGTAGTTTCTCGAATTTAAGCGCTGGTGATATAAAGCCTACTATCCCAGGTAAAGCCATAGTATATAAGGTGAAGACACCTATAATAACTAAGGAGAATGTTTCAGCCCAGGCATTAAAGCTAGGTATATCCGGCACAGCAAGGGAAACCTCGGTTGATATTAGCGTAAAGTCCCCAACTGGTGATTACATAGTCGATAAGGAATCTGGCGCAGACGTTTATATGACAAAAGACTTTGAGCTACAGGCATTTCCTTTAAAGACGCTGCTCTCCGACGAGACATATAGAAAACTTGCAACCGATTTTCTGAATGAAAAAGGCCTGATGAAAGGAGATGCGGTTTTTAAGGGTGTGAATAGAGGTAACACATATACGAGTGGCGATGGAAGCATAAATCAGGCGCCATTCATGATAGAAATAGGTTTTAGCAGGAAAGCGCTAAATGGTATTGAATGGGCTGGAGTCGGGCCAAGGATTACGGTTCAGTTTGGTGAGAACGGCAAGATAATTGGCGCAGATTCAGTTTGGCGTGAAGTAGAGCCTTTTAAAGAATACCCCGTTATCTCTTTTAGCGAAGCATTGGACAAAGTTAAAGCGGGTAATGCAGCAATATATAATGTAGGCTTAAATGATTCAGGTGTTGTAGAAGGCGCTAAACTAGTGTATATGTCAGACCCGGTCGGATCGCATCAAGAATATGTGATCCCCTACTATGAGCTAAAGGGTAAGAGTGGTTCCGGTAAGTCCTTCATAGCATATACTAGGGCGATACCGGAAAATCTTATTACTGAAGCACCGGCATCTCACAGTAGCGCCCCGCAGGGAAGTAAGCGTAAATAAAGATAGAAGCATGGTTTTTTGATGTAAAGAGATATTTCGAATAATCCCTATGAGCTTGACCCGAGTCTAGTTGAAATTAAGAGGCGGCCCAGTTAGCCTAAGGTTGGTAACTAATCAATCATAGACAAAGGAGCCGCCATGAAAAAACAGTACAACAAAAGGAACAAGAAATCTACGGGAAAGAAAGATCAGGAAGCGTTGGAGACGGTAACGGTAGAGTTGCCACTTCCTATTGCCGAGATCTTAGCCGGTGTAGAAGTAGAAATTGAGGAATTGGCAGGAAGAGCCGGCATGCTTATTATCGAATACGCCATGGCTTCAGAAGTGGATAGAAGGGCCGGTAGGCGATACGCCCATATGCTGGATAGAGAAAACTTTCGCTGGGGAACTCAGAAAGGATCAATTGTATACGCCGGAAGAAAGGTTGAGATAGACAGACCACGGGTTAGAAGCGCCTCAGGCCAAGAAGTCCCCCTTGCCACATACCAGGCATTTAGCCAGGGGGAGAAGATGCAAGAAGCAGTATATGACAAGCTCATCTTAGGAGTGTCTTCCAGAAACTACGAAAGAGCAATTGATGATTTTATGGATGGCTACGGAGTAAAGAAATCAAGCGTAAGCAGAAATTTCGTTAAAGTCACCAAGGTCAAGCTAGAAGAGCTTATGGAGCGTGATCTCTCTGGGCTTGATCTTTGCGCTATTATGATCGACGGCATCGGTTTTAAAGGAAACCTTTTAGTGGTCTCCATCGGGATAGACACCGATGGGAAGAAGCATGTACTTGGGCTCTGGCAGGGGGCAACGGAAAATGCAGAAGTTGTTACCTCACTACTTGAGGATCTTGGCCGGCGGGGTCTTGATACAAATAAACGGTATCTATTTATCTTAGACGGGGCCAAAGCTTTAAGTAAAGCGGTAAAGAAAATGTTCGGTGAAGATGTAGCCATTCAGCGCTGTCATCTGCATAAAAGAAGAAACGTTAAAGGGCATCTGCCTGAAAAATACCACACAGAAGTTGATAAGCGCATAAGAAATGCATATAAGATGACAAGCTACGAGGATGCTAAAGCTTCTCTAAAGACAACCATCTCCTACCTTGAAAGGCTAAACCCCAGTGCTGCAAGAAGCTTAGAGGAAGGATTAGAGGAAACCCTTACCCTTCACCGCCTGGGTATACCAGATGCTTTAAGAAAGAACCTATCTTCCACCAACATAATAGAATCATGTTTTTCTACCACACGGTTCATTACCGGTAGAGTAAAGCGCTGGAGGGGTGGCGATCAGGTTCAAAGGTGGGCCGCATCAGCTCTACTTGAAGCTGAGAAGAGGTTTAATAGAATTGACGGGTATCGGATGATTCCCACCCTCATCAGTGCCCTTAATCCGGTACGACAGAGTGTTGACGTAAAGGAGGCTGTAGCTTAGAATGGGCTTACTGGGATTGCCTCGAATTTCAACTACGATGGGGGCATGCTCATCCGGCTGTGGCACCGGTGGAAGCGCAAAGTACCCTTGAGAATTAGTAAAGGCTTCCACCTCCCGGCTATAGTCCTGGGTGTGGGCAGATACTCTTACGTCACCCACCGGTACGCCGTTCGGGTCTACAACTTTTCCTCTCAGACTTGGAGTCCGTAACTGAAGGTCTGGTGCGGCGACGGTATTTGTACCGTCAACCGTAACCGTAGTTACAACCGATGAAGCCGTATCGGTCGCATCATCGGGCGGATTGGCCTTAAGCCAGTAGGTACCGGCCGGCAGGTTATGAAAATAGTAATAGTTGGACATGTTGCCGGTAAACCTGAAGCTTACAGGCGGATTAAATTGCGGGTCCTGGTTAAATAGCTGAACTTCACAACCGGCTGTCGGTGTACCTGTTAAATCAAGTACGGCACCGTCGATGGTGCTGCCGCTACCTCCCAAGCTTATCGCAAAGGTTGTGCTTGTAGCGTTGTCGCCGGGATTGGATACCTCGACGGTATAAGTCCCGTCCGCGGTGAAGGAATCAACATGAAACAACATACCGTTCCAGTTGTTTGGGTTAATACTATTTAACCCGATCGCTTGTGTATCCTCACCTGGAGGCATTAGCAACACCATCGGTGTGCCTGTAATTGTTTGATCGGCGGATACGTTGATGTTAAGGTCCTGCGGTCCCATAACTGGTAACGGATTTACACCAACGGTAAATGTTGCACCACCAGATGCAAGCGCGGGTACAGCAGGCATAAAGCTAAGAAGCATTGCCGCCACTAAGAAGTAAGCTACAAACGTATGATGCCGCATTCGCATGCTTAAAGCATTGATACTCATCTAAAATCTTCCTCCTTGAATAAGCGAAGCTTGGTCTAGGTTCCTGGAACTTCTATGTATTGAATAGTTGCGTGTGATATCGACTTATAGTAGAGGAACTTTACCAAAATTGTCTGTTTATGAGGCAGATCTTATAAATAGGGGTTAAGTAAAGGGATTTAAGGGGTAAAGAAAGGCGTGGAGGTTATCCACGCCTTATAGAACTTACTCAGTCTACCTAAAGAATTTCTCAAGAGACACAATAAGAGGCGGAAGATCAACTGACACCGTATTCCATACTATAGCAAGGTCCACGTCATCATATTCATGGATTAGAAAATTTCGCATGCCTGCCATACTCCCCCATGGCAGCTCGGGCAACTTCACACGAGCCTCCCCAGAGACCCGTTGTGCGGCTTCACCAATGATTTCTAACCGGCGGATAATATCTAGCAGATACTCCTATCCCGTAACATGCAGAACCTCGGCGGAATCTAAAATGGCTTTGCGGCGAAGATGATTTCGGCTAGATTCAATCCCGCGTCGACTGATTATATCGACCTCTCGTCCAAATATCTCTTTAAGTTCATTTTGCATATGAACAAGGCTAAATAAACCATGCCTTGTTTCAGGAGTGAGAGTAATCAAAACATCTATATCACTGTCCGGTCGAAAATCATCGCGAAGAACTGAGCCAAATAGGGCAAATTCTTGAATATCCCATTTTCGGCAAAACTCGGCTATTTTCTTATATGGTATATTAATATGTGCCTTACTTTTCATTGGCATTTTCCCGTTCAGCGAGCATTGATTACATAATATTAGAATGGAGCCACTGAGCGGATTCGAACCGCTGACCTGCTCATTACGAGTGAAATTTTTTACTAAAAACCCATGTTTATCCATAGAAACCAGTACACTAAACTAGGTACTTTTACCTGCCATTATTATAAGCATGCTCTTATACGCTTGTCTACTGCTTTTCATTGTTTTATAATCAAGTTGCACTTAATAAACACTCTCGTAAGTGCAAAAAAGAGGGGGTTACTCGTGAGAGCAGTCATTAACAAGCGGTTGATTGAGTCTTTAAAACCAGGCGTGAAGGTCTATGAAGTAAGAGACACGAAACTAACGGGTTTTCTTTTGCGTGTGCAGTCGTCCGGTAGAATGACTTATATTTGCCAATACGCCCGTGGAAAACGGATCACGATCGGCAAGACAGACGTTTTAACGCCAACACAAGCACGAGACCGTGCTAAAGAGATACTTGCCGATTATGTAAGAGGCATTGACCCCCGAGAAGCCAAGCGCAAAGCTAAATTCCATACACTTGAAAGCTACCTCACCGAAGTTTACGCACCGTGGGTAGAGATTCACCAGCGCAGCGCCACAACGACCATAAGCAGGTTAAGGGCTAATTTCTTACCAATACTAGGCAAAACCAAGCTTGGGGATATTACCCCTTGGCAAGTGGAGAAGTGGCGCTCAGGACGGCTTAAAGCCGGAACTAAGCCTGCTTCTATTAACCGCTATGCTGCCACGCTCAAGAGCGCACTATCCCGCGCTGTGCAATGGGGTCACATTCAAACGAACCCGCTAGCGCCGATTAAGCCGCTTAAGGTTGATAGAGCGCCTAAAGTTAGATTCTTAAGCGACGAAGAGGAAGAGCGCTTAAGAGCCGCATTGGATTACCGCGAAGAGCACATTAAACTAAAGCGAGACAGCGCAAACGCCTGGCGAAGAGTACGAGGTTATGAGCAATTACCGGACTTAAAAAAACTACCCCTTGCTGACTACCTAAAGCCGCTCATAATCTTGGATCTTAACACGGGACTAAGGCGCGGTGAGCTCTTTAACCTTAAATGGAGCGACGTTGACCTTGATCGAGCCATGCTTACAGTCAAGGGCGCTGGTGCGAAAAGCGGACAGACAAGGCACGTCCCACTAAACGCCGAGGCCTTCGATGTGCTTTTTAGGTGGAAAACGTGCGTCAAGGACAGTGAGCTAGTGTTTCCTGGAAAGAACGGCGGGCGTTTCGATAACATTAACAATTCATGGCGAAAGTTATTAAAAGACGCCGATATAGTTAATTTCCGCTTCCATGACCTAAGACACCACTTCGCCAGCCGCTTAGTCATGGCAGGCGTTGACTTAAATACGGTGAGAGAGTTATTAGGCCATAGCGATATCAAAATGACGCTAAGGTACGCGCATTTAGCGCCCGAAGTGAAAGCAAATGCCGTTGCGAAGTTGGTGCGCGATAATCCGGGATATGTCAGCGATAAATTAATAACTGTTGGGTAACATGGACAATAAGGTTTGCATAAGTAGTGACAGTGAAAAATGTAAAGATTGTGCCAGGCTTCTTCAAGACCCAATAGGTGCGATTAAGAGCCTGCCAAACCATATTTGCTACGATGCAATGAGGCAGTCAACAGAAAACTGGTCCTCGAAAAAACTAATGTTCCCTGAGCTTTCTGAGTGGTCAGCTATGTTCCCTTTGCCGGTTGGGGAAAAGGCGTTTCTAAAAAACTTACCCCACACACTAGAAACGCTTGTTTTTGCTGATAATTTACCCTTTAAAGGTGGCGAGGAAGCTATCTTTATTATCGAATTTAGGTTTAGCGATGCCTTGATAGCCTTCTTTGGACTAGCCGAATTTGTAGATACTTTCGACCGGCGCTCGGGGGCAGTTGAGTTTTTTGAAGAGTTTGACCGCCCTAGCAATAAGCCTAAATCCCTATTTAAACATAGAAACCCGCCTAAAAACGATGCGTATATCGACAAATACAAATTCGGCAGGTGTAAATTCGTTATCTCTGGAGATAACCCAACCTCTAGAGAAGTTGCTGAAGCGGTTGCAAAACTAAGGCACTGGTGGGCACCTTTTAAGGGCGATAAGATTAAGGGCAGACGTCCAGGGTCAAAGAAATATAAGAACTTTCAAGAACTGAAAGACGCTTTCGAGAGACTCTCTCCAGAGGAAAAGACTTATGCGCTCAGATCCCAACAGAATTTTGCGAATGCTCTTGACGACATTGATGTAAGAACCCTCCAGCGATACATAGAAGATTACCGCTTTACCTGGCCTGCTGACTTCCTCGAATAGCCTTCCAACCAACCCTGTGCAAAATAATTAAAGAATTGAATTATTGTCGTCTTTTTGTCGCACGCTTTTGTTTTATTGCTCTGTAAGATGTGGTTTAGCAGTAAAAAACCATAGCGTAAGGAGCGATAGTATGAACAGTGTTGTAAACGAAAAAGATGCAGCAAAGTATATTGGTATGAGCGTATCCTTTTTGCGACAAGCAAGGTGCGACGGTCCAACAGCTAATCGAACACCTGGGCCTGTTTTTCTGCGGCTAGGACGGGCAATAAGATACCGCACTGAAGACCTCGACAAGTGGCTCGAAGAGCACCGTTGTGAGTTGGTGAAGGGCTAATGGCAACACAAGAAAAAAACCCGGCGATTGCGGCTAACAATCAAACGGGCGAAGAGCAAAGAGCTAATAACAATATACCACATTTAGCGAATGCTACCTGGATACTAGAAGCAACTTTATCTTATGCAAGACGTGGCTGGCACGTCATCCCACTCCACACACCGGTAAATGGCCGGTGCTCATGCGGCAAAACTGACTGCCAGCACATTGGCAAACACCCCAGAACCATGAACGGTTTGAAAGACGCTTCAACCGATGAGGCCACTATTAAGGAATGGTGGACTGCATGGCCGAGTGCAAATATAGGCCTAGTGGCTGGTGAGGGCTCAGGAATAGCAGTCTTAGATATCGACACAGATAAAGGCGGTGAAGATTCATGGGCCGATCTTTTAGACGAATACGGGGTTTATCCCGAGACCGTGGAGGCCATAACAGGCGGCGGTGGGCGTCATATTATCTTTAAACACCCAGGGTGTTTTGTTAAAAGCATAAACGGTTTTAGGCCGGGATTAGATAGTAAAGCCGATGGCGGCTATATTGTAGCTCCACCAAGCTTACATAAAAGCGGTCGGCGGTACCAGTGGGAGGTTTCAAGCCATCCTGATGACATCCCACTTGCTGACATGCCCACTTGGTTAATCGAGATACTGAACGGACCCGGAAAGAATAGTACAGTTGAACCAATCCCTGAGTTTATCCCCGAGGGTAAACGCAATAACACCCTTACAAGCCTGGCAGGTTCTATGAGGCACCGGAGGGCTAGTCAACGGGCGATAGAAGCGGCCTTATTGATCGAAAATAAAGAGCGCTGTACTCCTCCACTGTCCGATGCTGAAGTTAAGCAAATCGCTGAAAGTGTTAGCAAATACTCACCTGGAGAAGCATCATCACCGTCACAATCCCTTAGAGGATGTGACGCTGTGCCGGTAAAAATTCACCGTTTATGTGATGTTGAAGAACCGCCACCGATGCGTTTTATAGTGGATGATTTTATACCAGTCGATTACCCCACCCTGCTTTATGGTGACGGTGGACAGGGCAAATCTTATATTGCCCTTTACCTCGCTTGTTGTGTCGCAATTGGAAGGTATTTCCTGGATAAACACGTTCAGGAAGGGAACGTGCTTTTCGTCGATTTTGAGCTAGATGAGGCTGAGCAAGCACGGCGAGCGTATAAAGTATCCCGTGGTTTAGGACTTGCTACTCCACCTGAAGGCCTGCTCTACTATTCGCCGCTGTCTCAAGACAAGAAGGCCGGTGACTTAAATTCTATCATTGATAGCCTGGTAAGCTTTATTAAAGATCATGACATCGTGCTTACTATCGTCGATTCCTTTGGTGCAGCGGTAAGCGGTGATCCTGAAAGTGCCAGGGATGTAACAACGCTATACCGCAAGCTCAGACCGCTTGGTACGGTCCTTATACTCGATCACCAAAGCAAACCCAAGGCTGGCGAGAAGTACCGGGATAAAACAGCTTTTGGGAGCGTTTACAAGCAGAATATGAGCCGTAATATCTGGCAGCTACAAAGAATGATAGATAGCGGCATTCAAGAAAATGAGATTAAGCTTGCCCTTCACCACAACAAAAGCAACTTTGGCCCCCTGCGTGAATCCACGTTTCTAAAAGCAACTTTTGGTGAAAGCTTCACGCTTGAGCAGATCAAGGCGGACATTTACTTTACTGAAGCACTTACAACAAAAGACCACATATTAATTAGCTTCACGGAGCATGGTCCCTGCACAGCCGAGAACGTATCTGAAGTGACCGGAATACCTTTGGGCACCGTTAAAAATAACGTGACGAAACTGAAGAAAGAGGGCAAGCTTGCTCCAACAGGTGAGAAACGAGACAAAGCAGATGTGTATAAATCTATCGTCACACCGTCACAACCCTATAGGGGATGGGATAGTGATGATGCTAATAGCGGTGATTCGTCACAGGTTATTAGTGACGGTGACAGTGACAAACCACAGGCTCCTAAAAAATGGCCCTGCCCTCAATGTGGTGAGATAGTCGAAAAGTTCTATGGTATCGAGCCGGATATCCATTGTGAGCATTGTAAGGATCAGGTACCCGAAGGAGCCTCATTCTGATGGGTAAGCTAATTGAGATCAAGATAACAAAATGCTTATTGGTACTCACAGAAAACGAATATCTAAATGGCTTAAAAAGAGGCAAGGCAATCCTACGAAAACGCCAATTTGAGAAAAGGGGTAACGATGGCAGCAAGAACACCGATTAAGTCGATCCGGGCTAAATGTTTGGATTGTTGCGTGGGTCAGCGTAAGGAAGTAACACTATGCCCTAGTACCGATTGTGCTTTATGGCCGTATAGGTTAGGCAAACGGCCAAAGCCAGCCAGTAATGAAAATAACTCATAGGCTAGCTAAGGGTTTTTGAAAGGAGAAGAGAAAATGCGCAAGCCAACTGATAAGGAACTTCTAGAACATTATGCAGACAAACCAGCGAGATAGTAAGCGCTTAAGACGGTCAGCTTAAGAACGAGTTTTGGAATTTTTGGAGTCCATAAGACAGACGATAACGGGAATTATCCAGACTCGTTTCATATTTGCACCTGTTATTCGCTGCACAGAACTATTTTCTATGTTAGTTTCTGGGGTCCGAGTTTAATCTTGCAGCCGTTCTGACTCATCTGAAACTTTTTGTCTTCTAGCTTTCGAAACTTTCCAGTAGACAATTGAGACCAACCAGTAGACAATTGAGACCAACCAAGTTACTGCGCTAGCAGCTAAAAATATAAGTGCTGATATGGTAAATATGTTTCCTATACCGAAAAACAGTTGGAAAAAAGTCGCCAGCACCCAAAAGATTACAGAAGAACCAAGTCTGCGGTAAACATCACAATGGTAATTCAGTCTGCTAAGAGCTGAACTCAATACCTCAGCTGCCACAAAAAACAGCAGAGCTGTCGGTAGAATCCTCATGCTAGTAAGGAATAATGCGTTAAAATCAGACATGTTACCCCGCTTCTTTCTCAACAGAGTTATCTCAAGTGGCAGCCACGGCTGATTATTGGTGGGTGAGAGACTAAGTTTTATTCGACCGCCTACCTGATAATAGCCAAAGCACTAAGCGTAATGCAAATACGAGTACTATGGTGGTATTATCTATTACTTTGCCTCTCTGTGCAATCGCTTTTACCATTATCCATTGGCGGAAAAACTTTACCACTTTCATGGGTGCTTATCTCTTGCTCCAGCTTTTTTATCTTCTGTCCAAGCTCGGCGACTCGGTTTAGGCAGGATAAAATCTTTAAACAACTTTATTTTTCATCCCCCTTTCTGACGACGGACCGTCAATAAAGTTTGCCGTTTTTTTATGGACTCGCAAAATTCGGGAAATAGGGTGGGGAACGCTCTTTAGTGAGGGGTGAAAATTGACGTGTTGCACTTAGTTTGCACTTACGAAGAAGGCCTAGAATCCCTTTCTTGGTGATTCTAGGCCTCTGACCTGAGCCACTGAGCGGATTCGAACCGCTGACCTGCTCATTACGAGTGAGCTGCTCTACCTGCTGAGCTACAGTGGCATGATGTGTATTTAGTTGTTGACCTGCTATTTTGCTGTTTTTCTCTTGTCTGTGTCTAACCGTATTTTAGCATATTTTTGGGTGTTTTGTGACCACATTGTAACCGCGTATTACACCAGTCTTAGACCACCGCCACCACCTGTTTTGGCGCGTCCAAACTGTCAATCGCGGCATATGAATGCCGCAGGTCGTGAAAACGAACGCCCTTTAGTTTAGCAGATTTGCGCGCGGTTTTGAATATCCTCCTCTTTGTTCTGCTTAACGTCGACGAGCTGGCGCGCTTTGTGCTCGCACAGTGTGGCAACCATAGAAGCCGGAATGATAACCTTGCCCATAAAAAAACTAGCAGGCAAACAGTCTACCAATCGTCTATACCACAATGTATTATGTGAATTCCAACAATAAGAACGGCTGCATATATTCCAACTTGTAATAAGAATGGCTGATAATTATCTACAGCC
>Ga0210017_1003236_pt1 | contig 13725 bp, 9 predicted proteins | sample CryGeyCG2014_020_FD_183966 | JGI IMG/M metagenome (GOLD analysis project Ga0210017, IMG submission 183966) | Groundwater microbial communities from aquifer - Crystal Geyser CG08_land_8/20/14_0.20 (SPAdes) (version 2) | ecosystem: Environmental > Aquatic > Deep subsurface > Groundwater | place... | reverse complement strand
AATTCAACATACTTCGGCATTTCCTGTGCACGGATAAGCGTTATATCAAGGTTATCGTCATCGCAGGCGGGCTTATATGACCTCCCGTTTGTATATATTTTTATACCTGCACGGGAAAACAGTTCAATGGTTGACTCCTGCAGACTTCCTTTTGGTAATCCTAATTTCAGTTTAGTCATTTTTTTGTCGCACCCCCCCGCCCCGATAAATCGGGGCATGTATATCCATCCACGCTTATTTTCACCCCGTGTTATCTGCTCGTGTGGATTCTCTGTTATTTTTCCATTGCAATTAATTTATCCAATCTATCTCTGATTTCTTTCTCTATCCTATCAACAGCATCTATATTATTCAATGTAATCTCATAATAATGAATAACTTTCTTCAAAATGGAATTATCCATTTCTCTCAAAACTTTATTAGTTTTAATAGCATACAAGATATAAAGGTCTTTATTTTGTTCAACTTCTTCTATATTGACAAGAGGAGATAAATTCCCATATAACCATGCATCTTCGGGATTAAACAGATTTTTCAGCGAATAAAGATATGCATACTTATAAAAATTCTCTAATGTCACCACAATTCCGTTGGGATGTTCTTTTGTCATAAAAGAGGTGTTTTTCTTTAAAGAATTAATATCGCGAAAACTATAATAATACAAACCAATAGGAGATTTTTGGATATCGTTTTTGCGTGGAGGGTATTTATTAATATATCCATCAGTAGTTTTAAAATTGGATAAAACAAATGTTTTGTCACTATCTAATATGTTAAATCTAAAATTCCTAATATAATTAAATGTCATTCCATCTGCATTTTTTTCATAGAGAGCCACCAATATTGGAAATTTACTTGTTCCTGTTCCATGAAACAATGCACTAGAAAATATCTCAGCTCTTATTATCTTGTAGTTATCTTTAAAATCGTGTAATCTCTCAAAATTAGATTCTTTTATTAAATATGAGAGTGGATGTAACACACAAACGACATCAGCATTAAGTTTATGATATGACTTTAAGAATGAAACACCTATATCTCTATCATATAAATCTTTATCGCATATATTTTGTCCCTTTTCGCCGTTCTTAAATTCTGATGTTGTATCATTATAAGGTGGATTTCCTATCATAATTAAAAACGCAGAAGGAGAAATAAAATATTTTTCTCTGTTGATTTCATTTAAAGAATTTGTATGAAAAACTTTCTGTTGATTAAAATGTTGTTTGAGAAACTCGCAGGCTTTTAAATCACGATCCGCTATCCGATAATCGCTCTGCTTGATGCCGAATAAAAATGCCCCGCATCCCCCTGCACTATCAAACAAGATAACATCTTTTTTCTTGTTTTCCAAGTAAGGTTTTATAAACTCATGAACCAATTTAACAAGTTCTTCGGGAGTATAGTAACTGCCTAATTGGATTCTTTTACTTTTCGGCAGATGTTCTGCTAAATGGACTTGCATTAATTATCACCTATCAATAATTTCAAGAAGTGTTTCAAGTATTTTGACAATATCGTGATTGTGTCTTTTGGATGCCATTCCAAACACTTTCATCATAAAAACAAGATTTAAAACATTGTTTTTGTTAATAACGTAGTCAAGTTTATCGCCAGAAATGGATGATTTGCCATAAAGCACTGATGAATTCTTGAATGCCTTTAAGGGTATGCAAAAATAAACCATCGGCTGAACGCCAGAGGCATATTGTTGCTTTTCAATAGACACCTCTATCTGCGTATTGTCCAAGGTTTCGATCATGAAAAGTGTCGGCAACTTAATACTTGTTTCTTCAAAGTTTATTCCGTTTATGGTAATCTTTGAATGATGTTCAATGGTTATATCTTTTTCATCTATAAAACTTTTATAACGACTTATTTCATTAAGTAAATCTTTAACTTCTTTTTCAGTAATTAATTTTAACTCCATCGCCTTAAAAAATATTTCTGATAATTCATAGGGATACTTTTCTTTCCCGTTACTTCCAACAAAATGCTTGCTTGTTAATTTTGTCCCTTTTTTGCCTTTTTCAATATCTTTAATAGGAATATCGTAACTAATTTGCCATTCTAAGTATGTTTGCTCATCAAAAGGACATTTTCTTGTAGAAAATGTTTCACCGAAATCTAATCTGCTCTTTCTTTTTTTAAATCTGAATTTACCGGCATTAGTAGCGGGTATGGTTAATAAAATATTGTTTTCTTTAATTGCATAATCCATTTTTATTTCTTATTTTAAATTACCATTTCCCGATTCTTTTATAACCGACCCTAATGCTTTTTGGATTCTTCCGAGAGCGAGTTTGTAATATTTCTCTTCAATTTCAAAACCAATAAATCTTCTATTAAGTTGAAGACACGCTACAGCAGTGCTACCGCTTCCTATAAAAGGATCCAAAATTAAGTCGTTCTCATTTGAAAACATTTTTAAGATTTCTTTTATAAAATGTTTAGGTTTTGGTGTGGGGTGATCTATATATCCTTCATCAGGCTCAACCATTTTCCCAGGAGTATCTATAAATATATCTTTATTCCACCGAATAATTTTAGGATTTCCTTTTTTAAAAATAAAGCAAGACATGTATTTTGTATATCCAATGGGAGAACGAACTCTTCCTTCAGGACAATATAAAACAATTTGCCAAAAATAATTGAATGGGTTATCCTTAAATAATTGTGGTAAAAATTTCGTGCTAAAAAATGTAATAAAGAAACTATGTTTTTTTAAGACTCTATCGCATTCGGGCATAACATTATAAAAAAGACTTAAATCAGTATCATTTCGAACATCATTTTTGTTTAATCCATAAGGTGGGTCGGTAATTATCAAGTCAATGCTGTTATTGGGAATTTTTTTCATTCCTTCTATGCAGTCCATGTTATAAATTTTATTAATAGCTGGCTGGTAAGCCAGAGTAGAGATTATACCTTCTTTTACAAAAATCTGTTTATTTCTTTTTCGTTTATAAATTACTTTTGTCTTCATCTTTCACCTTAAAGAGTATATATAAACCCACTACATGTCAACCACTTCTGGATGCAGTGGATAGCATTAACTGATTCCGTTCGCTGAACTCTTTCCAAAGAGGTATCTTTCTTTTTACCAATCCTTTTTCTAACCAGAGTGAATGATTTGTCTATCTGTTTTGGTATGAAATTCCCTTTCCTTTTGTTCCTCTGTTGAACTAAATTTATATTTGTATATCTGGTTTTCATTAATTCTATTTATAAATTAACGCAGGCTAAAGCCTGCGACTACCATTAACTGGTAGCCGCACCTTTTAAGGTGCGTTTTTTCCTAAGGAACCTACTGTTGGCAAATTCCTATACAATTGATTATACTACAAATTTACTCAATTTGCAAAAAGATTTATAATCTTGTAAAATGAGATTCTTCGTTGCCAGACTGTGTCGCAACCGGATTCCCCAACTTGTTGGGGCTAAAAAATAACAAAAGAAATCAAAACATGACAAAACTTGATAGTACTACCCGAACACAAACTTGAGCAACTCCCCCCCCCGAACAAGTTCGGGATTCCAATGGGATTACGACACAGGCTGTGTGAACTCAGAATGACAGAATACGTGGGATTAGAATGACAGAACACATGGAAATTCAGAAAATATATAACCCTAAAACTATTGAATCCAAATGGTATAAATTCTGGGAAGAGAAAGGGTTCTTTCATGCTAAAGTCACACGCAATAAGAAACCCTATACGATAGTTATCCCCCCGCCCAACATTACCGGCATTCTCACCCTCGGACATGTCCTGAATAACACCATCCAGGACATATTTATACGGTGGAAAAGGATGGCGGGTTATGAAGCCTGCTGGATTCCGGGAACTGACCATGCAGGCATAGCCACCCAGAACGTGGTGGAAAAATCTCTTGCCGAAAAAGGTCTGACAAAGGAAAAACTCGGCAGGGAAGAATTCATTAAGAAAATGTGGGAATGGAAAGAACAGTACGGCGGAACAATAATTAAACAATTGAAATATTTAGGGACATCCTGTGACTGGACACGTGAACGGTTCACGATGGATGAAGGTCTTTCTTTTGCAGTCAGGAGAGTATTCGTTGAACTGTATAATAAAGGGTTAATCTACAAAGGGAAATATATAGTCAACTGGTGTCCGAGATGCCGGACAGCATTAAGTGATGATGAGGTAGAATACCGTGACCACGACGGAAACCTTTGGTATGTAAAATATCCCATTGCAGACAGCAGCGATTCTGTAACCGTTGCAACGACAAGACCCGAAACAATGTTGGGTGATACTGCGGTAGCTGTCAATCCTTCGGATGAAAGATACAAAGATTTGATAAATAAAGAAGTTGTGCTCCCCCTGACAGACAGAAAAATAAGAGTTATAGCAGATAACTTTGTTGACCCGCAATTCGGCACAGGGATAGTTAAAGTGACACCAGCACATGACCCCAATGACTTCCAGATTGGACTGCGTCATAATCTCCGGCAGATAACCGTGATGGATGAAACCGGTAAAATGAACGAAAATGCTCCCGAACAGTACCGGGGACTTGACCGTTATGAATGCAGGAAAAAGATACTCGACGATTTGGAAAGTCAGGGATTACTTTTAAAAACTGAAAAACACACCAATGCAGTAGGACACTGTTACCGCTGCAATACAGTCATTGAACCCTATCTTTCAGACCAGTGGTTTGTGAAAATGAAACCGTTGGCACAGAAAGCTTTAGAAGTTGTGCTGGATAAAAAAATCAAATTCTATCCGGAAAGATGGGTTAAGGTTTATCAGCACTGGATGGAAAATATAAGGGATTGGTGTATTTCCCGACAGTTGTGGTGGGGACACAGAATACCCGTTTATTACTGCGTAGCATCAAATGCGAAGTCCTCGAAAGAGGGCGAAAATACAAAATGCCCTCCCATAGTATCAATGGAACATCCGGACAGATGTCCGAATTGTTCGGGTACCGATATAGTTCAGGACTCTGATGTGCTTGACACATGGTTTTCTTCCTGGCTGTGGCCATTTTCTACTTTGGGCTGGCCAAAAGAAAACGAGGACTTAAAATATTTCTATCCAACCAATACTCTCGTTACCGGGCCCGACATAATTTTCTTCTGGGTGGCAAGGATGATTATGTCAGGGCTGGAGTTTATGGACGATGTGCCTTTCAGAGATGTCTATTTTACAAGTATCGTCAGGGATATCAAAGGCAGGAAAATGAGTAAATCACTCGGAAATTCGCCTGACCCTCTGGACATAATTGACGAATACGGTGCGGATGCATTGAGGTTTACTATTGTATATCTTGCACCAACAGGACAGGACGTCCTGTTCTCCAAAGAAAAATGTGAAATCGGCCGTAATTTATGCAACAAAATATGGAATGCGACAAGGTATATATTAATGAACCTTGAGGGATTCTCTTATTCTCCTGTTGAAAATTCAAAACTCGCCAATATGGATAAATGGATTCTCAATGAATACAATTTACTGGCAAAAAATGTCCATTCGTCATTAGAAAGATTTAACATCAATGAAACAGTCAGATTAATTTATGACTTCTTCTGGTCAAAATTCTGTGACTGGTATATAGAACTTACCAAGCCTAAATTAAGCACGGACAGCCCCGAAAAAATTGTCTGCCAGACAGTCCTGGTAGAAATTCTTGCAGGAACACTGGAATTACTCCATCCGATAATGCCGTTCATTACCGAAGAAATATATCAACTACTGAAATCACAGCCCGGTGATAAAAACCTGCTTTCCGCAGAATCCATAATGGTTTCCCCCTTCCCTGAATTTGACGAAAAAAAGATTTTTCCGGAAGACATAAAAGAAGTTGAACTGATAATAGCTGTAATTCAGAACATAAGGACTCTGCGGACAGAACTGAACGTCCCGCCGAAGAAATTATTTGAGATTATAGTCAGAACAAACGAGGAAAATAAAATTTCTATCTTAGAAAAATATCTCCCGAACCTCCGGTTAATGGCTAAAGTTGATAAAATTTCACGCTACAGCCAGAAACCATTGCATTCGGCAGTAATTGTCTTAAGCGGGATGGAAATTTATGTGATACTTGAAGGGATAATAGACATTGAAAAAGAAACAGCGAGATTAAAAAAGACAGAAGAAGAACTTAACTCCAAGCTTATGTCTCTAAACAGCAAACTTGAGAATGAAAAATTTATAACAAACGCACCAAAAGACCAGGTGGAAAAAATAAAACTTTACAGCAAAGAAACACAGGAAAATATAACCCGCATAAGAAATAGACTTGCCAGCCTGCAATAAAATTAACAAAATTGCAGGGGCAACGTTTAACTATAATGATAGAAAATCATTTCAAATCAATAAAATCATGGCCCGAAGAAGATAGGCCTCGTGAAAAACTTGTTAAATATGGGTCGCATACTTTAACTGATACTGAACTGCTTGCGATATTGTTAAGTTCAGGAACTAAGGGAGAAAGCGCTGTAGATTTAGCAAGAAAAATTGTTCTGAAATTCAAAACTTTTCAAAATATGAGCCATACTGATATCAGAGACTGGAAAGAATTCAAGGGACTCGGGAAAACAAAAATCACGAAAATAAAAGCGACTTTAGAGATTGCAAGACGTTTCAACGCTACTGAAAGAAAAATAGAACTTACTAAAGTAGAATTTACTGAAGACGTTGTTAAATTATTTAAGGCAAGGATGAGTAACTTAAAGAATGAAATCTTTGAAATAATTTTGCTAAATTCAAAAAATACTATAACTGACACTATTGAAATCTCTAAAGGAACGCCGACTGGTACAAATCCGATTATCAGAGAAATTATTTCAAAAGCCCTACAAAAGTATGCTTCAGGAATTATCTGTATTCACAATCATCCATCAGGGGATTCTACTCCAACTAAAGAAGATGAGGTTTTCACAAAAGCATTAAAGGAAGCATTAAAACTAATGAATATTAAATTCCTTGACCATATAATATTTGGTAAAATTGAATATTTTAGTTTTGATAAATGTAAACGAGAAAATTATGTTTAAAGAAAATTTAACAGAAAATCAAACAAGAAAAAAAATTATTGACGATTTATTAACTAAAGCTGGTTGGAATATTAGTAACTCATCCGAGGTTGTAGAAGAGTTTGAGATTACAGGAGCAGGTTATAAAAAATCAAGCATAGCCCAGAACCAACCAGAGATTAATCCATCTGGTTTTTCTGATTATCTTTTATTGGATAGGGCTTCTGAACCCCTGGCTATTATTGAAGCAAAACGAACCTCCCGGGACCCCGTTTCAGGTAAACAGCAGGCAGAAGACTATGCTGACGGAATAAAGAAAATACACAATGTTGATCCCCTGATATTTTTAACCAATGGATATGAAATATGGTACTGGAACAGGCAAAGATATGCCCCCGTAATGGTACATGGTTTCTTCAATAAAACCGAACTTGAACGTATACGTTATCAGAATACTTTCAGGAAAGACCCCTGTACTATACAAATTAAACCAGAAATTATTGACAGGGACTACCAGATAGAGGCATTGAAAAGAATTTTTGATGGTCTTAAAAAAAATAAACGGAAATTTCTTTTAGTTATGGCTACGGGTACCGGTAAAACAAGGACTGTAATGGCATTAATAGATGTACTTATAAAAGCAGGTTGGGCAGAGAAAGTGCTTTTTCTTGTAGATAGAGAGGCTCTTGCCGTACAGTCTTTCGGGGATGGGTTTAAACAACACTTACCAAATGAATCAAGGCACTACATAAGGGGAGGAGAGATTGATACATCCTGCAGATTATATGTTTCTACAATCCAGACAATGATGGGATGTTTCCATAAAGTATCACCCGGATTTTTTGATGTAATCATTTCTGATGAATGTCACCGTTCTATTTACAATAAATGGAAAGATGTCTTAAGTTATTTCCATTCCATCCATGTCGGGCTTACGGCTACACCCAGTGATTACATTGATAGAGATACTTTCAAATATTTTGAATGTGAGAACGATACTCCGGTTTTCAATTACTCATTTGATGAAGCTGTTAAAAATAAAGTTCTTGTTGATTTCAGACCCCCTTATTCTGCAAAAACAAATTTCCAGATAAAGGGCATTAAAGGCAACGAATTACCACCCAGTATACAGAAAAAACTTGTTGAAGAAGGTTATACGCTGGAAGATATAGATTTTGAAGGTACTGAAATAGAGAAGAATGTAACAAATGCAGGTACAAATGAATCATTGGTCAGGGAGTTTATGGAAGTCTGTATTAAAGATGATTCGGGAGTTATACCTTCTAAATCAATAATATTTGCACTCTCGCATAATCATGCAAAAAGGTTATGGGAAATATTTAATAGATTATACCCCGAATATAAGGGTAGATTGGTAGATATAATAGATTCAAAAATGGAAAGACCCCTAAAGCTGATAGAGAAATTTAAAGATGAAAACTTTCCAAGAGTTGCCATTTCCGTCGATATGCTTGACACAGGGATAGATATCAGAGAAATATGTAACCTTGTTTTTGCCAAACCTGTATTCAGTAAAATTAAATTCTGGCAGATGATTGGCAGAGGAACACGAACCCTTGAAAAAGATTTATCAAAAAGAAAACCCTGGTGTACGGAAAAAGACAGATTTATGATTATAGACCACTGGAGTAACTTTGAGTATTTTGGTGAAAAACCTGAGGGGGAAGCCCCGGCTGTCCAGTACCCGATACCATGCAAAATATTCATAACAAGGTTAAAGAAATTAAAAATATTTAAAACAAACGATGATAAAGAGTGCTTTAAAAGAGTAAAAGAAGAAGTAATCAATGACATTAAAACCCTGCCGGAAAATTCCATCACTATAAAAGAAAGCAGAAAAAACATAGACAAAGCACTTTCCTCCAATGTCTGGCAGGACCTTGATGACGAATCCTTTGAATTCCTGGAGAAAAGCATAGCTCCTTTGATGAAGTATAAATCTGATTTCAACCTTTTTCAGGAACAGTTTATTCTAAAAACCGAAAAACTTGCTTTGTCCGTATTATTAAATAATCAGGAAGATATTGAACTCTTTGAAAAATCGATAATAGATGACATAAAACGCCTTCCGATGAACCTGAATGCAGTAAGAAAAAAGGGAAATGAAATCAAGAAAGCTTTATCGGATGAATTCTGGTCTCAACTTACCCATGATAAATGTGAATTTCTTAAGGAACATCTTACCGAAATCATGAAATATAAACTTATTCAGGAAAGAGAAATTGTAAGACTTGATATTGGAGACGATGTCATTGAAAGAAAATGGATTGCTTTCGGACCTGAAGGAGAAGGAGACTATGTTCATTCTTACAGGGAAAAAGTGGAAAATAAGATTCTTGAACTTGCAGGCAGACACCCGACCCTGCAGAAAATAAAAAATAACCAACCAATCTCAGAGCAGGACATTTTTGAACTAGAAAAGACACTGAACAGTCCGGAACTGTACGTTACAGAAGACAATTTCAGGAAAATATACAATAAACCATACGGCACATTTACCCAGTTTATAAAATTTGTACTCGGAATATACAAATTCCCCGAACCCGAAGATTTAATAAATGAATCTTTCAATACGTATATAGTGGAAAGAAATAACAGAACCCCACTAACTGCAGAACAAATAAGGTTCTTAAGAACAGTCAAAAATGTTTTTGCCAAAAAGAAACATATTGAATATAACGACTTTTTTGAACCGCCATTTACATCTTTTGGAACTGATGCAGCAGTTCGTCTGTTTGATGAAAACGAATTGAAGGAAATAGTTGGGATATTCAACAGTATAAGAATACAATAAGGGGTAATTATGAAATCATTTGAAGAAAATTATTTTAAACAATTAAAATTTCCAAGCGAGATAATATCAACACTCAGAGCTATCGGCGAATATAAGGGCAAGCAAGAACTCTATATCAGGCAGTCCCCTGATATTCTTGAGAAGTTACTTGAAAGTGCAATAGTTGAAAGCACAGAATCTTCAAATAGAATAGAAGGTATTATAGCTCAACACAACCGGATAGAAGCTATAGTCAAGGCAAATGCTAAACCAAAAGTAAGGCCGGAACAGGAAATTGCAGGATACAGGGACGTACTTAATCTTATACATCAATCTCACGAAGACATTCCGGTATTAGAAAATGTAATTTTACAGTTTCATTCAATGCTGTATAGATACACCGATATCCCGTCAGGTTCCTGGAAAAAATGGGACAACGAAATTGTTGACAAGTATCCCGATGGTACTAGGGTCTTAAAATTTAAACCAGTAGCTGCTTTTGAAACACCAGAATACATGAACAAACTTATTTCTTTATATAAGGACTATTCAGAAAATGAATACAATGACCCTCTTGTACTAATACCGCTTTTCGTATTTGATTTTCTGTGTATTCATCCTTTCAAAGACGGAAATGGCAGAATATCAAGATTATTGACTCTGTTACTCTTATACCAAAAAGGCTATAAGGTCGGAAAATACATAAGTATTGAAAGGATTATTGAACAATCTAAATCAAGTTATTACGATGCCCTTGAATCTTCTTCAAAAGAATGGCACCAATCACAACATGATATTTTTCCATGGTTTAATTACTTTTACGGTGTGCTCATTGCCGCTTATAAAGAATTTGAATCACGAGTTGGTTCATTTAAAGGCAAAGGCTCCAAAACAGAACAAGTTAAATCCGCAATAGATAGATTTATAAAACCTTTCTCAATTTCAGACCTTGAAAAAAACTGTCCGAATGTTACTCGTGATATGATTAGAAAAATATTGCGCCAGCTAAGAGATGAAAACAAAATAAAGTCCTCTGGTATTGGTAGAAATGCAAAGTGGGAGAAAAATAGGGTAATTGATGTTTAAATGGGGCAAAATATATTTTAAATACCCTATTGACATTAACGCTAAAATAGGGTATAATTCTAATTAAATAGGGTATTATATATTAGTTATTACCCCATTAAAACCATGGTTGTTCTAAATAAATCCATTTTAAGGAATTTTTTATATGTTAAACGCTCATCCTGAAGTAAAAAGTAAAATAGATAAACTCTGGAAAATGTTCTGGGAGGGTGGTATTGCCAATCCCCTTACTGCTATTGAACAGATGTCCTATCTTATTTTTATGAAACGACTTGAGGATATGGATAACCAACAAAAGAATTCTGCCCAGAGAAGGGGACAGAGTTATACATCTATTTTTAAAGGGCAGGATAATTGTCGCTGGTCTCACTGGATGCATTTTGACGCTGAAACAATGCTCAAACATGTCAGGGAAGTTGTTTTCCAGTTTATAAAAGAACTTAAAGGTGAAGGCAATTTTTATTCAGAATCAATGAAAGATGCTGTATTCCTCATCCCCCGACCATCACTTTTGCAGGAAGCAGTAAAAATTATAGACGAATTAAATATTTCCAGCCAGGGAATAGATATCCAGGGGGATATATATGAATACCTTTTAAGTGAAATTTCCCAATCCGGTAAAAACGGGCAATTCCGTACCCCAAGACATATAATAAGAATGATTGTTGAACTTGTTGACCCGAAATTAGGTAACAAAATCTGTGACCCAGCAAGTGGTACTTCGGGTTTTTTAATAGGTGCGTATAACCATATTTTAAAAGAAAACACTGACCCTGAAAATATTGAATATGATGAAGATGGTGCACCGCATAAATTGATTGGTGATAAAATAGTTGACAAAAAACACTGGAATTTCCTGTGGAATAAGACTTTTTACGGGTATGATTTTGACACAACAATGGTAAGGATTGGTTTGATGAATATGGTTCTCCACGGTATCGGAAACCCTAATGTCAGGTATGCGGATACGCTCTCAAAAAGTTTCAGGGAAAGAAACTTATATGACATAATCCTTGCCAATCCTCCGTTTAAAGGCAATGTTGATAAAAGCGACATAGCAGAAGACCTGACTATAACAGGAAAAAGCAAAACTCCTAAAACAGAACTTTTATTCTTAAATCTTTTTATAAACATGCTTATTCCCGGAGGACGATGCGGGGTAATCGTTCCTGACGGTGTTCTTTTTGGTTCAAGCAATGCTCATGTTGAAATAAGAAAAATGATACTTGAAAAATGTGGACTTGAAGCAATTATTTCAATGCCATCAGGAGTGTTCAAGCCCTACGCCGGTGTTTCAACTGCTGTTCTTGTATTTACAAAAGGTGAAAAGACAGGTAAAGTATGGTTCTACGATATGCAGGCAGACGGATATTCTCTTGATGATAAAAGAACGAAGATTGAACAGAACGATATCCCCGACATAATAGAAAAATGGAAAACAAGAAATAAAAACAAGCAACCCAAGAAAGGTGAAAAATGGCTCTGGGTTGATTTTGAAGAAATAAAAAAGAATAATTATGATTTATCCATTTCCCGTTACAAACCCATTGAATACGAAGAAATCCAATACGAAAAACCAGAAATAATAATGAGACATGTATCAGAATTAGAAAAGGAAATAGAAAGAAATATTGAAGAAATAACCAATTGTTTAAATACCATAAAGTAAGAGACAATCAATTGAAAAATTACAAATTGGAAGAGGTAATTGAATTTATAAGGAATGGTATTAACGTAAAACAGAGTGAAAAAATGATAGGTTATCCTATCACTAGGATTGAGACCATTTCAAATGGAGTTATTGATATTGAAAGAGTCAAATATTCGCAAATTTTAGATGCGGATTTGGAAAGATATAGACTACAAAATGGCGACATTTTATTTAGCCATATAAACTCAACAGAACATATCGGTAAAACTGCTATTTATGAAGGAATACCAGAAGTTTTAATACACGGTATTAATCTACTACTTCTAAGACCACGACAAAATATAGCTTTTCCAAAATATCTTTTATATTTACTAAAATCTAATAATATTAGAGAATATTTCAGTACGAGATGTAAGAAAGCAGTAAACCAGTCAAGTCTAAACCAGCAAGATATAAAATCTATAAAAATTTCATTACCAGATCTTAATATTCAACAAAAAACAGCTTCAATTCTTGAAAAATGCGAATCATCTATAGAAAAACGCAAAGAAGCAAACCGTCTCACCGACGAATTCCTCAAATCTACTTTCCTCAAAATGTTTAAAGAAACATATTTAATAAAAAACATGACCGAAATATTCTATATTAAAACAGGTAAGTTGAATGCAAATGCAGCTAAAGAAAATGGTTTATATCCATTTTTTACTTGTTCAAGAAAAACATTTGCGATTAATGATTTTGCTTTTGATCAAGAAGCACTTATTTTGTCAGGGAATAATGCAACCGCAGAATATTCAGTTAAGCATTACAAAGGTAAATTCAATGCTTATCAAAGAACTTACATTCTTACTTTGAAAGACTCTAATAATTCGTATGAATTTTTTAAAATTTCTCTTGAAAACCAATTAAATATTCTTAAAAATAGATCAATCGGCTCAAATACTAAATATCTTACTATGGACATTATGGAACGTATTCAATTAGTGGTTCCTCCGATAGAACTTCAGCATAAATTTGCTGACATTGTCCAGAAAACAGAAAAGTTAAAAGAAAAACAAAAAGAATCAGAAAAAGAACTCAATAATTTATTTAATTCCCTCATGCAAAAATCTTTCAAAGGCGAATTATTTCAGTGAATTTGGTGAGGGAGAAAGGGCAAATAAAATGGCTAACAATTTTTCC
>Ga0210017_1003234_pt1 | contig 13726 bp, 15 predicted proteins | sample CryGeyCG2014_020_FD_183966 | JGI IMG/M metagenome (GOLD analysis project Ga0210017, IMG submission 183966) | Groundwater microbial communities from aquifer - Crystal Geyser CG08_land_8/20/14_0.20 (SPAdes) (version 2) | ecosystem: Environmental > Aquatic > Deep subsurface > Groundwater | place... | reverse complement strand
CAATAGCTTATGATGCCAGTGATCAGGAAAACAATGGAACAATAACAGGGGCCACATGGACATCCTCTGGAAAATACGGAAAGGCCCTTGTGTTTGATGGGGATGATGATTATATAAAAGTTCTAAATTCCCCATCGCTCCAAAGTCCAAAGGAATCAGTAACTGTTTCAGCTTGGATTAAACCAATAAGTTGTAATTGGAGTGGTGGAAATAATGCTCATTGGTTGCACAAGGAAATGTATAGCTTTTACTGTGCTGATTCTGGTAATGATATTTCCTATAGAGGATGGATTAAAATAGGTAATAGTAGGAGATATATAACCTCAAATAAGACTTTCCCAAAGAATGTATGGGCATTCCACACAATGACTTATGATGGCACAGACATAAAACTTTATGTTAATAATGAGCATGTAGGTACAGTAAATTATCCAGGAGAAATAAATCAAACAAGCAATGACATCTATATAGGAGCTGCAACTACAACCTCTTATGAACTAAACGGCACAATAGACCAGGTCAGAATCTACAACAGGACCCTAACCCAGGCCGAGATAACCTCATTGTATAATTATGCAGACCTTTCATGCAGCATGACAACAAGCTGTGATTACACAGATATATTTCATATGTCAAATGAGACAAATGCACATGCAGAGCTGTCAAACAACTCAAACTATGCATATAAAATCTGCTGTTATGATCCATCTGGAGCTGGCCTTGGAACAAGCTGCTCAGGGGATTATGAAACATTACTGCATCTTTCCAACCAGACAAATGCACATGCTGAACAAAACAATGAGTCAAACTATAGCTTTAATGTATGTATTAACAGTGACAGCGGAGACTTAAGCTGCTCCTATGAATCAGGCTGCTCTGAATATGATACATGTGTTGCATCCATATCAGGCAGCACAAATGCCCATGTTGCAAGCTGCAATTATTACAGCACAAAAATATGCTGCAAATTTACAAATGAAGCACCCACACTAGATTATCTAAACTTAACACCTGTAAGCCCTTATACAACAGATGACCTTTATGTAAATGTAACATGCTCTGACAGTGATGCTGGTGATACAATAACAGCTTACTGGAACATATACAAAAATAACTCAATCCAGGCTGCTCAGGGCGGCTCATCAGCAGTCACAACAGGAGTTAATACCCTTGTCAAGACAATTGACTCCAGCAGCACTATAAAGCATGATCAGTGGATTGCAGAGCTCTGGTGTGGTGACGGAAGAACAAACACATCAAAACAGAATACATCAACAAGAACAATATTAAACAGCCTTCCATCAAAGGTTAATCTTTCATATCCAGAAAACAATGATACTATGTTCACTAACAGAACTCCAAGGTTTAACTGGACAGCTGCAACTGATGCAGATAATGACCAATTAGCATATCAGCTACATGTCAGTCTAACATCTGATATGAGTGACAACAGTATAAATGAAACAGGCATTTCAAATGAGTATTATATACAGCCATCAGAACTTGGATTTCACACATATTATTGGCGCGTAAGGGCAAATGACTCAGAAGATTATGGCAATTGGTCTGATATCTGGAACTTCACATTAGTTCCTTCTGTTTCAATAATTGTAACACAGGATACTATAAACTTTGGCACAATGTCCCAGTTTGAGGTCAATGATACTACAAACAATCAGCCGGCACCATTTGAATTAGAAAATGATGGAAATACTGAAACAAATGTCAGTGTAAACTCAACTTCTTTGTGGCAAAGTGCAATTGCACCGCTAAACACCTCATATTTCCAGTTCAAAGCAGATAATTCAACAACAGAAGCAAACTCTTTCAACTGGCTTAATTCCCAGACAACATGGGCTAATATGTCTGATTTTTATAAAAGTATAATAGACACACTAAACCATTCTGATTCAAATGATTTAGCAGAGGTTGAGATAAGAGTGGAAGTTGCATCAGATGAGCCCCCATTACCAAAATCAGCAATTTTAACATTTAAGGCAGAGGAATCATGAAATTAAAACTAATATTGCTAATAATTGTAATTCTTGCTTTGGCTAATCAAAGCTATGCACTCGGTATTGCACCAAGCCATGTTGATGTTACATTTGAGTCAGGTCTTGAAAAAACAATCCAGTTAAAAGTGATGAATAATGCTTACAAAGACTTTGATGCTGTTGTTTATGTTGAAGGCACACTGGCAGAATATATAATCATAGATGAACCAATGGTAAAACTAACAAAAGATCAGGATTCAAAAATAATATCATATAAAATAAAGCTTCCGCAAAGCCTTGAAAAGCAAGGGCTTCATGAAGCAAGCATCGTTGTAAGGGAAATACCAAAAGATACAAAAAGCGGAACAACAGTAACAGCAAATGTTGCAGTTGTATCCAAGCTAAAGGTTATGGTTCCTTACAAAGGAAAATATGCTGAAATAAAATTATTTGTAACAAACTTTAAGCAGAATCAGGAGTCTAATTTTGCTGTGGAAGTAATAAATCTCGGAACAGAAAATATCCTAGATGCATATGCTATAATAAATATTTATGACCCCTTAAACAACAAGATTGCAACAACAACTAGCAATAAAGTCCAAATAAACTCAAAAAACAAGGAAATCCTTATAGCAAAATGGGCACCAAATATTGGTTCTGGAAACTATAGGGCTGTTGCAACCTTGATGTATGACGGATTAAACACGAAGGATGAGAAACCATTTACAATTGGTATATTTGAACTTGATATAGCTTCAATAAGTGTTAGTAATTTTAAGCTTGGAGGAATAGCAAAGTTTGACATTCTAGTTGAGAATAATTGGAATGAGGAAGTGCCAAATGTGTTTGCTGAAACCTCTGTTAAAGATGACAAAGAAAAAGTATACACCCAGTTTAAGACAGCATCAGCAGATATCCCTGCCTTTGGTAGTCAGGAGCTTAATGCATACTGGGATACTGCAAAAGTAATTCCCGGAGCATATAAATTGGATATAGTGTTAAATTATCTTGGGCAAAAAACTGAAAAAATATTCGATATAATGGTTGAATATGACAAGATAACAGCATCCTTGGTGGGAAAGGCAATAGCAGTAGAAGAAGAGGAAAAGCCTGCTGTGCTGAAATCAGTATATATTCTAATCTTCCTTGTTGTGATCCTCATAATATTTAATGTGATTATATATTTCAAGAAAGTAAGGAAATAAAAAATGAAAGAAAAAGATTATTCAGATACGACAGTTGTTATTCCAACTCTTAATGAGGAATTAAACATTTTAGAGCTTTTAAACCTTATTGAAAACTTATACAAAAACATAAGTATTATTGTTTCAGATGATGGCTCAACAGACAAAACACAGGAAATTATTAAAAGGTATAACAATAAAAACAAAAAGATAAAACTTTTAGACAGGTCAAAGAAGATTATTCATGGGCTTACAGCAAGTGTTGTTGATGCATCAAAAACAGTAAAAACAAAATATACTATTGTTATGGATGGCGACCTTCAGCATCCTCCTGAAAAAATAAAAGAAATTGTTAAAGCGTTAAGAGAAGGAAATGAACTTGTCGTAGGCGAAAGGAAAAAGGTTTTTGATTGGCCGCTCAACCGCAGGATAATATCAGAGATAGCCACTTTGTTGGGAAAATCAAGGCTTCTTCTTAAGGGAGCAACATGTGAGGATATTTTGTCGGGATTTTTCGGAATAAAAACAAAGCTTGTCCAGGATATAGACATAAACAAATTTGAGATGAAAGGCTATAAAATATTATTTGATATCTTAAAAAATATTGATAAAAATACAAAAATAAAAAACATTTGCTATGATTTTGGGATGAGAAAAAGAGGCCACTCAAAGATAGGATTAAGGCAAGTAATTTCTTTTTTAAAGGCATTGTTCAAGTAAATTTTTGGATTAAACAAAAAATATCTAAGATTTCTAAAAATATCAGTGTAAAACAAGCGAAAGGTTTATATATAATCAATTATATGTTAACTATAGGTGATATATAATGAATGTAACAACAGTACAATTAGACAAATCATTGGTAAACAATCTAAAAGAGATTAAGGAATATCCCAGGCAGACCTATAATGAGTTAATAAGCCGCATGATTGAAATTTTTAAAAGTATGAAAAAGAAAAATCAGTATGATGAGTTCCTGCATAAAATACAGCAGCAAAAGATGAAAGAATTGTGGGATAATAGAGAGGATGAGGCATGGGAAAATGCTTAAAAGCGGAGATGTTATCCTAGCTAAAGTACAATTCACAGATACATTTGAAGTAAAAATAAGACCTGCTGTTGTATTATTTGAAGAATTTGATAATGTGGTTGTCGCTGGAATAACAAGCAACCTAAAGATGGAAGGTATTCCTCTCACTAAAAAAGAGGGCGCAGTAAAAGACAGTGTTATCAAGCTAAATTATATCTTCACAATTTCCAAGTCAATGATATCAAAAGTGCTGTTCCATTTGAATTCTAAGAAAAAACATGAGATATTCAAGGAACTAACAAAGAGGTTAGATGCATTAAAGATTTAGTGTTTTAGAGCAAAAAGGTTTAACTAATGAATAAAAAAATTAAACCATTAAAAAAGAAACAGGTAATAGCTATTGCCCTAGTCATAATATTAATCTTAAACCTTGTTTTGTTTGCTTCCCTGAGATACAATCTAATAATTTTTTGGTTAGTTATAGGGCTTGTTTTTTTAGTTAATTTTTTATTTGTCAAAAACCACTCCCGTAGATAGGTGGCATGATGTTGTAAGCAAATCAATATACTTGTGGTTTTTGACGCTCAAAATTCCATAAATCACGAGCGGTTTTTGAGCACAACAAAATCTCATCTAACTCCCCATCATAGATGAGTGGAATTTTGTTGTTTTAAGAAAAAGAAAGAATGAATATTTTTATAATAGGCCAACCTGGATGTGGTAAGAGCAGCCTAATTTTCTCTCTTATTAAAAAGTTAAAAAATAAAAACATAGCAAGAATAATTAGCCTAAATTATATGAAGCCCTTTTATATTCATCTGATAAAGCTGCCATAAGTTCCTTAACTGAGGTAATCTTCTCCACACGATAGGCATTGGCTCCTGCAAAAACAAATCCATCACTAAGTCTTCCCTGTTGGGCATTGGTTAGGGCAAGGGCAATACAATAAGGCGATTCTTTAAAATCACAGGTTTTCAAACACTTCCAGGGGCATTTAAAGGGTTTTCTAATTCCAGATGAAACCTCTTCAAGAAACTTATTTTTTATTGCTCTTCCTGGCAGTCCTACCGGGCTGTCAACTATTATTATGTCTTCTTCTTTGCACTTTATATAAGCCTCTTTGAATTCTCTTGAGGCATCACATTCATGAGTGGCCACAAACCTTGTGGCCATCTGTACCCCTTGAGCTCCAAGCTGCAAATATTTGTAAATATCTGCACCTGTATAAATGCCCCCGGCAGCAATCACTGGAATATTTTTATAAAGGTGTTGCTCAAAGGGTTTTATTACAGAGATTACTTCAGGTAATATCTTTTCTAGAGTAAAATCAGGATTATTAATTTGCTCTTTTTTAAAACCAAGATGTCCGCCAGCCAATGGTCCTTCAACAACCACAGCATCAGGCACATAATTATAGTTTTTTTGCCAATATTGAAAGATAATTTTCGCAGCCCGAGAAGATGATACTATAGGAACAGCTTTAGTTTTAATTTCTTTCAATTTGTCAGGCAGTAATGCTTCAATGTTTCTTAAGGGCAAACCTGCACCAAGTAATACTAAATCTGCGTCTTCTTCTACCGCCACCTTTACCATATCATAAAAATCAGAAAGTGCAACCATTATATTTACCCCGATAATGCCTTTGGTCCTCTCCTTTGCTTTCCTTATCTCTTTCCGCAAAGCTCTTTTGTTTGCTTCTGCGAAATTTGTAGCAAAATCAGGCTCAATCATGCCAATCCCTGCAGTCGCAATAATTCCAATACCCCCTTCATTTGCCACAGCTGAAGCTAAATGTGATAAGGAAATACCTACGCCCATCCCCCCTTGAATGATTGGTTTCCTAGCATTTAAGTCACCTATCCTTAATTTGGGCATCTCTTCTAAGTTCATATATTTGGCTCCTTCTTGAATATTATAGAATCATAAACACATTTTATTTAATTTTTACTATTATATATTAAATTATATTTATTTTATATATCAACTTCAAATTAAATTTTGATTATTCTAATATCTTGGATTAACCTATGAAATTATAAAAACAATTATATGAATCTTATCTAAAATTATGGTGTATTAATCTTATTTTCACATTTTTGAATAAAGAAGAAAGAAAAGATGAATTTAGATTGGTGCACACTCTATGCCATATGGACCGTCTATGCATATTTTTGTTCCTGCTTCATCACATATCTTTCCTAGGCAATCATCATCACAATCTATCAATATATTGCAGTCATTATCCTCATTATCATAACATGTTACCTCTTTAGTTTCGTAATTTGCAACTTCACTATAATCATCTTGCCAGCTTCCTGCAATGCATGATTGTGTTGAGCCTGCACATACTCCATCTTGTTTTGAATTCAGTGGACTAATCATATCATCTTCTTCATCTACAGTACCGCCACAATCATTATCAAGGCCGTCACAGCTTGTTTCAGGTTCTTCATACCCAGTTATCTGGTAATAATCTGGTTCAATCCAGCCGTTTATACCATCACAGACTTTAGTTGAACCAGCACATACACCATCTTGTTTATTTGCAGCTGGTGCAGTTAAGTCTTCATCTGTTGAGCCGTCACAGTCATTATCCAACCCATCGCAGCTTGTTTCTGGGCTTTCATAATCTGGACCATAGTCACATCCTGGCCAAGTTCCCCCACCATTGCATGTCTCAAACGAGCCAGAGCAAATACCCATCTGTTTTGAGCATGGCCTTGTCTCAGTTAGTGGTGTGCACTCAAAACAATCTGAGTCCCAAGCATCGGTTGAGCCGTCACAGTCATTATCAAGGCTGTCATCACATTTCTCAGCTACTCCTATATTTATATAATAATCTGAATCATTACAATCATTCCCCGGGGTTGTTTGATTGCGGCCGCTTGGGCAGGAATAAAATCCTGCAATTGAGTAATATGTATCATCATCTTCATCACAATATATTAATTCTTCCTCTATTTCAGCTTGTTCAGTTTGGTTATCACCAGCTTCCCTGATAAATACATGATCCTCTTTTGCTTCAATTATTATGCTTTTTAATCCTGGGGAATGAAATGTTTTTGTAAAATTGCCATAGCACCTACCAATGCAATTTTGGTTAGTAGTTATGTTCACCTTTGACATGAATGCAACTTCTGAACCATCATTTAAAAAAAATACAACCTCTTGATTTCTCCATACTTCAATCCCTATAATGCCTTCAGGCATTGCTGCATCAAGAGTTACTTTAGAAGGCTCCCCAAGGTAATAGACCTGCTCTGCAATATCAACAATATCAGTTCCTACTTTGTTAAGCTGGCTCTGCTTTACCTCTTCATTTGAAGTGTGCGAATAAGCATAAAAAATATACACGGTTGGCAGAATTACAAGAGTTACCATTGCTCCTACAAGCAGGTATTCTATTGCAGCCTGGGCTCTTTTTTTCATTAAATCATAATAATATAACAAGAAATATATAAAATATTGTATTAACTAAAAAGTGAAATTAAGCATTTTAATAAGATTTATAAATAAAAAGAGAAAACTCTGTTTTATGCCGAGGTCGCATAGCCTGGCCATTGCGAAGGATTGCTAATCCTTTGTCCTTCGGGGCACGGGGGTTCAAAACAGCTTCTTACTAAGCTGGCACGTATGTCCAGCATAAAGCTGGACGCGCTCGCTAACGCTCGCAAGAAATGTGAGATTTAGATTAAAGCCAAAGTTGTAAAAGTTGATGAAAGTCCCTCCCTCGGCGTTTTATACTTCTGTTAATAATTGGTTAAAAAGAGAAAACTATTAAAACAGGGATAATATTAAAAAAATTATGAAAAAAGAGGCTATTCTAGGGTTATTAGCTTTATTAATTCTAACTCCTGTTTGTTTGGCAGATGATTCATGGCTTTATAACAGCGAGAAACTCCTTATTGGGCTCAATATCTCATCAAGCATGAATATTGTTCCAGAGAACAAGGATTATTCTGTTGATTATGTTATAGCAAAGCTTTCTTTTTTTCCAGAGGATGATTTTCAGCAGAGATTAACTAAGCTCGAAACTAACCCTGATTCATTTAAAAAAGATAGTATAATTGAGTTTAAATGGGAACAGCCAGATGAAAAAGAGCTTTATTTTTTGTTAAAATCAGAGGTTGAAACAGAAGATAAGTTTAAAGAAATAACAAAAAAAGTAGGATTCCCATTAAAAAATCTGGATGAGGAATATATAAAATACACAAAGCCAACAGAAAATATTGACTTAAATGAAGATATGATAAGAATTGCATCAGGACTTGCCGAGGGAGAGGATGATTTGTATGTAATAACCCACAAAATTGCAGAATGGGTAAGTCAAAATATTGAGTATGACATTAAGTATGGAACCTCAACTGAAAAATCATCATGGGTTTTGGAAAACAGGATTGGAACATGCGATGAGTTTTCATCCCTGTTTATTGCATTATGCCGCTCATTAGGCATTCCTGCAAGATATGTTTCAGGTGTTGCCTATTCCAATCTTCCTGAGTTAGAGGGCTTTGGAAACCATGCATGGGCAGAGGTTTATTTCCCAGATTATGGGTGGGTTCCATTTGACCCAACTTATGGTGAATTTGGGTTTGTTAATCCATCCCATATAAAACTAAAAACATCAGCAGATTCAGGAAACGCATCCACAAGCTATGAATGGAGAGGGCATGGCTTTGATGTTATTGCAGAAAAGCTTGACATAAGCGCAGCATTAAAAAAAACAGAAGGGATGAAAAACCCCTTTATTAGCATTAATACTGGTGTCCTCAAAAACAGCATAGGCTTTGGCTCTTATAACATTGTAGAGGCAACTATTGATAATTTAAACAATTACTATGTGCCTGTAACTTTGCGCCTTTCAGCACCTATTGAACTTGATGTTACTGATAATAAAAAGAATATTCTGCTTAAGCCAAATGAAATAAAGAAAGTTTACTGGATAGTGAGGATAACAGAAGACCTAAAAAGAAATTACATCTATACCCTGCCTGTAACTGTTTATGAATTAAGTGATATTTCCTCAACATCAAGCATTGAATCAAAATTTGGCGATATGATTCTAACAAAACAGGAGGTTGATGAAATTCTTGAAGCTGAAGCAGAGGAAAATCTAAAAACTTACTCAAGGGAAATTGATTTAAGATGCAGTCTGGATAAGGAAGAATATTATATTAATGAAACTATATTAGCCAATTGCTTTATTAAGAATACCGGAAACATCTTTCTCAATAATATAAAAATCTGCCTTGAGAATGACTGCAAAATCCTTAACTTAGGCATATCACAGGAAAAAAGTATCAACCTTTCAGCAAAGCCCAAAAGTCTAGGAAAAAAACAAGCTGTTATAAAAGCAATGAATGATCAGGTGTCAAAAACATTTTATCTTGATTATAACATACTTGATTATCCGAACATAACAATAGCTGACTTGAGTTATCCAGATGAGGTTTTATTTAACAAGGATTATTCAGTAAGTTTTACGCTGAATAAATCATCCATCTCAATTCCAAAGAATATTGAAATAAGCTTGCTTCAGAACAGTTTTTCTGAAAAATGGAATTTGGGAGAGCTTGATAACAATAAGATATTCAATATAAGCCTCAACTCCAAAACCCTGCATGAAGGAACTAATGATTTTAAAATAATAATAATCTATAAGGATGATAAAGATAAGGAGTATGAAACAACAAAAGATTTTTCAGTAATTGTTTCCAAACTTAGCTTTCCTCAAAAGGTTTTATCCTTGCTTTACAGTCTTGAACTATGGCTTGAAAGCCTTTTTTAGAAATTTATGTTAAAGATTAGCTTCAAGATAAAAGCAATCAAAATAAACCAGAAATAGTTTAAGATTATTTTCTTAAAAATAAATAATTTTCTCTTTTTAATCAGTTTTTTTGCAAATAATGAACCTGTTGGAAAGCCGTAAAAAAAGATTAGGATTGAATTCATTATGAATAACTCAAGATTTTTTGAGCTCAGAAAAAATATAACTGCAAGAGCTGGATAGATTGCCTGGCTTTTGATGTTTATTGTCATTAAAAAAATAAATAATATATATATTATTATTCTAAAATAAATGCTTATATCAAGAAAATTCAGTAAAAAAATAAGAATAAGCAGCAGTGTAAGTTTCTGCAATAAAAGGAAATATTTTTTTCCTGGCTCTAACTCCTCTTTGGCTGTAAACGCAAGAATCATGCCAATCAAAAGTCCTGAGAAAGATATAATTGAGATTAAGGAGTAGTTTAACAGCTGCATATTTTTTTATAAAAGCAGCTAGTATAAAAATATATTGTTATTGCCAATGGCTGTGGCCGAACTGAATCAACAAATCGACGCCAAGCTTTTCAACTTCTGAAGGGATATCGCATGCTCCAAAGCAGGAGCCTGCCCAGATTATTACTTTTGCATTTGTTTTTGATTCTATCTCATTCTGTATAAACTTTGCTTCTGGCTTGAGACCATCAGGCAGCTGTATACAAACAAGCTTGGCCTTTTCCTTTTTAATCTTTTCAACAACCTTTTCTAATTCTAAGTCATAATCCATAAAGAAAGCAAAAGAAATCAATTATAAAAGGTTTTCTAATCTGTTCAGCTGTCCTGTCAGCTTGGTTACTAGGATTTTTTTAATTGCTTGATTTATTTTGCCAGAATCCAATTCTATACATTTAGAGTCTTCCTGTATTCCTATAATCAAATCCTTTAATTCCTTGTAGTTAATCTTCTCATTTTTGCTTAATTGCTCACTTAGGATATTTATTTTATCCAAAACAAAATCCTCAGACTTTGAAAGACTAAAAAAAGGTTTATAAGCACTATCTATTAAGTTTTCTATGCTTTCTCTTTTTTTAAAATAAACATTTAGTATTTCTTTAAGTCTAAAGGCATTATCTGAAAGGAATTCATAGTCTTTTGAAAGGAATTTATATTTCCACTTTTTATCTTCATCTTCTTTATTCAAATTTCCAATTAGCTTTTTATAACGTTCAACAATAGATGAAAAATATTCTTTAGCTTGTTTAGCAAGTTTTTCATCATTAAGTCTTCCAGCTAGGACAAGAGCGTTCCCACCAGCGTTTTTATACAAGCTTAACGCAGTTTCTGGGTTTTTTTCTGTGAAATAGCCTGCATGATTTATTACTCTTTTAATTCCCTTTTTTAGTACTGAATAAGGAGGGTAATATCTGTCCATCATTTCAATTTTCTCTGCAAGAAATTCGCTAATAGGGTTTATAACTTCATCTGAAAAACCCTTATCTTTAACTATTTTCTTAAGAATTTTTATATCTGATTTCTTTTTTTCAGGATTAGCCCAATCATATTCCATTTTGTTTTAAATAATTCTTAATTTTTATTTTGATATTCTGGAAAAATATGTTTGATTGCAAGCTCTATCTTATTAGGGTTTAATTCTAAAAAGTTTGAATTTGTATTGATTGTCTTTATTGTTTTCTGCACTTCTTTAGAATCAAGATGTAATTCTTGATTTTTATATTTTTTTAGATAGTTCATTTCACATAAAACATATTCTGTCAATATTCTCTGCTGCATTTCATTGGAATTAACATCCTCATATTTTTTTGCATATTTATCTAGAATATCAATCCAATCTGATGGATGATTCATTAAGAAAGGAAAAATAATCTCATTCTTATCAACATTTTTTATCAGGTTATCTGTTTTTTGTTCTTTTTTGAAGTAGTCAAAAAGTATTTCTTGAATAATTTTTGTTTTGTCTGAAAGTATTTTATAACCTATTGAAGATGCCCCATATTTCTTTGAGATTTCATATTTCCCTTTTTCTGCCAATCTTTTGATTATCATTTCATCACATTTATTAGCAGATGAAAAACAGCCTTTAATCACATTAGAACGTGTTTCATCTTTAAATCTTCCAGATATAGCAAGAGATTTTTTACCAGCCATCCTATACCTCATTGAAGCATATGGCGGGTTATCTTCCTTTTTGCTATTTGCTATCCTTATGTTGTTTACAATTTCATATTCTTCTATTTCTAAAGAAAAGTTTGGATTGTTTATAATCCCAATAGTTTCTGCAAGGAAATTGCCAAGTGTATAATCCTGTTCTAGTTTAGTGTTTAGAAAATTATCTGGAAGCCATTTTTCTTTTGCCATTTCTTCCAACTTTTTTATATCTGATTTCTTCTTTCCAGCATCATTTAGGTCATGTTCCATTTTAGTTTAGATAATTTAAAAAAAGGTATCTTTTTTGGTGTAATAGAGCACAGAAATCACTTCTTCAAGTTTATCTTCTTTTATTGCATTTGCCATTTTTAATGTGTTTAGTTATTGAATTTTGTTATTCTGCAAGTTTATATTTTTTGCTTTAAACAAATCTTAAAATTAATAACTTAAAAATAAAAATAAATTCTGGTTTATGGACTTATGATATTCCTGTATTCTTCTGCAATATCTTGCATAGCCCCTATTTCATCAGGATTATTTAAAACATTAATAGGCTTGACAAAACCACCAGGTCCAACAAGATAGGTAGTTGTTTCAGTAGTTGGTTGTATTTTTGCCTTTTTTATTTCCTGTACTGCAGCAGGTCCCATGTAACCCATTTCCCTTGTGTTTGGATTGTAATACTTAACACCACCAAATTCATCACGGGCACATAATTTATTGAGGGGTGTATGTTTTTTTGTTGGTACTCCTGTTTCTAATAGGTGTTCTGGTACTCCTGCTAAAACATCATTTATATTTTCATTTCCCATTTTTATTCCTCCTTAGATTTTATATATGAATTTATATTTTCTATATTTGTTGGGACATAAACATATGTGTCTCCTTCTTTTGTTTTTTCTATGGTTTTTCTAAAAAAAATCATATACTTTTTCATAAATTCAGAATCAAAGTTTATTATGGATCTTACTTCCTCATAACCCTGTTCTATTCCATAGTTTATGCTTGCTAATGGGGTTAGTGGAATGTTTTTTCCAAGCTTAAGTTTCAAAAATGCCCACTCAAAGCCTTCAAGATAGCATATTTCATGCCCTTTTGTTATTTCTTTGTAAGCCGGAATTCCGCCTATTTCAAGCATGTTTTCCAGGTCTTTATTAACATTTGAATTTATTTGATTGCTAAGTTTTTCAAAATATTCTGGCTGTCCTGCTGATTTTTCTGTTTCTTTTATTTGGTCACTAACGCCTTGCTGGTTAGATATTTCTCCGTTGACTTTTTCTTCAATTGTTCCTTCCTGTGCAAGGGAGGTTGTAGCTACATTTAACAAAAGTAAGCCCCCTAATACAGTTCTATATGCAATTTCCTTGATATTTTTATATGTTTTAACCATTTGCTTTATTACCCTAGTTTACTAATCTTAGATTAAGATTATGCTTTTTATTGAATTCCTCTACTATTTCATTTAGGTTAAATGTATCCCACATACCAAAGGATATTTCCTTATTATCATGTTTTATGGTTGTCATCTTTACCCCCATATTTACATTGTTCTTTTATGCATTCTAAGTTAGGGTCAGACTTTACTTTTA
>Ga0210017_1003230_pt1 | contig 13740 bp, 8 predicted proteins | sample CryGeyCG2014_020_FD_183966 | JGI IMG/M metagenome (GOLD analysis project Ga0210017, IMG submission 183966) | Groundwater microbial communities from aquifer - Crystal Geyser CG08_land_8/20/14_0.20 (SPAdes) (version 2) | ecosystem: Environmental > Aquatic > Deep subsurface > Groundwater | place... | reverse complement strand
ATCATCGATCATAACAACCGCCCAACCGCCGGGCCCGGGATTTCCTTTACAACTGCCGTCGGTATAAATAGTTTTCATGGCGCGAATTTATAACGATTTCCGTTATTAACCAGAAAAATCATTCCGGGGGGCTTGGCTTTTCCGTCTCGATCTTGAATAAAACACCGTCGCGGAAATAGAACTGTTTTTCACTCCCGTCCGAATAAGAATAAATCCAGAGTTGGAACAGGTGGTTCAAGTGATCTGTGTATTTATTGATTGTTGATGGTTTTTCAAGAATCTTTAAAACCGTTTCTTCCTGCATTCCAAGTTCTGGCTCGGGTTGGATTTTAGGAGCGACTGGGATTCGCTGACGCGACGTTTCTTTCAATTTTTGGATAGCCATTTCTTTTTGCAGAGCGCGAACGCCGTCTTCGAGAATCTGGATCGGTTCTTTGGTGATAAATTGAATATCCGGCCGAACTCGCGTCGCCCGCTTTAAGGATTCAAGCGCCAGTTCGACGTTTTTCTCATCGATGGATTTATTGGCGTCGTTGAGATAACCGTAAGCGATTTTCAACAACCATGGATCGACGCGTTCCCGAATCGGCGGATGCTTTTTAACAGCCATATCGAAGCTGGCAACCGCTTTGTCCCAGATGCCGTATTCGGTAAAAAGCGCGCCTCGGTGGAAATATATCTCGCTCCAGTATTCATTAGATAGGCTGGTGATGTCGGGAATTGGAAGGATTTCGACCTTTTTTAGTAAATCTTCCGCCGCATCGATTTGATTTTCCAGAAAGAGCGAATCCATGTCGTGAATGAAGTTTTCCGTGATTTTCTGGAAATCTTTGGTAATCACCGAGTCTAACTCCTCGATATGTTTTGACTTAGCCTGATCCAGATAGTTTGTGGCTTTTGTAAAATTTTTCGTCTCGATGAATCCTTCAGCGAGAATGACATTTTGGTAAGGCATCTGGTTGATACATTCCTGAATCATACGGCGCACCTTAAAGCGTCGTGGATGTCTCGGAATGCCGCTGAGCAATTGCTCAAAATTGGCTTTAGCCGCGATGTAATCACCCGATTTATACAGTTTTTTAGCGTCGTCTCCTACGGTTTCATAACCACCAAACATTGAACTGAATGTCAAATAAACGCCGAGACTGTTGAAGTTCATTCCGGTCAACGGGCTGAGCCGTTTGGGATCGTCCAGTCGGTCGAAATTTGCTGAAATATATTTGATCTCGACACCATACGCTTCCTTGAAGCGTTCTCCTTTTCGCATGAACATTTTCATTCCGACCGCGATAGACCATGTCGTTTTTTGCTGGTCGAGAAATCGATCTCCGCTGAGAGAACGATAGGCAGTTGCCAACGATTTGCCATAGTTGAACTGCACGGTGTTGCAAAATCGTTCCGACCATTGAAAAATGACGGACTGGTTGAAATTAATCTCGAGAATTCGAGGCGAATAAAACAGACGAGTTCCATCTTCTGGACTTTCGCTGTTCCAGCCATCCGGCAGTTTTAATTTAGCAAGCGGCGTCGTATAACTCCCGCCAAATCCGGTCTGAAAATCGACAAGATTCTGCGGGATGACATAGCGCAGGAAGTTGAACTTCAGCAAATCGAGTTCGAATCGGTACAGCGACCGGTAGTACAGCAAATCGGAATTTTCCAGCGATGTTTCCGTCGAATCGAAGATGAGTGGAGAGCCGAATAGACTGACGAGTTGTGTTCCCACCTTGAATTCGAAAGGCGTCATCGAAAGCGGCATCCGATATTCGATCGGATTGGAGAAAAAATCGGCGATTTTTATGAGAACTTGAGCGGCCGATAACCGAAACCACCCAAGCAAGATTACTGTAATAATCATCGAACGCTTCACAAGATAAAAATAATGACACCTTGCCATAAAGCAAAGTGGAATATTCATTTTCAATTAGAGTAATAGATTATAGCTTGCGTTAATAAAAATAATAGATTAAAATTCTTTTGAAGTCTTGAAAAAATGATTATGAGAGCAAAGCGTTAAAACAAAAAGGTAACTTAACAAGTGGACGGAATACATCAGATTACGTATCAGTTGCTCAATGAATTGTCTATTAAAAAAGAAATAGCCCTTATTGATCTCTTTACACAATTAGGCTATGATTATCAGCGAGAAGACGGCCAAATAATTATTCAGAAACTTGCTCGCTCACAATCGGAAGTCGTAGATAAAATTGAATTCTTTGCGGGATGCGGCGACTTCAAAATTTTCTGGATTCGTCTTAAACCATCTGAATTGCGCAGAACGGATGAACGGATTATTCTGAACCAGATAAATCAAAAGTATCCCTATAATCTCACCATTTTCTCGAATTCGGATGATACGCATTGGGATTTCGTCAATGTGAAGTTGATTGCCGATAAAACCGAAGAAAATCAAAAATCAGAAAAGCGAAAATATATCAGAAGAATTCGGATTGGTGAAACCGAACGATTACATACCGCATCTGAGAGAATCAGCAAACTCCAAATTCTTGACCAAAAAGTTTCACCCCTTGCTTTACAGAATCAACATGACGATGCTTTTGATGTCGAGCAGGTTACGCAAAGATTTTTCGATGAGTTTGTCGATATATTTAGAAATATCAAAGTCGATCTTTACAAACAAACAAAAGATAAAGCATTCGCTCATAAATTCACGATCCAGTTTCTCAGCCGTATCATGTTTTTCTACTTCATTCAAAAAAAGCGCTGGCTGGGTGATGATGTGGAATTTTTTAAACATTATTGGGACACCTATCGCAAATCAGGTCGTCCGATAGATTCATTTGTAAGTGATTGGCTTAGAATTCTTTTCTTTGAATCGCTGAACCACAAATATTCTCATCCGGCGTGGATGCCACAAGAACTCCATGCTATTCTTCACATGGCGCCTTTCCTGAATGGAGGATTGTTTACCCAAAATCCAAAAGACGACGCTTTTAATGACTACAAATGCTTGATTACTGATGCCCAATTTGAGAATATCCTGAACTTCTTCCAGAGTTACAACTTCACGATTACCGAAGACTCGCCTATCGATCAGGAAGTTGCCGTTGACCCGGAAATGATCGGCAAGGTTTATGAATCGTTGGTCAACGTTAGCGATGAGATTGACGAGCGCGGCGAAGCAGGCGTTTTCTATACGCCACGGACGGAAATCAGACTCATGTGCAGTCTCGCGCTGGTTGATCGAATGACAAAAGAAATCGGGGAAGAACACCGCAATTTGCTCTATGAATTGATTTTCGCTTTCTCCGAAGATGAAAAGAACTCCGTCGATGAAAGAGTCGCTCATCATAATCTTTGGGGAAAAATCGATCAATTTCTCAGAACCGTAACCATTCTCGATCCTGCCGTCGGCTCTGGCTCATTTCTCGTCGGAATGCTTTCAATAATAACCGATTTGTCCAAAAGAGCCAATAACCAGATCGGAACGCATGAGCGCGAATATGACCTGAAGAAACGAATCATCGCCAATTCACTGTATGGCGTCGATGTTATGGAATGGGCTGTCTCAGTTTGCGAACTGCGTCTCTGGCTTCAATTAGTCGTTGAAACCGACTTGAAGGTCGAAGAGCGCACGCTTGAAGCGCTTTTACCCAATTTGACATTTAAAATCCGTCAGGGCGATTCACTGGTACAACAAATCGGCGATTTGAACCTGACGCAGTTGAAAACATCAAATTTACCCAGCTATATCAAAGGCAGGATTACCTCCCTTAAATCCGAGAAACTGAAATATTTCTTTAACGATAAAACGGGAAAATTTCGTACCAAGGAATCGATCCACCGCGAAGAAGTGAACATCTTTGACGCCATCATCGATCATCAGGCGGATAAAATCCGAAAGGAAATCCACCGAATCAACCAGATCATCGAACAACCGGATTTTGAACAATTGTCTCTGCTGACCAACGAGCAGGGAGATAAAAAAGAGCAACTAAACTTCCTTCGCGAACAATATTTACAGGCCAAACAAGCCCAACAGACGGAACTGGAAAAACTGCATGCAATGCGGGAAAAACTGACAAATCCCATGAACGTACCATTTGTTTGGGACATTGCTTTCGTAGAAATCTTTGAAGGGGATCAGCAAGGTTTCGACATTGTTCTTGGCAATCCGCCTTATGTCCGGCAGGAATTGATCGCCGATCCAAAGGAAAATAGAGAGAATTTCTCTGAAGATGCCTGGCGGGAACGTAAACGCGCCTATAAAAACAAACTGATGCAATCTGTCTATGAAAAATTCCCGGATTATTTTAAGAGTAAAAGGAACGATAAACTCCTCAAGCCGCTCAATGCCAAAAACGACCTCTACGTCTATTTCTATCTGCATGGTTTGTCTTTGCTTAATTCTCAGGGCAGTTTCTGCTTCGTTACTTCCAATTCCTGGCTGGACGTCGGCTATGGCAGAGACTTGCAGGAATTCCTTATTAAAAACGTCCCGATCCATTTCATCATGGACAATCAGGTCAAACGTACTTTCAAATCCGCCGACGTCAACACCGTCATTTGTCTGTTCGGCAATCCGCAGGAAAAGGTCGTCAACGATCAGCGCGTAAAATTTATCATGTTCAAGACGCCTTACGAGTATGTACTGGAACCGGTTATCTTTGAGGAAATCGAATCGGCTGGCGAAATGAAAACGACGCCGGAATATCGCATTATTGTCAAGACACCGCTTGAACTCCTCCAAAACGGTTCGGAAATTGTTGGTCGAACAGAATCAGTTGAAAATGTACAGACCCAGGCGAAAGAACCAAACGGTTTCGATGATCTCTGTTCGACCAATAAAGTCAGTGAACCAGTAAGTCGAACAGATTCTGTCGGTAAATCACAAACCAAACCGAAAAACATAAAAGATTTCAGCAACCTCTGTTCGACCAACAACTATACCGGCGATAAATGGGGCGGCAAGTACCTGCGCGCGCCGGACATCTACTACAAGATACTGGAAAAAGGCAAAGGCAAACTCGTGCGACTGGGCGACATTGCTGAAGTGCGTTTCGGAATCAAAACCGGCGCGAACGAATTCTTCTACCTTGACAAAGACAAGATCGCCGAGTGGGGAATCGAGGAAGAGTTCCTGAAACCCGTTATCTTCTCTCTTAAAGAACTGAAATGTATAGCAGATCCACTTGTTAATTTGACTCTAAAGATGATTTCATGTCATAAGGACAAAAAAGAATTAAAGAATTCAAAGGTATTAGCGTATATCGAATGGGGTGAAAAAGAAAAATTTTCTATTCGTCCGAGCGTACATGGAAGAAATCCGTGGTATTCTTTAGGAAAACATTGGAAAGCAGTCCCTCTTGTATTCCCCGCAAAAGTAGGAGAACGATTTCTTGTACTTTTAAATACTCAACAAGTTTTTGAAGATAAAAAACTATATGGAATAATCCCAAAATCAAATGATTCAGTTTTAGAATTAGCAGCGATTCTTAATTCGACCTTAACTCGTTTCTTTGTAGACTTAACTTGTCGTCAACTTACAGGTGCTCAAGCAATAGCAGATATAGATGTTATGGTCGCTGAAAATCTTCAAATTGTAAATCCCTCTTTTATTGATTCTAAAATTCTTTTAGAACGATTTTGGATGTTGGCGAAAGATACAATCGGTAGCATTCTTTTAGATTGCGGTTTTGACAAAGATAAATCTATCCGTTCCCAACATCCCAATCCACTTCCCGACCGCAAGGCGCTGGACGATATTGTGTTTGATGCGCTAAGCTTGACGCAAGACGAGCGGAACGAGGTCTATTGGGCGGTTTGTGAGTTGGTGCAGAATCGGTTATCGAAGGCAAGGAGTGTATAAATGTCTGCACCAGGATTTATGGGATTATAGGATTGACAGGATTGTTTCCTAAGTAATGTATTCAAGATTAAGAAGGAGAAAGAATTGAAAAACGACATATTGGAAAAATGTACCGACTATATCAAAGAGCGCAATTTTGTCGTTGGTTTTGGTTTTCCACTTGTAAATATTGATGAAGAAATAATAATCAGGAATATATTGAAATCGCTGTTGACAATTCAAAATAGTCCCAATAAAAAAATCAGGGAGCGCAGTTTTAATATCTGGGGCGGGAATCACCTTGATCGTTACTATGTTGCGTTACCGGAAAATATATCAGTAAAGATAGTCGATATATTCAGGAAGAATTTAGATCCTAATTTTACCAACGTTTCGACGTCCTTTGGGGAAACAAGTCGCATGGGATTGTACCCGATCTACCGTTACGAGAACGGTAATATCATTGAGTATAATGACGACAGCGTTGCGGGAAAGACCCGGATCGATAATGAAAACTGGTACGGAACTGGCGCAAAAATCCAATTTCGGTTATGTTGCCGTGCTGAACTCCTTGGATATGAGAAATACTGCATTATTGATGATTGGAAATAATTAATGGTAAGTTAGCGAAGGCAAGGAGTGTGTAAAGATTCACTCATGTTCCGAATTTATTTTCGACTATAAATTTGTATAAAAAAACCATGAAAGGTGTTATTTTTGTACCATGAGAAAGTTAGATACAATACATGTTGAAAATTTTAAATCAATCCGGTCTCAGGACATCGCGCTTAATTCTCTGAATGTCTTCATTGGTGCAAATGGCGCCGGGAAATCAAACTTCATCGGTTTGTTTAAATTCCTAAATAAACTGGTTGATAAAAAATTGCAGGTCTATACCGGCGAGTCCGGAGGCGCTGATAGTTTTCTCTATTTTGGTCGTAAGAATTCTGACCACCTGAGTATTATTCTATCTTTTGATGAAGAAATTAATGGCTATGATTTAAAGCTGGTGCCGTCTGCTGAAGATCGTTTTATCTTTGCCGAAGAAAGTGTTTGGTATCACTATAAACCTCTTTATGCCTCACCTTATAGAAAATATTTATCTTCCGGACATTCCGAATCAAAATTATCTGAATACTCTGATAATCAATCAAAAAATGTAGCGCATCATGTTATCCAGGATTTAAAAAGTTGGAAGTTGTACCATTTTCACGATACCAGTGAAAGCGCCAAAGTCAAACTTACTGGAGATATTTCCGAGAATCGCATGCTTAATCCCGATGCGAGTAATCTCGCGGCTTTATTATATAGTCTTCAAAAAACACATCCTCAGCACTTCAACAATATTGAAGACACAGTTCGACTTGTCGCTCCATTTTTTCATAGTTTCCATTTAGAACCGACCCAACAAAATCCACAAAAAATCATGCTTGAATGGTATGATAAAGGAAGTGATCAATCTTTTAATGCCTCCGCTTTATCCGATGGAACGTTGAGGTTTATGTGTTTAACGACACTTCTGCTTCAGCCGAAGCTGCCTTCAATTATTTTACTTGATGAACCGGAATTAGGATTACATCCTTATGCGATCACTATGCTGGCGGAATTACTTAAATCAGCCTCAAAATCCGTTCAGGTAATAATTGCGACCCAGTCTGTTACATTAGTAAACCAATTTGAGCCATCTCAGATTTTCGTTGTTGAACGAAAAGATAATCAAAGTACATTTACCCATCTTCAGGATGCTAATATGGAAGAGTGGTTAGATGAATTTGGAGTAGGTGATTTATGGGAGAAAAACATTTTCGGTGGACGCCCATAGATGAAAAAAATCTTAGTCTTAGTCGAAGGACAAACCGAAGAAACTTTTACAAAAACGGTTCTGAATCCATATCTTTCTGGATTTGATAGATACATCGAACCTAAAATCATTGTAACAAAAATTGTAAAACGGGGAAATCAGTTCAAGGGTGGCGTTCCACCTTATGAGCGCGTACGAAATCAGATATTACGTCTTATAAACGATACAAGCGCGGCCTTAGTTAGTACCTGTATTGATTATTACGCTTTACCCGATACTTTTCCGGGCAAAGATGCCGTGCAGGGGAGAACTCCTATGGAAAAAGTTGCTTTTCTTGAACAGCAACTATATTTTGACATCAATTCTCCTCGTTTTTTACCATATTATTCACTTCATGAGTTTGAAGCGCTTTTATTCGCTTCACCGCTTGAAATCGCCAATACTTTAATTTCTCCGCAAGAAGGGCCAAGACTTGTTTCTATTCGTAAACAATTTGCATCACCAGAGGACATAAACGACAGACCGCAAACTTGTCCCTCAGCCAGAATTAAGGCAATATTTTCACAATACCAAAAGCCGCTTCATGGAAGCTTGATAGCCCAAAGAACCGGACTTACAAATATTCGAGCCGAATGTCAGCACTTTTCGGAATGGCTTAGGAGACTTGAAGAAATTTAGATAGAAGTAATCAAACTATAGTAGTGAATATATCGGGATAAACAATGCCGCACCAAATCATTGACAATCGAACCAGAAAACTTGCCGACGAAATCAATCAGCAGTTGGAATATACCGAAAAGGCGAAAATTGCCGTCGGTTACTTTTTCCTTTCTGGTTTAGAATCTATCGAAAAACGGCTCCAAGAAAAAGAGCCTGATGGTAGTTTTCAGATCAAGGAAGTGCGCTTACTCATCGGCAATGTCAGCAATAAATCGACGATAGAGGAATTGGCGCGCGGCTATCGGCGGCTGAATACCATTTCAAAGGAACTCGAACGACAGAATTATCCAAAAAGCAGAGAACGTCAGATAGAAGTATTAAAAGCTTTAAATGATGTTCGGGATGTAATCTCGGATGTTGAACAGAACGATGAAAACCAGCGCCTTATTCAACTTCTGCATCAGATGATCGTTGAACAAAGATTGAAGGTTAAAGTATATGTCAAATCGCGCCTTCATGCTAAAGCCTACATTTTCGATTTTAAAAATCCACAGCCGCAATCGAAAGGTATTGCCATTGTCGGTTCGAGTAATCTATCGCTTGCCGGTCTGACTAACAATACCGAGTTGAATGTCTATGTACACGACAATGGTGAAAATCATGATGAATTAACACGCTGGTTTGATAATCTATGGAACGACGCGGAAGATTTCGATACGGCGCTGTTCCAGGAAATGGCAGAATCGTGGGCGATTCGACCGACGACGCCATACGAAATCTATATAAAAACTCTCTATGAACTTGTTAAAGATCGAATCGAAGGAACAGATGATAGAGAATTTCTATGGCAAAATGAAATCACCGAGGCTTTGACAGATTTTCAGAATAAGGCAGTAAAAATAATCATCGGAATTATTCGTCAGTACGGTGGTGCATTTGCCTCAGATGTAGTCGGAATTGGAAAGAGTTTTATTGGCGCGGCAGTCGTTAAGCATTTCAGTATTACGGAAAACGCCAAACCTTTGATAATCTGTCCAAAATCACTGGAAGACATGTGGCGAAACTATAATGCCGAATATTCTTTAAATGCAGAAGTACTGCCTATGTCTCTACTTCGGGAATCAATATCCGAAGATGATGAATGGAATTTACTAGTCTCGGATGTTAAGTATCGAGACCGCGATTTTATCCTCATAGACGAAAGCCATCATTTCCGTCACCAAAGCCCCGAAAGGTATAAAATCTTACAGGACTTCATGCAGACCGGCAATAAAAAGGTACTGCTCTTGACAGCGACTCCACGCAATAAATCGGCAATGGACGTTTATAACCAAATCAAATTATTTCATACAAGCGATACTACAATCATTCCCATCAATCCACCGAATTTGAAGGATTATTTTAAAAAAATTCAGGATAAAAATACACCCACATCTGAAGCAAAAAATCTATTTCGTTCACTCTTGCAGTTTATTCTTGTTCGTCGGACAAGACAACATATTTTAAAGTGGTACGGATTTGATTCAAAAACCCATCTGAAAGTCGATCCGAATAAATTTGAAGATTACGTTAGTGGTAAAAAACGTGCTTACATTTCTGTTGGAGGAAGAGCACACTTCTTTCCAAAACGTGAGATTGACACGGTTCGCTATTCCATAGCCAAAACGTATCAAGGCTTGTACGGAAAGATTAGGCGGCATCTTGGGAAAGCCAAATTTGACTATAAGAAAGAACCGGTTTCCGGAGAATTGACTTTTGCTCGGTTTGCACTTTGGCATTACGTGAAGCCAGAAATGAAAAAAGAAAAACCGTACAATGAACTCCAACGTGCTGGTGCTAATTTACGAGGATTAATTAGAATTCTTCTTTTTAAACGTTTTGAAAGTAGCGTGTATGCTTTTCGAATGACTATTGGTAGGTTGATTAAAATCCATCAAGCATTTCTTCTAAGCCTTGAAAACGGTGTTATTCCCGCAGGTGAAGAAGCGCAAAAACTATTGGCTACAGCAGAATTATTCAGTGAAGAGAATCTCCTGAATGAATTAAAAAAAGTGACTGGCAAGTATAATGCAAATGCTTTTGATCTCGAACGACTAAAAACTCATATTCGCCATGATCTAAATATCTTGAACGAAATTTCTCGAGTCGTCAGCCACGAAGAAATACCTCCTGAAAAAGATGATAAACTTCAAACATTGACAAAAATACTAAATGACAAACCATTGGTTAATGGAAAAGTTCTGATATTTTCCGAATCTGCTGAAACTGTCGAATATTTACACAATAATCTGAATCAGTATGAAAATCCGCAGATCAGGAAAGTATCGAGTGGCACAGAGAACAAGGGTTCCTTAGTAAACAGATTTGCGCCAAAAGCGAATAAATATACATTGAAAAAAGGTGATGTCGAGATTCGGATGTTAATCGCAACCGATGTTCTTTCGGAAGGATTGAACCTACACGACTGTGATAAAGTAATCAACTACGATTTACATTGGAACCCGGTGAAATTGATTCAGAGGTTTGGTAGAATAGATCGAATCGGCTCAGAGTTTGATTCAGTTTACGGATTCAATTTTCTTCCGGAAACAGAATTGGATGCCAACCTTGAACTTCATAAAATTATTAGAAAACGTATTCAGGAAATCCATGATACGATTGGGGAAGACGCTCAAATACTCGATCCAGATGAGCAAGTGAATACTGAAGCTATGTACGCGATTTATGAAAAAGATAGCGCTCAGTTGGCTCTTTTCGAAGAAGAAACGGAATCAATGGGATTGAATGAAGCAGAAGAGATAATTAGAAAACTCAAGGAGGAAAATCCTGAAGAGTATGGCCGGATCAGTCATCTACGTCATGGAATCCGATCTGCTGTTCACACTAACGGTGCGACTTTTTATGTTTTTTGTCAGGCCGGCCAATACAATCAATTGTTATTAGTCGATAAAACAGGAAAAGTGATTAGCCGAGATGTCATAGATATTTTGGGTAAACTAAGATTTATTAGTAGTCAACCGCCGAAGTTGATTCCACAAGGTTATAATCGCACAATTCAGGCAGTAAAATTGATGTTTGATCGTGAAATTGAAAATCGTACAATCGAAATTAAACATGCAATACATTTATCTATATCTCAAAAATATGTGATAAATGAACTGCGCGTATTATTTGAAAAAAGTGATAATGATGATCTAAAAGCACAGATTTCTCTGCTCGAAAAAGCCTTCAGGACTGTTGACAGGATTGCCATCAATCAAGAACTAAATAAGATTCGTCATAATCATATGACTGGTATGGCCTTAGTTAACAGGCTGACTGAAATTTATACTCGACACAATTTAGCAGAGTTAGATGAAAACAATTTGTCTATGGTAATGTCGGCTGATATTCCTAAAGTTATTTGCAGTGAAGTGTTTTGAGTAATGTACTTTCCTTGTTTACTCTGATTTATCCGTTTCTCTAAGTTTAAAAATGATTTAGCAAAGTTTTCATATAATTTAGACAAATTGTTGAGTGACTTGGGAAGATGTCAAAGTCATTTATACATGTAGTCAAACGACTTGTTAAAGTTTTCAAATAATTTGGACAAGTATTTGAATGATTTGAATAAATAGTCAAACCGCTTGAGAATGTTTACGAGTCATTTGGATAAACGTCTATATGATCTGTACAATTTTATAAATGAGTTGAGAAAGTAGCCAAATCATTTTTAAAAGTTCGCAAATGACTTAAAAGAATTGCCGAACGACTTAATTAGTTATTTTAGTGATTGGAAAAATTGATCGGAGTTCCTGCCAAATCAATGAAACGAATGGTTTTTCGAAAGAAATTACAAGTCAAATCTCCTTATTTAATCCGCTTGTTTATTCTCGGTGGTTTGACTATTTTCACCACCGGGTGATGACCAGATTGTCAAGGAAAAAATGGAATGGAAACCGTGCAAAACAGAGCCTCCGAAATTGAATGCCGGATGAATCGAAAGATAACGGATCGACATCGAAATGTTTCGGCGCGGATTTTCCTTCTGGCGATTCTTTTTTTTCTGGCAGGATCAGAGGCGCTGACACAAACGACTCCGTCGTTTGGTAAATTTGTCATTGCTCGTCTGAAATATGACGGCGGCGGCGATTGGTACAGCAATCCAAGTTCTCTCCCAAATCTGTTGAAATTTTTGCAGGCAAACGCGCCGATCGATGTCGTTCCCGAAGAAAGATGCGTTTCGATCATGGATAAAGACTTTTTTACTTATCCGTATTTGTACATGAACGGTCACGGCAACGTTCGGTTTAGCGAAGAGGAAACGCTTCGGCTGAGGGAATATCTGCAATCTGGTGGCTTTCTTCATGCGGACGATAACTACGGGATGGATGTCTCGTTCCGCCGTGAAATGAAAAAAGTATTTCCGAACAACGAACTCGTCGAACTGCCGTTTAATCATCCGATCTATAATATTTATTATTCGTTCCCAAATGGATTGCCGAAAATTCACGAGCACGACGGGAAACCGCCGCAAGGCTTAGGAATATTTTACAAAGGTCATTTGGTCGTTTTTTATACTTATGAATGCGATCTTGGCGACGGCTGGGAAGACCCGGAAGTCCACAACGATCCAGAAGAAAAACGTCATGCGGCGCTGAAAATGGGCGTAAACATTGTTCTGTACGCGATGTTAAGATGATTAAAAGCAAATCACAGATCGACATTATTTCTCGAAAACTCGAACGACTGAGAAATCGGTTTGCGCGGCATGTTTTATTGAAAGGATGGATGCGCGCTATGATTCTGCTGATCGTCGCAGGATTCGTGGCGTTACTCGCTGAAGGATTTCGGTATTTTCCGGCAGATGTCCGAAAAGATATTGTTTTCTTTTATCTTGTGTTCGGACTGATTTTTCTCATTTCGCCGCTTATTCTCTTGTTCCTCATCCGGCGAAATCAAATGGTTTCGTTTAGCGACAAGCGATTAGCCCAACGGATTTCGACGATATACGATGATATTCGGGACTCGTTGATGAATGCGCTGGAACTTCGAAAATTGCTCAAAACCGGCGAAACAGGTTTTTCGCGCGAGTTAGCCGAACAATCTATCGAAAAGGTTACCGCAGAAATCAAGGATCACTCCTTCAGGAAAGTCGTCCCCGTTCAGGAAATCAAGACAGGATTCCGGAGAATGCTGGTTGTCGTTTTTATCTTCTTCACATCGATCTCGCTGAATTCTGACTTTTTCACGGGCGCGGGCAACCGACTATTTCATCCAGGACAGAAGTTCGAGCCGGTTCTTCCGTTTTCGATTCAATCGGAACTTGGCACATACGGCGTTCTGTAATTGAAGGATTGATGCGGTCTTTCTTCATTGTAAAATCTGAAATACTTATCTAAACGCCTATAGGCTTCAAGGCCATTCTGATAATCGTGCAGATAGACTTCTTCATACTTGACAGTTCGCCACAATCTTTCAATGAAAATGT
>Ga0210017_1003228_pt1 | contig 13744 bp, 19 predicted proteins | sample CryGeyCG2014_020_FD_183966 | JGI IMG/M metagenome (GOLD analysis project Ga0210017, IMG submission 183966) | Groundwater microbial communities from aquifer - Crystal Geyser CG08_land_8/20/14_0.20 (SPAdes) (version 2) | ecosystem: Environmental > Aquatic > Deep subsurface > Groundwater | place... | reverse complement strand
TAAGCTGTTTTTCTTATCTCTGCGTATTGGGGTTTGGTTTTTTGTGGTGGTTTATGGTGATTGAGTTTATGGATCGGAACTGGTGACTTTTTGTTGTTTTTGTTGTTTTTTCATGTTTGAAGGGTTTAGCCTCTCCCCTTATTTATAGGGTGAAGATTTAGCGTGTCTTATGGCTTGTTTGCTGTTGTGTCTGGGTTTCCATTCGAGTGTTTTGATTTTGCTTATGTCTAGGAGCATGTTTTTTACGTCGCCTTTCCAGTCTCCTCCACCGTCTGACATTTTATTTTCCGAGTCCTATGGCTTTAAACTTCATTTTTTGGCTGAACTCTTGTGGGTTGTAGATTCTTCTTCCGTCTATGAGGTTGGGTTGTTTCATGTTTTTGGTGAAGTCTTCTGGTTTGAGTTTCTTGAATTCTTCCCATTCTGTTACGAGTATGCAACATTCTGCATCTTTAGGCTGAGCTGATCCTGTGGCGGTTCAAAATAGACTCAGAGCAGGTTTTGAAGGTCACCTTGAGTGCCAGCGGCTTCTTTAGTGGCTGGGAGACCTTCTACGCATAGATGAACAAAAGCGGATGCATAACACTTCCAAAGCTCCCGCGAGAACTGCTGCGAGGCAGGGAACAAAGCCTCACAGGCTACGTCATGGAAGTAATCCTTGAACCCGCGTAAGATAGCAAGCACACTCACCTTGCTAAAGCCGTACAGGAACTGTCTGAACTTAACTTCGCTTAGTCGCTATCCCTTACGTTTTTTGAGCAAATTCTGCTCTAACGGGAAGTAGTAGTCTAGTGGCTCTTAGCACCGACTACTTTTACTCCATCTTCAGAGTAAGCTTAAGAATGCCAGCTGACACGCTTGGACAACCGTATGGAGAAAACAAATTACTGTTACTTCCTCTAGAAAGGCTTTTGCTGAACTGTGGGTATCAAAGTAGAGTAACGGGTTTGCGGACACATGACAGAATCTTCATGATGTGGCGCCGTGGGACATTTGTCTGGTTGCTTTTTTGACGTTTTTTCCTAGACTGGTTCTTGTGTAGTTTAGAATAGCAGGTAGTGTGATTCGTGCTAGTATGCTGTCTCGCGTGGCAATATTGCGTATATGATTATTGTTTTCTCTGCTTGAAGTTCGAATAGTATTCTGTATTTGCCTACTCGGATTCTATAGTGGGTTCTGTATCCTCGCAGCTTTTTGATGTCGAGTTTTATTGAGAAGCCTTCGTCTCTTAGCGTGTGTAAGGCTTCAGTTATTCGGTTACGTGCACCTTCTTCCAGTTTTTCAAGTTGCTTGTAGGCTTTCTTTTCAATGAAAACGTTGTATGCTGGCAAAAGCTATGTCCCTTTCTTAGCGGCTTTCAGAGGTACGAGCGCGATGGTTTTGTTTTTCTTGGCAGTAATATACTCTTTTATGGCTTCAACTTCGTCTTCTGAAGGCGGTTCTGAGCCGACAAGCCTTTCTTCTACCAGTCCCTCCAGCCGCTCCACTTTTCTGCGGACAAGCTTGACTTCTTTTAAAACTTCTTTTAAGTCGCTACTGGACATTTTAATCCTGCCTATTGAATAATCGAGGGTAAAATATAAGTGTTAAGATTGGCGCTTCACGAAAACTTGAAAAGAGGATTGGGCTGGAGAATTCCGCATTCATAGGAAACTATGTTATCAATTGCGAGAAGAAAAGAAGCATAGCCCTGTGCCTCTTCTTTCGCTCAAAACACACAAAAGCTGCACAGAAACTTGTCTGACCCTAACTTTCAGGCACCCCTCCCCCTCTAGGGTTTTTTCAAGCTTGTTTCAATGTCCTTTTCGGTTATAAGCCTCAAATCTTGCTTAGTTCAGGTCTGATAATGGTGCCTGTCTACCAGAAAACCGTCTACTCTTCTAGCAGTGGCGATATGTTGAACATTAAACGCCTTTCCATATCAGTTTCCGCTCTGTCATCTGACGAGAATTGGTACGTTATGTTAGAGTTTGACGATGTCGAAGACTATAGGATAACTGTCGAAGCCCAAAAATAAGTGGTTAACACGTCCAAAATAGATTCGCTTCAGCAAGCCTACGCCTTTGTGCGCGTATAGTCCTGCGGCATGAGTTTGGGTTTCCACTCAAGTGATTTGAGCTGGTAATGTTGGGAGCATGTTTTTTACGTCGCCTACCCATCCTCTTCCGCCGTCTACGCCACTGGTGATCAATACTTTTTTGATGGTGTTACTTTTCATTTTCACCGCTCGTGCAACCTTTCTATGCGTTGTCAGCCTTCATTTAAAGGGTCTTTGAAGGTTACGTGAAAATTTTTCCATGAGATTTTTTCCGAACTAGGAGTTCTTGATCATGGGTGTAGATGGTTGGAACTTTGTTTGCTATGAAGTTCGCTATTATTAGGGCGTCTCTTCCGCCGAGTTTGTGTTGCGGGGCCAAATTAAGTGCAATAATGCAGGTTTTCTTTGTTTGCCTGAAAAATCCAATGTGCGGGTGCTTCAACAGCATTTTCAGTCTTCTTCCGGCTTCGCTTGAAACCCATTTTTGGCCGAATTTAGCAACAGCCTAGCGCGCTTTAAATCGTGGGAGTGTCAATGTCACGATTTAGGATTATGTCTGGAGCCGAAAGCACTTTTGGCAATTCTTTCTGCTATTGTCAGCGGTATGTTGATCAGTCTTGATAATGTTCCTAGGCCAGAAAACATTGTTCTGAGGTTGTTGATGTCGGTCTGGGTGAGGGCGCCTATCGTGGGGGCCGTGAAGATGTAGATGGCTAGGAAGATTGTTATGCCCATTACAAGTCTGATCCATTCGGCTAGGTTGACGAAGTTTAGCGATGCATAGGTTGCTATGGCTGCGACGGCTGAGGCTGCGAATATTTTAGTTGATGATTTGAAGTCTGCTTTGACCCTGTAGTGTTTCCATGCCCAGTGAAGACCCCAAAACATGCTTGGCAGTCCAGCAAGGAGGCTCGCAACTATAAGGCCGATTATTCCAAATGTTGGGATCAGAAGAAAACCTAGAGGAAGACCGATTGCCAGTGTCAGTATGCTTTGTTTCATGAGTGTCTTTGTTTCTCCCACGCCGCTTAGGAAGCTGCCTAGGCTCAAGCTTCCCAAGACAGCAAACAAATTGCCTATAACGTACAGGGTTAAGAAGAAAGGCGCATAAACATATCGTTCTCCAAACAACGTGAATATCATAGGGCCCGATAAGGCCATCATCGCCATGGTTGCAGGCACCAACAGAATCGTAGTGTATTTTACGGATGAAGTGAAAACGGTCTTCAGAAGTTGGTGTTCTTTTTGTGGGTCAAGTTTTGCGAACACTGGAAACAATACAGTGCCTATTGGAATTGTAAAGAATGTCAAAAGCACGGAAAAGTTGACTGTTGCCGAATAGTTACCGATCATTACGTCACTGGCAAAAGATGCCATCATGAATGCGTAGAATTGTCCCAGAAGGCCGCCTAGAATGGAGGATATGGAGAGTGGTACTCCGTACTTCAACATTATCTTCAATGTTCTGGATATTTCGAGCTTGCCTGTTCCCATTTTTTTCAGGGGTCTAAACAATACGATGTATAGTGTTGCGAGGCCAATGATTCCTGCGGCTAGGAAAGACAGTGTGTAGCCTAGAACGGCTCCGAAGACACCGTATCCGAGAAGTACCAAAATTGGGCCCGCTATAGTTTTTACTACTGATTGGCAGACCACGGTGAAGCTGTTGAGTCCCATTCTTTCGAAGCCTATGAAACTTGATTGGGCTGCTGTCAGTAGTGATCCTGCGAATATGGTTATTGAGACTATGGATATGAAGGGCACTGACTCGGGCCTGTGGAAGATTGTAGAGCCTATGAAACTTGCAAGGAACAGGGAAAGGAATGAAAGGATTAGGCCAGTTGCGACCTCAAAGATTAGTCCAGCAACAATAATATTACGTGTGTCTGCGTCTTTTTCTGAAGCTCTGCAGTTGGCTACATATTTTGTCATTGCAGAGTTCACGCCCCAATCTCGAAACAGGTTCATCATCAATGACGGAATAAGTGCTACACCATACAGCCCATATTCTGCAGGGGACATGAGCCTTGTCAGAATGACTATTCCAACGGCCATTATTATGGTGGATGTGGCTACGCCTATGAGTAGCTGGAAGCTTCCAGTGGCTGAGGTCTTGCCCATCTCTAACGCTTTTTCCATGCCTTTCCATCCTTTCCAGGTTGTTCAAGAATGTTAGAACCTGTTCAACGGTTTTGTTGTTTGGTTGTTTGCGCGCGCGAGGCGAGAGTAGCCGCTGAGTACTTTGAACTGAGGGTTTATGGCACTTTATACGTGCTACTGGAGGCGTATAAACGCAACGTTTTCAAATCCAAAGTGGAGGTGAGGAGTATCGTGGACGATATGCTGAGCAAAGGCTTCTACCTCTCGACAGAAGTGTATGCGAGGTTTCTTTTTCTCTTAGAGGAAGTCAAATGAACCTGCTAACTTGGAATGCTTCTGATTATCTCGTTTCGTGTGCGGCTGAGATATTCGGGCAGAGTGGAGCCTTTGACGATCTAAATAATTGGTTTTTGATTGTCTTAGGCGGGTTTTTCGCGTGCGCTTGTTCCTAAGTTTGTGCGTGAAGTGTCTCGTTTTTGTGGGTTTGTTTGGCTTGTTGGTGGTGAGGATGACTTGAGCCGTTAAAAGTGTGGTGAGACACATCATTCAGCCTTGTTACACTCAAAAAAGAGAATTTAGGAACATGCATGCAGGCTATCTTGACAAGTGCGAGATAAACTCCTTTTCAGTTAAGGCTTTGACTTCAGGTATTCTTTTAAAGTCCGTGTCGTCACTGATTACGATTGATCCTTCAAAATATGCAGCGGCTGCTATGAAGGCATCAGCCATAGAGACGTTGTATTTACCTTTGAACTCCCCAGCTTTGACAGCAACCTCTTCATCTATCTCAAGCTTCTTAAGATATATGGCGTACCTAAGCTCTTCAATTCTGGTTCTGGCCAAATCAGGTCTTTTCTCCTGCAAATACTTGTAATAGATTTCAGTCATTGTGACTACGCTTATTGCTCCCTCTATTTCGTCGACTTCTACCTTTGATAGGATTTTCTGAACAGCTTCCCAACCTTCTTCTCTTGCAAACAGCTTAATCAAGGGCTTTGTATCCAAAACAACTTTAGGCTTGACGGATTCGTTTCTCAAATTCCTTCGTCCACTCCCTTCTCACAGCCTCAATCTCCTCCGAAGGCTTCTTGCCTCGGAATACCTCTTCATCCACACCAGCTAACTTCGACAACTTAGGTACAGGAATAATTTTAATTGCGTTCCCCTCACGAACAATCAGAAGTCTTTCTCCTTCCACTATTCCCAGTTCTCTTCTCAACCTTGAAGGAATAGTCACTTGACCCTTCGAAGTAACAGTAACGGTTTCTACCAAAGCCAATTCCACCCACAAAAACATAGAACACCTTACATTAATAAATATGTCGGAAATTCTCGAATTTGGCTACCACACGCATTCATTGCCTTACATTCCCTACAATATTGAACCACTCAACCAAAAATACACGCATGTTCTTAACCGTCGCGCCAGCGCGCGCTTTTCTAGACTCTTTGGCTTTTCTCTTCTTTGCTTCAGCTTCGTCTTCCAAAGATGCTTCACGACTTAGCTAGCGCGCACTAGGCTGATTGTTCCGCAAGCTTTTATATGCTTTCTTGTACCGTAGACTAAGAGGCTCATTTCGTTGCCTGGTTCCCCTAGATCAAAGATCATTTCGTCAAGATGGCGAAGATTCTATCTTCCAGGCAACACTTGGGTACTCGCTTTAAGCGCCACTGTCTGGAATATCGGAGGCGCGATGATCAACCCGTATCAGTCCGTCTACTTTTCAGGTTTAGGAGCAAATTCCGTTTTCATCGGCTACCTCTTAGGTGTCAACTCGGCCGTCACAGCTTTGATGCAGTTGGTAGGCGGATACGTTGCAGATGCCTGGGGCCGAAGAAGAGTCGTCGTGATCTTCAGTTTTCTCAGCGCCGGCACCGCCTTTGTCTTCATTTTTATGTCAGAGCCTGCTCTTCTGATGATTCCGATAGTAATTGGGGCGATTTCAGGCATTTATGGTCCAGCGTTCAATGCGACCCTGACTGATTCGATGGAGCCGGATCTTAGGGCAAGAGGCCTAGTTTCCTTCACGCTCATCACATCCTTGCCCTCGATTTTCTTCCCATATGTTGGAGGAACGCTGATGCAAACTTTTGGAACACTCGAGGGGCTGCGAATTGCCTTTTTCTTCAGTGGACTCTTCGGCGTCATTGGGGTCTCATATAGAGCTCTCAAGCTCAAGGAGACCTACGTGGGAGTCAAGGGAAAAGAGAAGAAGCGGATTCGTAGTCTTGTTTCCGACTTCTTCACGGACAATTTGTTCGTTCTGCGAAACGCCACGGACGAAGCGAGAAAACTTCTAACCTACGCTGTTTTAGCTAGTGCTGGAACGGCCATGACAGTGCCCTACACGTCGATCTACCTAGTTAACGTCGTGTCGTTGCCCCCAGCAGTTTATGGTCTTCTGACGAACGTTGCGGGACTAATCAGCGTGTTGCTTTTGCTGCCTGCGGCCAGAATAATCGAAAGAGTCGGTCTTAGGAAAAGCGCTGTTTACGCTTCACTTTCAATTCCAGTGAATCAGCTCATATTTGTAAGGGCTAAAGGAACAGACGACTTTGTGACGTGGACTGCGATTGGTGGAGCGAGTGGCGCTTTACTGGGGCCATCGCTAACGGCGCTTCAGGCAAATCTCTCACCGCAAGAGATACGAGGAAGGATAATGGCCATGTTCAGCGTGCTCTCGCTTATCACTGCGGTCCCAGCTCAAATAGTAGGAGGATACTTGTTTGAAACTCTTGGTCCACTGTCTCCCTTCATCGCTTCGACACCAATCTTGGCGTTGGCGACGCTGATACTCGTTAGAATAAAGGAGCCGGGACCGCGGATAATCAAAAAATAAGCGCGCGCGCTTCGGCTTCAAACTCTCATTCAAACCATTTTGGTTGCTATAATTTTGCCAACAAAGAGTAGTGAAAATGTTGCGGAACCACTTTTTTTGCGTCGACTTCTGACTACTTTGCAGTTGCAGTTACGGTTTCCATGCGCGAATAGACTTATTAGTCAGGTTGAAGCTAAAATCCGCTTAGGAGTGTAAGATTTTTGGATGGATCAAAGAAAAACAGAACTGTTACCATCATCGCTATAGCGGTGCTCATTCTTGTCATCATCTTCCCAGGATTCGCATCAACAGTGAAAGCAGCTGGACCAGAAAATGGCTGGAGAGCACAGCTGCTCTTCCATGGCCGTCCGGCATCGCTTATAGGACCAGATCCGCTTTCTCCTAGTCAAATCATAGGCGCCTACAATCTTAATTCAGCAACAGGCGGCGCTGGAACGACGATAGCCATCGTCGACGCCTACGATGACCCAACCATTGCAAACGACTTAGCTACGTTCAGCAGCTACTTCGGTCTGCCCGCAGCGACTTTTGTGAAGCACAAGATGGCAACCACCATCAGTGTGAACAGCGGCTGGGCACTTGAAACATCGCTGGACGTTGAGTGGGCTCACGCCATAGCCCCGCAAGCAACGATACTGCTGGTAGAGGCCAAGTCAAACAGCCTGACCGATCTTCTTGCCGCAGTAAGCTACGCCACAAGCTACACGGGCGTCAAGGCAGTCTCGATGAGCTGGGGTGGAAGCGAATTCTCCACAGAAACCTCCTATGACTCGTACTTCAACGCCCCAGGAATCGCCTTCTTCGCGTCCAGCGGGGACAACGGAGCCTGCGTGATATGGCCTTCGAGCTCGCCGAACGTGATTGGCGTCGGCGGAACAACCCTCAATCTTGACTCAAGCGGAGCGGTGATTTCAGAGACAGCATGGAGCGGAAGCGGAGGCGGCGTAAGCGCATACGAGACCAAGCCAACCTATCAAACAAACTACGGCGTCACAACCACCAAACGTGCCGTGCCAGACGTCTCCTACGACGCAGATCCAAACACGGGCGTTCTAGTGTATGACAGCACACCTTACCAGGGTTGGTCAGGCTGGTGGGTAGTAGGCGGCACGAGCGCAGGAGCCCCGCAGTGGGCAGCAATCCAAGCTCTTGGGCTTTCGGCGACTAACAACAACTTCTATCAGGACGCGGCATCCTCAGCTTATCCTTCATACTTCAGAGACATCATAAGCGGGTCAAACGGATACTCAGCAGGCTTAGGCTATGACTTAGTGACAGGCTTAGGCAGCCCGGTCACCACCAGCTTCACAGCCTCGGTCACCCCAGACTTCTCACTGTCAGCGTCACCTGCCATGTTGACAATCGGAAGCGGATCCTCGGGAACCTCGACGATAACAATAACGTTCCTCAACGGATTTTCGGGCACAGTAACGCTTTCAACGACTGCTCCGACCGGTTGGACAGCCGATCTCAGTCCAACCTCAATTTCAACGTCGGGCCAATCAACACTGAGCATAAATGTGCCGACCAGCGCCATCAGTGGAACATACACGGTTACGGTGACAGGCAAAAGCGGATCGTTAAGCCACACCATAAGCCTGACAGTGCAAGTCACCTCCCCAGACTTCTCGATCTCAGCGTCACCAGCATCATTGACAATCAGAAGCGGATCCCGCGGAACTTCAACAATAACAATAACCGCCCTCAACGGCTTCACTGGCAATGTCACGTTATCAGCAAGTGCTCCAACGGGGTTAGCCGCCAGTCTTAACCCAGTTTCGATTTCAACCTCGGGAAAATCCACACTGACAATAACAGTATCAAGCAACACCAGAACCGGAACATACACGATCACCGTGACAGGCAAAAGCGGTACGTTAAGCCACACCACAACGGTCAGAGTAACAGTCCGAAGATACTGAACACCGTGACACCCTCCCTCCTTTTTTTGTTCAGACACAAGAAAATCCAGTAGTTTCACGCGCCCGATCAGCAAGAAGTTCTTCCAATCCTTTCCAAGGTCGTTCATAAAGTTCTTCTACAAAAATAACACTTGGCACGCTGAGAAGACTCTTTGACACCATGCAAACCCGAACATAAGGTTCAAACGTGAGCCCTCAAGACCACGCACGAAACGAAAATCTTTCCTACCGATACGCTGACTAACCTAGTTCCGCGGCGGGAAGGTTTATAAGTTGCGTATTACAGAATGTAATACAGTGCTTCAGATGAGCGTTATCACCATCAGAGTCGCGAGGGAAATCAAAGAAAAGTTGGAAAAATACAACGTTAACGTCAGTGAAACAGTAAGGAAACTGCTCGACAAATACCTCGTAGAGTTGGAAACGAAGAATCTTGCAGAAAGACTCGAGCTATTAAAGGAACACCTGAGCAGCAAAATAGACCCAAAACTGATAGCCAAGCTAGTGCGCGAGGACAGGGAAACAAGGTGAAGTATCTTCTCGACGCATCAGCACTCATACCGCTAGTCACCAGGCGTGGCAAACAGCTAATAATCGAGGCGTGCCGTGAAAATCTAGTTACAACAGACCTCGCACTGTACGAAGCCTGCAACACCCTCTGGAAGCTTGCAACATTATTGAACACCATACCCATAGAAGACGCCGTGAACGTTGCCATCACACTTAAAGACTTAGCCGTGAGAAGCGTGATTCAACCAGCAGATTTCACCAAGCTAGATTTTTCCCAAACACTCATGACAGCCCACAAAGAACGGCTGACATTCTATGACGCTTCATATATCACAACCGCACAAAGCACTGAAGCAATCCTAGTGACAGAGGATGAAAAGCTACGGAAAACAGCAAAAAAGTTCGTGAAAACGATAACTTACACCGAGCTTGAAAACAACCTAGCTCAAAGTTACCACTCCCACGGCTGAACCCTTGGTCGCAATATTTCGAACGCGCACGCATTTAAGCAACCCTGTTGAGGGTTATGGATTATGCTAAGGCTAGAAACCTTCGCAAGAAACTTTTAAATATCGATTTCATGCTTGTTTAACGGTGGAAGCATCTATACGGATGTTGTGACACTCTCACCAAAGTTTCAAGTCGTGATTCCTCGGAACGTCAGAGAAAAATTAAACCTAAAACCAGGACAGAAAATCGTCGTGATAGAGAAAGACGGCGTCCTCCATCTCATCCCTCAAAAACCCGTAAAAGAAACGAGAGGCTTCGCGAAAGAAATAGACACAAGCAACCTGAGAGACGAAGAGGACCGCTCTTGATCCTCATAGACTCATACGGCTGGATAGAATACTTCGCCGAAGGACCACTCGCAGACACTTACGCAACGCTTCTCCCCATCTTCACCAACCGCCTCAACCGCTGAAACCCCCCTCGGCCAAGCCCTTCCCAACCCTCTCAGCCACCGCATCAAACCCCTCAACCCCCACACTCACACCCAAAACAACAAAAAACAACAAAAAACAACAAAATCCAAACCCGCCAAAACAAAACAACTGCACACGACTGACATGCACCAGCATCTGCCGCCAACTTAATCTATAACTTACGAGTCCTCCAAAAAGCGGTGAAAGCAAAGTGCAGGCAATAGTCCTATGCGGCGGAACCGGGTGGAGACTGAAACCAGACATCTGGATTCCAAAACCAAAACTCAAAATAAACAATGAAACACTGATCTCACACCAAGTGAACTGGCTCAAAAAGCACGGTATCAACAAAATAGTACTTGCCACAAACACCACTGACTTGATTGAAGACCCATCCGTAACCTACTCGATAGAACAGAAGAAGCTTGGAACAGGCGGCGCCGTCAAAAAAGCCGCAGAACAAGTTGAAGATGAGAGGGTGTACGTGATGAACGTAGACGACATAGTCTTCTACAACCCAAAGAAGCTGTATGAATATGCCAACAGTGGCGCAGCAATACTGGTCGCAAAACCTGCCTTGCCATTCGGAAGAGTCCTAACCGAAGATACTTATGTAACTGAATTCGCACAGAAACCACAACTAGACTTCTACGTCTCGACCGGGCACTACGTCTTCGAAACATCTGTAATAAAACGATACTTTCCAGATGAAGGAGACATGGAACTGAAGACGCTGCCAAAGCTTGCACACGAACGCATAATAAGGGCCTACGAGTATCAGGGCGAGTGGCTGACAATAAACACAATGAAAGAACTGTTAAATCTAAGAGAATGCCTTAGAAAACACAACTTGAAACAGCAGTAACGTGCTGCGTCAGAATGACAGGACGGAGGTGAAAAGAAACATGAACAAAGACAAGGCGCTAGGCTTTCTCATCTTCCTAGCCTGCACGGTAATTGCAATTCTCTACGCGGTAGGGCTTTTCTTGCCATACTTCGAAGGCTTCCGCTTTTGGGTAATAGCAACACCCGTACTTGTAGGCTTCGTAGCGATTCTAGGAATAGGTGCATGGATAGGCTGGACAATGGCAACAACACCGCCTCCAAAGCCAATTGAAGAAATGACAAGTGAAGAAGAGGGAAAAGAGAAGGCATCAGACAAGAAAGAGAAAAGTGAAGACTAACCCGCTCCAAGTACCATGGCGTAGCTCGTGTGCTACAGCTAACGCTTTAGAACTATCCTCTAAACGCGAAAAGAAACTGTGCCGCCGACAATTCTGCCAAACCAAAACCATGGGGTCGGCTGGCGAGCACTTGACGTTTCCTATGATGCCCGAAGCCAGCAAGCTTAATAGTCAAATGAAACACCGTTCATGCTTAAAACGGAGGAAGAGAATTCGTTTCGCAGTTGGGCATCTTGCTCTTGGGTATATTCTAGGTGCGGGATCAGCGAAGCTTTCCAAGGCAAGCTTCAACATTCCTGCTGCATTGGTGCTTTCCATTGTTCCCGACGTTGATATTCTGATTCCTTTTCTTGAGCATAGGGGACCCACGCACTCAGTCATAGTGATGCTGATAGTTTTCATGCCCTTTTTTGTAGTATATCATAAGAAAGCAGTACCATACTTTTTGGCCCTGATTCAGCACGCTCTGATAGGCGACTTCATTACTGGAGGAGGAGTCCAATTGCTTTGGCCTCTGACAACGCAGTCCTATGGAACCGGGATAGCCATCAGAAGCCAAACAAACGTGGGGATAGAATGGATAGCGTTTCTTGCAGCAGTGATCATGATGATCAAGACACGAGACATAACCAAGTTCTTCCAGACGCACAAATCCAACCTGCTCCTATCAATACCCACATTTACAACGCTACTGCCGACATTGGCGAGCTTCCCATTGGGCGTGCCCCTGTGGCTGGTTCCGCCGCACATATTCTACACAATCATATTCTCAATAGCCATCATACTTGCCGTTCCCAGGGCGTTCAAAGCATCTTAACGCATCAAAACCGACAGTCCTATCCTGTTCCCGTCTGCTCTATAGCAGTCGCACAGCCAACCAACGAAAAAACGTAACACAGAAGCTGCACACGCGACGCTAACCATGCAAGCTTTCAGCGTTTTGTCTCCTTCGCACCAATACAACATTCCTTCTCCTTTGCTGAGCATAATATCGACCAACGCTTATCATTCTAGACCAGGTTTCAGTCTTTCTAAAGACTAGGTCCTCAAGAAAAATGAAGGGTTTCGAAATGGAGTTGTTGCAGATGAAGTGGGCCCGGGGCGATTTGAACACCCGACCAACAGGTTATGAGCCTGGCGCTCTAACCTAGCTGAGCTACGGGCCCGTTTTTGCCTGTGCCGTTTTAATATGCTGTTTTCAAGTTGATTTAAACGTTTTCCGCATTTAAGCTGCTCTGAACGCTAAACCTAGCAATGAACACGCTCATAGTGATACAGGTATTCCTGAGCGTAGCCTGCGTATTCCCCGAAGTACCTTCTTCCGAACAGGCTCAGCCTCACATATTCGGAGTTGCTGAGCGATTTTTCATCAGAAATCCTCTTGAGAAATCCGCGTGGAAAATGCTCTGCATAATGTCTCAAGATGACCCTCCTCATCCAGACGTCCACTGGAAACGCTTCGAGTTTTTCAAGCGAGAAAAGCAGAACGCAATCCGCCACCTTAGGCCCTACTCCTGAAAAATTCAGCAGCTCCGCCCTTGCTGTCTCATAGTCGCTTCTCTTCAAACGTTCAAAATCAAAACTGTCTCCGCACACCGCTTTGGCAGTTTCAGACACGTATCTAGCTCGATGACCAAGACCGCAACCCGCTAACTCCTTGACGGTTGCTTTTGCCAGCACAGCCGGTGTTGGAAACTTGTAGAAACCACAACCATCAAAGTGCACTTCTTCTCCGAATTTTTCGGAAAGGTTGAGCAACATCTGCCTAATAGCCACAATGTTCTTGTACGTTGCGCAGATGTACGAGATTAGGCACTCCCAAGGGTCTTGACGGAGAATTCGCAGCCCTCTGAACTCTTTGATGGCTGCTTTGATGTGGTCGTCGTTGCTGATGTGCGAGAAAACCATGGGCAGATCATCGTGCAGTCTGAAATAGCTCTTGACAAAATCTGCGTTCGCGTTTTCAAACTCAAGGGTGCTGCCACCCTGCCGTATCCTAAGAACTTTTTCTCCGGCTACGCCGTACCACCAGCCGTCTTTCTTGTCCCATCTGAATGCTTGTCCGCAGCAGAGAGTGAAATTCAGATTGAACGGAGTTGTCGCGCTTAGTTGAATCCTCATGAATGTCACTTGTACCCTTCTTTTCGACTGGTTTTAAATCCTTATTGATTAAATCCTATTAGCAGCGGGCACGTTCAAGTAAAGTGAAGAGAAGATGTCGACGAAG
>Ga0210017_1003227_pt1 | contig 13744 bp, 7 predicted proteins | sample CryGeyCG2014_020_FD_183966 | JGI IMG/M metagenome (GOLD analysis project Ga0210017, IMG submission 183966) | Groundwater microbial communities from aquifer - Crystal Geyser CG08_land_8/20/14_0.20 (SPAdes) (version 2) | ecosystem: Environmental > Aquatic > Deep subsurface > Groundwater | place... | reverse complement strand
GCCACAAAACCATTAACAGCTTAATTGTTAATAACCTAATATTAATACGTTTGTTTAATCAATTTATTTTTCAAAATTTTTACACGGTTTTTAAGTTGCTGCTTTATAAAGTTTAGCAGGGCAAAAAGGCAACAAAACCAAAGCCGTTTACACACTTTTAACAACTAAAGGCTTTGACCAAATAAAAAGTCCATTTTGATGATTTATAATGAATTATTTATATATTTGATTAAAATAAAGTATGTAAATTTTTATACCTACCTACCTTAAATGGTTAGATAGGTATGATGGAGTCATAACTATAAGTAAGTTATGCGGCAGTGTAAAAAGCCAACGCTCGGTCAAGCACATTTGGTTTTTGCCGACACACAAAGCCAACGCTTCGGCAAAAGCAAAAGAGCTGTTTTTTTAGTCAACACACCCAAAATAAATTCGTATTTTGCACTTAAATATTAAGAATATATGTCAACAAAGTTTTTTACAAATAGCGAAGAAAATACTTTAATCAAAAAGTTTGAAGGAGTATTCACCTATAATCCCAACATACAGTATTTTGATGCTTTAGTTGGTTATTTTAGAGCTTCGGGTTACTTTAGAATTAGACCATTTTTAGGGAAAGTTCCGAATATTAGAATTTTAGTTGGTATTAACATCGACAAAATGCTTGCTGATGCTCAAAAAGAAGGACTTGAATTTTTTAAAAATCACGAAAAAACCAAGGACGAATTTATTCAGAAAATACAGGAAGATATTGAAAAGGCTAATTACGATAAAGAAACCGAAAAAGGTATTTTACAATTCATTGAAGACCTTGTTGAAAAGAAAATTCAAGTAAAAGCACACCCCGAAAAGAAGATTCACGCCAAAGTTTACATTTTACGACCAGAACCATTTAACCAACATACCCCAGCAACAGCAATTACAGGTTCATCAAACTTAACTGCAAACGGACTTGGGGTTAATAATCAGTATGAATTTAACGTACAGTTAAATGATTACGAAGAAGTACAGTTTGCAACTGATGAATTTGAAAAACTTTGGGCTGAATCGGTTGAAATACTGCCTGTTGATATTCTAAATATAAAAAAAGAAACCTATCTTAATCCTGAAATAACACCTTTTGAAATTTATATAAAATTACTTACCGAATATTTTGGTAATAATATTAACTACGACCCTGATTCAATGGGCGATTTGCCGCATAATTTCAAAAAATTGTCGTATCAGGTTGATGCCGTAAACGAAGGTTTTAATATGCTTTTAAAACACAATGGTTTTATGCTGGCAGACGTTGTGGGTTTGGGTAAAACTGTTATTGCTGCAATGGTTGCAAAAAAGTTTTTGATGCAAAACGGGAGAGAAAACACAAAAATATTAGTTGTTTATCCGCCTGCCATTGAGAAGAACTGGAAAAATACTTTCAGAGATTTTAAAATCGACAAATACACCAAGTTCATTACTAACGGTAGTCTTGAAAAAATATTAGAAGGACACCAAGACTATTGGTCAAAAGAAGAATATGATTTAATAATTGTGGACGAAGCCCACAAATTCAGAAATTATAAAACAGGTGCCTTTCAAAACTTACAATTAATTTGTAAAAGTCCAAGAGCCAACAAAGGATTGATAGAAGTCTCACAGAAAAAAGTAATTTTAGTTTCTGCAACTCCATTGAACAACCGACCTGACGACATTTTTTATCAAATACAAATGTTTCAGGATGCAAGGCAGTCAACGCTTCCTATAACTAATTTGACTTCTTTTTTCAGCCCTTTAATGGAGCAATACAAAACGCTAAAGCGTTTTGACGAATTAGATGTAAACAAGCTCAGAGAAATTTACGGAAAAATTCGCAAAAATGTAATTGAACCCATTACCATTCGCAGAACCCGAACCGATTTAGAAAATATAAAAGAGTACAAAGTCGATTTAGCCGAGCAAGGCATAAAATTTCCTAAAGTAGAACCACCCAAAAAGGTGGAATATATAATGGATGAAAAACTGAATGAATTATTTTTAAAGACGACAATTCATTTAGCTGGATTTAGTGAAAAAGCAGAATTAAGGAAAAAGGAACTTGATGTTGCGCAAAAATTGGGCATAAATGAAAATGATATTTTAAATTATTCACGATACCAAGCAATAGCAGGTCTTAATTTAGAAATCCAAAACAAGTATTACGAAAATGCGGAAACGGTTTCTAAATCATTGGCGTTTATAATGAAAACCCAATTGGTTAAGCGATTAGAGAGTAGTTTTTATGCTTTTAAAAAATCATTGGGAAACTTTCAGCAAGCCACCGACCGTATGATTACAATGTTTGACAATGATAAAATTTTTATTGCACCAGACACCAATGTAAACAAGCTATTGGACAAAGGTTGGAGCGAAGAAGATATTGAAAAAGAAATTGAACGATTAAGCGAAGATAACCCGAAGAACCAAACATTTAAGAAATCCGACTTTAAACCCAATTTTATTGAGAATTTGAAAAAGGATTCAAGATTATTGAAAGAATTGGTAAAAGAATGGAACGCTATAACGAACGACCCTAAATTAGATGTGTTTATTAAGGAACTTAAAACACAATTCCTGAATAAAAAAACCAACGTTGAAGGTAAACTGGTAATCTTCTCTGAATCTAAAGACACTGTTGATTATGTTGCAAAAGCATTAACCGATGCAGGAAGAAAAGATGTATTGGTAATTTCTGCTTCAAACAGAAAACAAATGTATGACACCATTGTAACCAACTTTGATGCAAATTTGGATGAAGATAAACAAGTGAAAGATTTCAATATTATTATCACTACCGAAGTATTGGCGGAAGGCGTTAACTTGCATCGTTCAAATGTAGTAATTCACTACGATACGCCTTGGAATTCTACTAAATTGATGCAGCGGATTGGGCGTGTAAATCGTATCGGAACAAAAGCAAGTGCCATTTACAACTATGTGTTTTATCCTTCGGCTCAGGGCGATTCGCAAATACACTTGAATAAAACTGCCTTTATGAAAATTCAGGCTTTTCACACCGCTTTTGGCGAAGACAATCAGGTATTTTCAACCGATGAAATATTAGATGAAGTAAAACTCTTTAGCGGAACTTATAAGGAAGAAGAAGACGAACGCTTGAAATTCCTTTATTTTCTGCGCAATTTCAGAAAAGAAAACAAAGCGTGGTTTGATAAAATAAAAAAACTCCCTTTGAAATCGAGAACTGGAAGAAATGCAACAGCAACAAATAGAACCAATTTACAAAACGGCACAGCAGCGTTTTTAAAAACCGATAAGAAATTTGAATTTTACTGGGTTGACTGCGATAGCAAACCAAGCGAAATAACGCCAATTGAAGCATTCAAGATTTTTGAAGCCGACCAAAAAGAAAAAAATGTTCCTTTAATTGAAGCTCATCACGAACACGTTTTAAATGCAATGGAACATTTTGAAACGCTGGAACATAAACTTGTACAATCGCAAACCAAATCCGAAGCATTGGGCAAAACGGCACAGACTGCAAAAAAATTCCTTTCCGAATTAGTAAAGTACCCAACAGTATCAGAAAAACAAAAGGAGAATATTCAGAAAATTATTATATTAATTGATATTGGTAGATACACCAATCTACCATCAGACATTGATAAAATTCAAAAGCGAAAATTGACTTTGATTTTAGCCTTAGCTGAAATTGATAAAATCGCAGTACAGTACAATGTTGATTTATCAAATGCACAAAAAGGCAAAAAAAGCAAAGTAGAAAAACCTGTTTTAATCATTTCAGAATCCTTTGAATAATATGAATGTTGATATTATACCACCACAAAGTGAATTGATAAGCGATATAAAAACCCTTATCAAACAAAGCAAACAACAAGTGGCTGTTGCTGTAAATACAACTATTACAATGCTTTATTGGAATATTGGAAAAAGAATAAATATTGAAATTGAAAATTTACCCCATTCTGAAAAATATGGTAAGCAGATTGTTGCTACACTGTGGCAACAATTGTCCGTTGAGTATGGCAATTCATTTTCAGAAAAAAATCTTCGTAGAATGATGCAATTTGCCAATGTTTTTCCAGACGAAAAGATTGTCGTATCGCTGATACGACAATTTAGCTGGACTCATTTTTTGGCTGTTATTCCCATAGAAGATCCTTTAAAAAGAATGTTCTACATCGAAATGTGTAAAATGGAAAAATGGAGTGTTCGTATATTCAGAGAACGCATCAATTCAATGCTTTATGAACGTACCGCCATCAGTAAAAAGCCAGATAAATGTCTTATCGCCATCGATCTAAAAATTGGTGAATTTGATGCCGCTTACAAAGGCGAAATGGAATTGTATTTAAGCTATTTAGAAAAATATGAATCGGTTGAAGGTGAAAATCCTCCCATCGGATTAATTCTTTGTACAGGCAAAAATCCTGAACATATTGAACTCTTGCAACTACACAAAAGCAATATAAAAGTATCTGACTACTTTACCATTTTACCTTCAAAAGAAATATTATTAGACCGATTACATAAAGCGGTTGCTATTGCTCAAAATCAAATTAAAGAATTATGACATACGATCAAATTCATAACCTATTCAACCAAGGCTACAACCAAGCCAACTGGAAACAATTTTTAGGCGAAACATTCGCCAAAGCTCGTTTATTGGCAAGCCCCGAAACGCTTATTGGTATTGATACGAATGTGGCAAAGCAAGCCTTGAAATTAGGTCATATTTTATTAAACGAAAACGGTATTGAACGCCAAATTGCCGTGTATGAAGTTACGCTGGCAAAAGGTATTATTTTAGAACGCAATCGGGTTGGTCTTCGTAATTTACTCCGCAAATACTGGAAAGACATTGATGCCGCTTTTATTGTTTATCAGAATACCGATAGTAAGAAATGGCGTTTTACCTATGTTTCTGAATTGACGGGTTACGATTCGGAAGGCGAATTTGTAAAGATTAAAACAGAACCTAAGCGTTATACTTATGTTTTGGGCGAAGGCGAAAGCACCCGCACCGCAGCTGAACGATTTGCATTGATTGCTAAAAAAGCAAACCAAGCCACTTTAGACGATGTAAAAGAAGCCTTCTCGGTTGAAAAACTTTCCAAAGCATTTTTTGACGAATACAAAAAGCACTACGATATTTTTTGCGACTTTATGGTTTCAAAGCCAAACATTCGCCAAGCTATATTTAACGGTGACGAAAAAGGTATTCGTGATTTCAATAAAAAATTATTAGGGCGAATTGTATTCCTGTATTTCATTCAGAAAAAAGGGTGGCTCGGTGTGCCTGTGGCAAGTAAATGGGGCGAAGGCGATTTTAACTTCTTGACCAACTTATTTAAAAACGCAAAAAACGCTAACCTCTTTTATTCTGAATTTTTATCGAAATTGTTTTTCGATACATTAAACACAAAACGCAAAGACGATTTAATTGAATTGGTAAAAGGAGAACCTTGCCGCATTCCTTATTTGAATGGGGGCTTGTTTGAAGAAGATGACAAAAAACATCGAAACCTGATTTTTGATGCACAATTATTTAAAAATCTTTTCGACTTTTTCAATCAATACAACTTTACCATTTACGAAGACGACCCCAACGACCACACCGTAGCGGTTGACCCAGAAATGTTAGGGCATATTTTTGAATACTTACTGGAAGACAACAAAGACAAAGGTGCGTACTACACGCCAAAGGAAATTGTGCATTATATGTGTCAGGAGAGTTTGATTGAATACCTCACTACCTGGTTTGAGAACAAAGGTTATGAAGTTGTTGGCTACATTGGTTTTGACAAACCCGACCAACCCAAGCTTTTTTCGGCAAACGAAGGCAGAAAAGGGCAGTTGGTAATGGAATCCGAAGTTTCAACTTCGCTCAACTCAGGATCTAAAGCTACAGGTAAACAGATTGACCGAATATTGATAGAAAAACTACTGAAAAAGAAATTGGATGATGATGACAAAAAACTCATCAAAAAACATTCAACAGAATTTCACAATGCTTTGGACAGCGTAAAAATTTGTGACCCTGCGATTGGTTCAGGTGCTTTCCCTATGGGGTTACTTCACGAAATATTTACTGCCAAACAAACCCTGCACACTTTTGAACACGGCAACACCAAAACCTTTGATGCTTCGGGGGTAAAACTCAACATTATTCAAAACAGCATTTACGGAGTGGACATTGAATGCGGTGCTGTGGACATTGCCCGATTACGCTTTTGGTTGAGCTTGATTGTGGACGAACCAACACCTAAAGCCTTGCCAAACCTCGATTACAAAATTGTGGTAGGCAACAGTTTGGTAAGCAAATTAGGCGATGATATTATTGATATTGATTGGACACTGAACGAAACTTCTCACGGACTTTTTGGTGCTGACTTAGCCAAACAAAAAGGCGACCTACTTAAAAAAATTAGTAAGGAACAAAAAGAGTTTTTTAGCCCCGATAGCGATAAGAAAAAATTAGCAGCCGACATACGAAAATCAAAAATTGACTTGCTGATTAATCAATTGCAATTGATGGTTACCACCAATGGCATAGAACAACAACCTACCGGTAACGGTAAAGCCATTACCAAACAAACCGAACGCTATTTGCAAACCCTTGGTTGGAAAAATTCTATTAAAGACCTTCAAAAACTAAAAACTAAAACGGAATCAGCACTTCATTTTTTTGATTGGAAATTGGACTTTCCTGAGGTTATGAATGAGCAAGTAACAACAAATATTGGGTTTGATATTGTCATAGGGAATCCGCCATACGTTTCTGCTGTAACTATGGCTCGTGATGAAGAAACAAAAAAATACTTCAAAGAAAAATATCCACTTGCAACAGGCTCGTACGACCTTTATCTTCTATTCATTTTAAAAGCTATCAATCTGTCAAATAAAAGTGGAACATATACTTGGATTATACCCAATAAATTTCTTATTGCTGATTATGCTAAAAATTCAAGAATTAATCTTATTGAATCACACGGTTTGACTTACTCTTTAAATGTTTCCAAATTCAATGTTTTTGAAGGAATTGGAGTTTATCCGATAATAATATTTGGCAATAAAAATTCTCAAAAAGAATTTGAAGAACTATTGTTAGAAAAATATGGGGATTTAGAACAACGAATATTTGTTTCACCAACTTCTCTAAAAAATCACAAAACAATAAAAGAATATGGCTTACGAATTAATGCTGGAGCAACAGGTTTTCAAGCAGAACAATTAAAAGATATAGTATCTAACAAAGAGAAAAAAGGTTCAATTCCATTTACAGTCAGTGGAAATATTGATAGATACAAATGGTCAAACGAATCAGTCCGTTATATGGGTGAAAGATATCCAACTGCATTTATTAATAATAGCACTAAAATAGTTGCAGATTCCAAATGGACATTTTGGACTCAACCAAAAATTGTGATTGCAGGGATGACTAAAGTTATTGAAGCAGTTTATGTAGACAACTCATTAGGAATGGGTGTTGGTATTTATGGTATTTACGACTTTAAAGGATTTGACCCTCATTGCTTAACTGCCATATTAAACAGTAAGTATTTAACTTATTATTTTCAAATAAAATTCAAGGACAAACATTTGGCAGGTGGTTACTTAGCTATTAACAAGTCAACAATTGAAGAGTTTCCTTTAGTCAATATTTCAAAAGCGAATCAAAAGAAACTATCTGACCTCTCAAAGAAGGCACACAAATTATCGGGAGAAAACAAATCAATCGAAAAGATAGAGCAAGAAATTGACAACTTAGTTTACAAACTCTACGAACTAAATTATGACGAAGTAAAAGTAATAGACCCCGCCTTTGCCCTAAGTGAGCAAGAGTATAAAAACATAAAAGTAGATTAAGGGCTACGGGCGGTCAGGCCAGAATTTAGTTTAAGCGAAGAAGACTATCTGAACTATGATTTTAATGATTAAAAGAAGACTATGATTAACGAGAAATACCCCGAAAGTGAATTAACTTCTAAAATAATAGGATGTGCAATGGAAGTATAAAATACTTGGTAACGGCTTTCAAGAAGTCATCTACCAAAGAGCACTAGCTATTGAAATGAATAATAAAGGATTAGAGTTTAGCCGAGAACACGAAATGGATATTTTTTATAAAGGCGAAAGAATTGGAGGTCGAAGAGTAGATTTTTTTGTTGAAGGCAAAATTATGGTAGCGTTAAAAGCTGTAATACAATTAGAAGATGTTCACTTGGCATAAGCAATCAATTATTTAGAAGCATACCATATACAAGTTGGTTTATTAATTAATTTTGGTAGTAAAAATATGCCATTTAAAAGAGTAATGAAGCCAGTAAAAAAATCATAGTTCATCAAAAAAACATAGTTCAGACAATTGGAGTAAAAAAAAATGGCAAAAAAAATAAAACCAGAAACAGAAGGTTTCAACGAAATATTGCTTTATACCACACCCAATGGCAAGGTAAAGGTGGAGATTTATTTGCAAAACGAAACCATTTGGCTTACCCAACAAAAAATTGCCGATTTGTTTGGGGTCGATAGAACAGTAGTAACCAAGCATTTGACAAATATCTATGTGTCGAATGAATTGAACAAAGCAGCAACAAGTGCAATTTTTGCACAAGTTCAATCAGAGGGTGCTAGATTAGTAAAAAGGCAAATTGAATTTTATAATCTTGATGCAATTATTTCGGTGGGGTATCGCGTCAACAGCAGTAAGGCAACTGCTTTTCGCATTTGGGCTACTGAGCGATTAAAGGAATACATCATCAAAGGTTTTACGATGGATGATGAACGGCTGAAAAATCCGAACAACATTTTTGGCAAAGACTATTTTGAAGAACAATTAGCTCGTATTCGCGACATTCGAAGCAGCGAAAGGCGTTTCTATCAAAAAATTACCGACATCTATTCGCAATGCAGTGCCGACTATAGCGTAGAGGAAAAAACTACTAAAGATTTTTTTGCAACTGTTCAGAACAAATTGCATTGGGCAATTACAGGACAAACAGCAGCCGAATTGATAGCCGCAAGAGTGGATAGCACAAAAGAAAATATGGGTTTAACCTCTTGGAAAAATGCACCTAAAGGAAGTATTAGAAAAACAGATGTAGGTATTGCCAAAAACTATTTAAATGAAAAAGAATTAGACGGTTTGAATCGTATTGTAAGTATGTATTTAGATTATGCAGAAAATCAGGCACAAAAAGGTGTAATTATGTATATGCAAGATTGGGTTGAAAAATTAAATGCATTCTTGCAATTTAATGAGGAGGCGATTTTGAAACATCAGGGCAAAGTTTCGCATGAGGTAGCTGTTGTGCTTGCCGAAAAAGAATTTGATAAATTTAGGATTGTACAAGACAAACATATTGAATCGGATTTTGACAATGAAATTAAAAAAATTAGCAAGAAATAAACCACATAGTTTACACACTTTTAACAACTAAAGGCTTTGACCAATAAAAAGTCCATTTTGATGATTTATAATGAATTATTTATATATTTGATTAAAATAAAGTATGTAAATTTTTATACCTACCTATCTAAAATAGTTAGATAGGTGCAATTTAAAACCCAAAAATAAGATAAGATATGGCATTAAGAAACGGAAATTATTCAGCATTCTATGTAAGTGAACCATTCAGCGAAAGTAGTCTTGGGCCACACGCTACAAAAGACTTTGTTTACTATAACATGCTCAGAGCTTGGAAGGTTGGTGATTCAACCTTCCCATTCAATGACTCGCACAATAAAAATTATAATGTTAGAGATAGTAGTGATTGGGAAACAACGTTAAAACCAAGAATCCGTGAGCGAATAAGAAACTCCAAGAACATTATACTATTTTTGAGTTCTTTGACCAAGAGTTCCAGAGCGATAATAGAAGAAATAGATTATGGAATTAACAACCAAGGATTACCAGTCATTGTAGTATATCCCGAATATGGAGAAAAAAGCGATATTATCAATTGCCAATCAGAAACCTTTAGAAAACAAATAACTGATTTGTGGGACAAGTTACCGACTTTCAGAGACTCCATGAATAATGTACCAACAATGCACATACCGAATAAGAAGATTCTAATTAGAAGTGCACTTAATGACTCCGACTTTATGGTTGCTTCTAAATGCAAAGCAGAAACGTACTTTTATAAATGTTAAGCAACGATGAAATATTTTTTCAATTCAATATTAAGTAGAGCGTATTGGCGATACATTTTTTCTTTGGATGGTTTAAAGTCAATACTTGCCATTTATGGAATGTTTTGGCTACTAATAGAAACGTTGGACTTCTTTCGTGTTTATTCTAGGGACCAATATGGTTCATACGCTTTTTTCATTTTCATAATCCTTTCAATTCTTATTACAATTCTTCTCAGAAGACCTATTAAATCAATATCAATTCCCTTTCCTGAATATGATTTTTGTATTGATGTACGTTTAACTGATTTATTTGAAATGAGCGGTGCAACTATGATTAGTACAAATACTTTATTTGAGTCAGATGTTGCAGGCGGTAAAATTGCAATTGATAGTCTTCAGGGGCAATTTACAGCGAAATACTTTACAGGCAATCAAAATGAATTAATTAAGAAAATTAGTGAAGAACTTGAATCTGCTAATAAAACCTCTCCCTACCCAATGGGAACAACTATCCCAATACATACACACGGGAAAACATTTTACTTTACTGCAATGGCAGAGATTGGTGAAGGTGGCAATGCGTCATCAACAATTGCCGATATTAAAATAGCCTTAAATGGATTATGGAATTACGTTAGGGATAATGGAGAACTTCAGGAACTTGCCTTACCAGTAATTGGAACAGGAAGAGGTAGAATACAAATGCCCAGAAAAAAAATGATTGCATTAATTGCAGAGTCTTTTGTAAAAGCCTCAATCGAAAAAAAATTCACTGATAAATTAATTATTACTATTCGACCTGTGGATGCTGGAAAATTTAAGATTAATCTTTACGATATTAAAGACCACTTAATACATGTTTTGAAATAAAAAGCACCTAACAATGGTAACCGTTGCACAAGCCTTTAAATTTTTTACACCATTTTTCTATACAACAAAAAACGGAAGATTTCAAAAGCTTTGTTATTAATGTTGCATTTTCAGCGCATACCCTTTTAAAAATGTTTTTTGAGGCTTAAAATGGCTTAAATTGACTTGTTTTATTACAAAACAAACGCACTATATTTACGCTATTAAACTTTAAAGTGCAAAGCCGTTTGAAAACAAAGCTTATACCAGCCAATAAACAAAAGATTATTATCCTGTTTTTAATCGCAACTACCTTGTTATCTAGTTGCAAACAGCAAGAGCCTAAGAATTTTATAAATCTGTCTCCTTTTGAATTGGTAAATCCTTTTATTGGAACTGGTGGCCACGGACACACCTATCCTGGTGCAACTGCCCCTTTTGGAATGGTGCAATTGAGTCCAGATACCCGCTTAGACGGCTGGGATGGCTGCTCGGGGTATCACAATGACGACACCATTATCTACGGATTTTCTCATACACATTTGAGCGGTACCGGTATTTCCGATTATGGCGATGTACTTTTGATGCCCTATAACACAAAGGAAACTTTGAGCTTTGACGCAATTGCCCAAAAAAAAATAATCCCTTCCGCTTTTAAAAAAGATACAGAAGTCGCCCATCCAGGTTATTATGCGGTGCACTTAGAAAAACCCGACGTAAATGTGGAATTGAGCGCTACAACAAGAGTGGGCCTTCATCATTATCATTTTAATAAAACCAATAACAACAAACTTTTGCTCGATTTAGCGCACCGCGACAAGCTACTCGATTTCAAATTAACACTTGTAAACGACAGTGTTATTGCGGGCTACCGCATTTCGCAAGCTTGGGCGCAAAAACAATCGGTCTATTTTTATATGGTTTTTTCCGCACCTTTCAAGGCGACAAACCCAAGCCAAACTCCAAAAAATAAGGGTTTTTATAAACTTCTTTCCTTTGCAGATGGACTTTCGGACCTATTTATTAGAGTGGGAATTTCAGCCACGAGTATTGATGGCGCAAAACTAAATTTAGAAACCGAAGCCAAGGAGCCCCATTTTAATTATTATCGCGCTCAAGCAAAAACTATTTGGTCAAAATCACTCAGCAAAATAAGCCTTAACGGAACAAATATCAATCAATTAAAAATATTTTACACGGCTCTTTACCACACGCAAATTGTTCCAAATAGCTTTTCGGATGTCGATGGCTCTTATCGTGGATTAGACCAAAAAATTCATCAAGATCGCACTTCAACCACTTATACCGTCTTTTCGCTTTGGGATACTTTTAGGGCGGCACATCCACTTTATACCATTCTTGAACAAAAACGCACCACCGATTTTATCAACACTTTTTTAAAACACGCCGAGCAAGGTAAAAAATTACCGGTTTGGGAGTTATCGGCTAACGAAACCAATTGTATGATTGGTTACCATTCGGTGTCGGTTATTCAGGATGCTTTTGCAAAAGGTATTCGCGGTTTTGACACTATAAAAGCCCTAGAAGCGATGGTTCACAGCGCTAATTTACCGGAATTCGGACTGCCTTCTTACAATAAAAATGGCTACATTGAAGCTGGCGATGAATCGGAATCGGTTTCTAAAACCTTAGAATACGCTTACGATGATTGGTGTATTTCACAATTTGCCAAGGACTTAAATCAAAAAACAATTTCAAAAACATTTGCAAATAGGGCTTTGCGTTATCAAAATACCTACGACCCCTCCAGTTTTTTTATGCGCGCCAAAAACAATGGTTTATGGTTTGCCCCGTTCGACCCTTTTGAAGTAAATTTTAATTATACCGAAGCCAATGCTTGGCAATATGCCTTTTTTGTGCCACAAGCTATTAACGGACTCATTAATTTAATGGGTGGTGATTCAAATTTTGAACGACAATTAGACCGTTTATTTACAGCAAAATCTAAAACCAGTGGTCGTGAACAAGCGGATATCACTGGCTTGATTGGACAATATGCGCAAGGCAATGAACCCAGTCATCACATGGCCTATTTATATAATTACATTGGCAAAGCCTATAAAACACAACAACGTGTTCACCAAATTTTAACCACCCAATATCAAAATGCACCCGATGGCCTTTCGGGAAATGAAGATTGCGGACAAATGAGCGCCTGGTTTGTTTTGAGCGCTTCGGGATTTTATCCCGTTACGCCCGGTTTGCCTTTTTATACCATCGGCACACCACTATTTGATAAGATTAGCTACCATTTAGAAAATGGTAAAACATTCAGTATCGAAGCCCAAAACTTATCCGATAAGAACCTCTATATTCAAAAAGCAACGCTCAATGATAAAGCTTATCACTTAAGCTACATCCAACATCAAACCATTGAAAAGGGGGGCGTTTTAAAATTTGTGATGGGCGAAAAGCCAAATACCCTTTGGGGAACAGACCCAAAATACAGACCAATTTCTAAAATTGAATCAAATGGCACGCCAGGTTTACCCTATTTTGAAGCCGATTCTTATACTTTTAAGAACCAATTAAAAGTCCACATTAAGAGTGCGCAAGCTAAAGGCGCAATTTTATACCGCCTTATTGATGGCGATTCCGGCAAATGGCAACCCTATCGCCAACCTTTAATACTCACTAAAACAACGGTGATTGAAGCCAAAACAACATTGCCCGTTGGTGTTGTGCATCAAATAGTTTCTGCTCATTTTTATAAGATAAAAGCTGGAAGAAGCCTCTC
>Ga0210017_1003226_pt1 | contig 13746 bp, 8 predicted proteins | sample CryGeyCG2014_020_FD_183966 | JGI IMG/M metagenome (GOLD analysis project Ga0210017, IMG submission 183966) | Groundwater microbial communities from aquifer - Crystal Geyser CG08_land_8/20/14_0.20 (SPAdes) (version 2) | ecosystem: Environmental > Aquatic > Deep subsurface > Groundwater | place... | reverse complement strand
CATGATGAGTGGTCATATGCCATAAATAATAAACCGGCGCAGAAGATGCCGCCGGGCACAAAAAGGATAATCATTGATGTTGAATAATAAAATGGGGTCAGAGTGATTGCGTGCCAAGATAAGCTCTTTGTAAACTAACTGATTGAGAGGTATCAGTAACGGTAAATGTCTATAAGCCGTTCAGTCTGGAGTGACCCTTGACATCGTAAGATGTCAAGGGTAAGCCACTCGACAAAGTCGATTAAGTCGGCAAGACAAACAGGCAGACCGTAATACGTATGAACCCAGATGTAGCCTCGTCAAGACCAAAGCAGATGGGACGACCTTATAATCACTAAGGGAAGTCAGCAATTAGGCTGGATAAATAGACAAACGAAAGCCTAATCCTTCTCGGGGTAACAGGGACGGTATGTCGGGAAAGTTTACAAATGGAACTTGGGAGAGCCTGCCGCAAGTATTACCGAAATCCTATAAGGCAACGCCCGAAAAGGACAAAGGTTGCAGAGGCAGTCGGATGAGCCCATAGTAGCCAAGATAATAGAGACACTAAAACTCTATTTATGCGAAGGGGCTCTACTTTAACAAAGTTTCCTTTAGAGGGAGGGCTAAAGTAGATTGGAAGAACTGAAAAGCAACCTAACAACTACAGATACGGTTCAGGAACTTCAGAGGAAACTGTTTCAAAAGGCAAAGTCTAACGTTGACTTTCGCTTCTATGCGTTGTATGACAAGGTTTACCGAATTGATGTTTTGAGTGAAGCTTGGGAAAGGGTTAAGAGCAATAAGGGCGCAAGTGGTGTAGACGGACAGTCCTTTGAGGATATTGAGCAGCAAGGCGTAGGACAATTCCTCGAAGGTATCCAGCAGGAACTAAAGGCAAAGACTTACCGTCCGCAACCTGCAAGAAGGGTCTATATCCCGAAGCCAGACGGAACAAAAAGACCGCTCTCAATACCAACGATAAAGGATAGGGTAGCGCAGTCAGCGCTAAAGCTCGTTATCGAACCTATCTTTGAGGCGGGTTTTGAGGACTGTTCCTATGGCTTCAGACCCAATAGGTCAAGCCAACAAGCTGCCCTTGAGGTGCGCAAGCTGCTTAACTTTGGCTACAAAGAAGTAATCGAAACGGACATTGAGGATTGTTTTGGTTCAATTCCCCACCGAGAACTTCTGGATATGGTAGCCAAAAGGGTAGTAGATGGCAACATCCTCTGGTTGATAAAACTCTTTCTTAAAGCAGGTGTAATGGAAGGCAAAGACAGATGGACAGATAACAAGGGCACGCCTCAAGGCGGGGTAATCTCGCCCCTTTTAGCCAATATCTATCTTAACAATATAGATAAAGGCTGGAAGCCTTTAAATAACTCTGCCCGTCTTATCCGTTACGCTGACGACTTGGTGATTATGACCAAGTATTACTCAGAAGAGGCAACGGTAAGGCTTAAAGAAATAGTTACCCGATTAAAATTGCGGCTTAAGCAGAACAAGACCCGCCTACTCAATGCTGAATACGAGTCGTTTGACTTCTTGGGCTTTACCTTTATCAAAGCCTTAAAACGAGGCAGTAAGGACAAACGCACAACCTACTTTTACCCTTCTTGCAAAGCTGAAAATGCCATAAGAAGAAGGGTAAGGCAAATAGTGGATTATCGTCGTCCTGTAAAGGCAGAGCAATTAGTCAAAGAGCTTGCGCCTGTCTTAAGAGGTTGGGTAAACTATTTTAGGATTGCTAACTCCTCAAGAAAATTCGGTAAGATTAATTTTTATGTAACGCAGAGAATAAGGAAGTTTATGCGTAGACGCAGACACAAGATGGGTCATGGGTATAAACAATATCCCGATGCCTACCTTTATCAAAAGTTAGGGCTATATAATGATTATCGTGTCAGCTGGGCGAAAGCCTTCTGAAGAATGTTATCGGAAAGCCGTGTGAGGGAAAACCTCACGCACGGTTTGATGAGGAGAGGTTGAAGACAGAATAACAGCTATAATATGTAGTAGGTGCGTGCACCGAGAGCATATAAAGGCTGCTCTATTACTGCGTCAATCTTTTACTCTACTTTTGCACTTTTCCCGTTCCGCCAGTTCCGGCGCTTGGAAAAAAGTAGTGCGGTAATATGTCAAGACAAAAAATAGCAAGATTCCTTAGGTCCTTAAGAGACAAAAAGTCTGTAGCAAAAACGGGTAATAGTTTTATATGTTTTGACTCAAGATCGTTTAACGCGGCTTAAATGAGAGCCTAAATATTTAACCGATCTTTGATAAATCTTCAAAAGAACAATATCCGGGCTGATAGAGCACCTGTTTGGTGAGCAGTGTCCAAACAAGCCTTACCAGTTTGCGCGCTGTCAGGACTAATGCGCGCTTATGATGATGTTTAGTTGCTTCTTTGTACTTTTTCTCATAGAAGGCTTTGTAAGTAGCGTCGCAGCGTTTAACGCTATTGGCGGCTTCTACGAAATAGTACCGTAAATATTGATTGCCGGTATGAGACATTCTTGTTTCCTCGGCTTGAAATTTACCGGATTGATGCTTAGGCCATGTAAGTCCGGTAAATTGCGCCAAAGCAGAATCGTCTTGGAAGCGGTGAACATCGCCAATCTCAGCAAGGATGCCCGCGGCATACACCGGGCCGATTCCCGAAATTGATTCAAGAGTGTGCTTGAATGCTTTAAGGTTTTCCGTGATAGCGCTGTCCACAAGTTTAACCTGCTCCTTATAACAGCGGATATTGTTGAAGGTAGAGGCAAGGATAAGGTTAACCGTGGGAGCAAGTTCCGGTTTTAACCGGTAAGATTCTCTTGCAACCCGTTTTAGATTATCCACGATTTCATCGGGTTTTGAAAAATGGGCTTTACCTTTTTCAAGGATAAACTCGGTCAATTCTTCTATAGGCATAGCGGCTAATTCATCAACGGAGAAGAAGTCGTTGATTATTGATAAGCTCGTTGCCGAGAATGTTGAACCAAAAGGTTTAATCTGCGAGTAAGCGCTGGCCTTGAGAAAGAGGTTAGCCAAAAAGAAATCTTTTTCTCTGGCTATCTGCTGCATTAGGTGAAATCTAAAGCGCGTAAGCTTACGTAGCGGCTGGTATTTGATGTCAGGAACATATTCTTTAGGCAGCCGCCCCATTCTTAGCCGTTCAGCGATGGCAAAAGAATCGATAGGATCGGTTTTGCCTCTTGGAGTAAGGCTTTTCTTGAAGTTTTTAATCCATTTGGCATTGAAGCGGTAGAGCTTGAAATTAAACTCAAGTGCAAGTTTGCTCTCGGCCAGGTATTCCAAGAGGTGCCAGTCATACATCGAGGTCGCCTCAGTGCCGATAAGAATATCAGATACGCAGTGTTCTTTGGCAATACTGTAGACTCTTTCAACAAGAATCTCAGCGCCTGGTTGATTATTATCAACGCTGAAGAGTTTAACCGGCTGCGAGCCGTCGTCTAACATTAACCAAATGGTATTATTATCAGACGCAACATCACAGCCGCAAAACAGGCTTTTTGACATATTCATCAACTCCTTTCAATTTGGATTTGATGGAGTAATAAGTTTAAGAGAGACCCTCTGGACCTAAAAACCCAGCAGCCTCGCGTAAGAATGAGCACTTCGCCTAAATTACCTTCGCTGCCTCTTAATACTGCTCTATTCAAGAGAGATAAGTTAGGTCTGTAGCATTGTGCGGGTTAGCAGTTTAGCTTTTAAGCCAGAGACACATACTTTTTTCAGAGGTTTAACCTCAAGGAGGGACAAGATATTCTCTCTCCTTATCCATCAAGGATAAGTTTAGCAGGGTCTCTCTTAATTTTCAAAGAAATTCGATCTTTATATAGAAAACTATATTATTAATCAGCAACACATATTATACGAGGAGGTATATTTATGGCGATAAAACCGCTAGGCGAACGTGTTTTAGTTAAACCGCTTGAATCAGAAGAAAAAACAGCAGGCGGTATTATATTACCTGACTCAGCTAAGGAGAAACCGCAAAAGGGCGAGGTTATAGCTGTTGGTAAAGGCAAGGTGCTTGAAGACGGCACAGTAAAGGCCCTTGAAGTAAAGGCCGGTGATAAAGTTTTATACGGTAAATATTCCGGGAGCGAGGTTTCGGTTGATAGCACGGATTATTTGATATTAAAAGAAGAAGAGATTTTGGCGATAATTAAGTAAATAAGGAAATCCCTCGCCGCTAAATTTGCTATCAAGCGGCTCGGGACAAATTTTTTAAACGTGATAGCAAGAAAATTTGGAGGAAATTTCAATGGCAAAGCAGTTGAAGTATAGTGATGAGGCAAGGCGCGCCATATTAAGCGGCGTGGAGCAGCTTGCAAGGGCAGTTAAGGTAACACTTGGGCCAAAGGGAAGAAACGTTGTATTGGATAAAAAGTTCGGCGCGCCGACAATCACAAAGGACGGCGTTACAGTGGCAAAGGAAATTGAATTAAAAGACCCGTATGAAAATATGGGCGCAGAGATGGTAAAAGAGGTGGCTTCAAAGACAAGCGATAACGCAGGCGACGGCACAACAACCGCCACAGTGCTTGCTGAAGCTATATATAGGGAAGGCCTGAAAAACGTTACAGCGGGCGCTAATCCTATGGCATTAAAAAGAGGCATTGAAAAAGCGGTTGAAAAATGCGTTGAGCACCTGAAAATTCTTTCAAAGCCGATTAAGGACAAGAAAGAGATTTCACAGGTAGCCACAATAGCCGCAAACAATGACAGCTTTATCGGAAACCTCATTGCCGAGGCAATGGATAAGGTCGGAAAAGACGGCGTTATCACAGTTGAAGAGGCAAAGGCAATGGAGACAAAACTTGAAGTCGTAGAGGGCATGGAATTTGATCAGGGTTATCTTTCGCCGTATTTCGTAACAGACGCGGAAAAGATGGAAGTAACTCTTGATGATCCCTATATTTTAATACATGAGAAAAAGATTTCAGTGATGAAAGATATGCTTCCGTTGCTTGAAAAGATTGCCCGCACAGGAAAACCTTTATTGATAATCGCAGAAGAGGTTGAGGGCGAGGCGCTTGCGACATTGGTGGTAAATAAACTTCGCGGAACATTTAATTGTTGCGCGGTAAAAGCGCCGGGTTATGGCGATAGACGCAAGGCAATGCTTGATGATATAGCAGTGCTTACAAATGGCAAAGCGATTACAGAAGATATTGGCGTCAAGCTTGAGTCAATAGGCCTTGAGGATTTAGGCAGGGCAAAAAGGGTAAGTATTGATAAGGAAAACACCACAATCATTGAAGGCGCAGGAAAGACACAGGCCATCAATGCCAGGATTGCGCAGTTAAAGAAGCAGATTGAGTCATCTGATTCTGATTACGATAAAGAAAAGCTTCAGGAACGTTTAGCGAAGCTTGCAGGCGGTGTGGCGGTTATAAATGTAGGCGCTGCAACCGAGACAGAGATGAAGGAAAAAAAGTCCCGCGTTGAAGATGCTTTACATGCCACAAGGGCAGCGGTTGAAGAAGGTATTGTCCCAGGCGGCGGAGTAGCGTGTTTGCGTTGCATAACTGAGCTTGCAAAATTTAAACTTCCAGGCGATGAACAGATAGGTATTGATATCGTAAGACGCTCGCTTGAAGAGCCGATAAGGCAAATTGTGCTTAACGCAGGGCTTGAAGGTTCTGTGGTAGTGCAAAAGATAAAGGAGTCAAAGGTTAATGTTGGTTTTGATGTAAATTCTGACAGCTACGTGGATATGGTTGAGGCAGGTATTATTGACCCTACAAAGGTCACAAGAACCGCGCTTCAGAATGCGTCATCCATTGCAGCGTTAATGCTTACAACAGAGGCATTGATTACTGATATACCTGAAGAAAAAAGCGCTGCTATGTCTGCTATGCCACCGGGTGGTGGAATGGGAGGGATGTATTGATGAATTTGCAACCATTAGGCGATAAGGTAATTATTCAGCGCTTGAAAGCGGAAGAGAAGACAAAAGGCGGGATTATTCTGCCTGACAATGCGAAAGAAAAACCGCAGGAAGGCAAGGTTGTTGCCGTAGGAAAAGGTAAGACGTTAAAAAACGGCAAAACCGTAGCGCCTGAGGTAAAAGCAGGCGACAAGATTCTCTTCAGTAAATATTCAGGCAGTGAGGTAAAAGTCAACGATAAAGAATACTTGATTATTGAAGCCGATGATATTCTGGCTGTGATAGTCTAAGTTATACACGACGCATCTAATCAGGGGACAGGTCTGTCAGGACAACAATTTTCCGGCAGACCTGTCCCCATCTTGCTTTAGGGGACTTTTTAAAGCAAATTAGAAAAAAAGAAAGTTGGTTTAAGAAGTCAAATATATGGGAATATTTTAGTTTATTAGTTGTTAATATAGTGTTATGAAGAAGATATATCCTATTAAAATAAGAATATTAAGCATCATAATCCTGTCGGCCTTCATGTTTTCGCAGGCCGCGCTGGGGTTTGATTATTTGCGTAATATACAGATAGATGAGTCGGATAAGGCCGGTTTAGCCGGCGCAATAGGTTTTGTGGGCACGGAAGAGATTTTATATGACCAGACTATAAATTTTTTAAAACAAAATAAATTAGATTTAACACAGCAAAATATAGATAAAGCATTGGAATATGTTGAAAGCGTAGCTGACAGGCCAGTTTTTTCCGAAGCAACAGCGGTTCTTAATATTGAAAATGCCGCTGTTAGTGATAAGTGGACCGATAACAGGTATGATTTATTGGCAAAACAGTCAGGAGCCGACGGAAGTGCGGTATTTTCTTATAAAGGGCAGAGCCACAAAACAGAAATACTGGAAAAATTGTTAGGCGCGGATACTATATGTTTCTTTGGGCATGGCGGCAGAGGCCATTTGTGGCTGGCAGGTGGATCGGGCATTTCGGCTGATTCTACTGATATGCATAATCCTGCAGGTATTAGTTTTGAAGAGATGGGTGAACGTTTGACGGGAAACGAAACGCTAATTTTCGATTGTTGTTTCGCGCGACCTTACAGCGAAAATCTCAGGAGTTACCGCGTGCAAAATGATATGCAGAAGATGCCGTGTATAATTTCAGCATCCCATGGAAGAACAACAAGTTCTTTTATTGACGATATAGTAGCTGTTTATGGCCGGCGTACGGATAGCCTTACCATGCAGGATATATTTATTGCCGCCAGCCGCAATAAAGGCATAAGCATATTTTTGCCTGTAGATGAAGAAATTTTGTCTAGTTTTTCTACTGCCAAAGCCGGCGGGCAAGAATTTGAAGGGGTCCTGTCTACGCCGGCAGCCGGCCGAAGAATTGTTGTAATCACAAATACTGACAGGGATATACGTAGGAAGTTGATAGATAATTCAAATGGAAGGATTTCAACGAAAGACGAAATAAGACCTGTTATGGTGCTTGGGATTGATGATGTGGCCGCAATGCTTGATACTATAAAAGATTACTCGGAGGAATCTGACTGGGTTACGGTATGGATGCCTGGTAACGCGGATTTGGCGCGCAGTATCATGCAAGCAGTAGGTATTCGTGGTGCAGGTATTTTGGAACTTCCTGATAATCCTGAAAATTGGCCGGATGCTATAGAGCAGTGGGTGTAAATTTTGTTTGCATTTACCGCAAATTTTGATATAATATATAAAATCAAATATATTGTACCCGCCAAAAATAACCTTCGAAAGGAACAATCATATGGGAATGTACATAGGAAAGGATAGAACCGCAAGGCGCAGTTACGGTTTTGATGAGATAGCGCTTGTGCCGGGAACTGTTACGATTAACCCAAACGAAGTTGATACGTCATTTAATATAGGCAATAAGAAATATAACGTGCCTATACTTGCTGCAGCGATGGATGGCGTTGTGGACGTTGATTTTGCTATTGCGATGGGCAAGCTTGGCGGTTTGGCGGTATTGAATCTAGAGGGCGTTCAGACAAGATATGATAATCCTGAAGAAGTGCTGGATAAGATTGCGCATGCCACGCCTGAAGAGGCAACAGAACTGGTGCAAGGCCTTTATACAAAACCCATACAGGAAAAATTGATTTCAAAAAGGATAGCCCAGATTAAAAAGGCCGGAGTTCCTACTGTTGTTAGCGCCATACCCCAGCGCGCTGAAAAATTCGGCGCAATTGCCCAGGAGGCAGGCGCTGATATTTTTATAGTGCAGTCAACGGTTGCCACAGTAAAACATATTTCTACAGAATATAAGACGCTTGACTTTAAAAAATTCTGTAAGAGTATGAAGATACCCGTGATAATCGGAAATTGTGTTACATATGAGGTTGCGCTGGAATTATTTAAGACAGGCCCAAGCGGGCTTTTAATCGGCATAGGCCCTGGAGCTGCCTGCACAACAAGAGGTGTTTTAGGTATAGGCGTGCCTCAGGTTACTGCAACCAGCGATTGCGCAACAGCAAGGGATCATTTTTATAAAAAGACAGGCAAGTATATTCCGATAATCACTGACGGTGGCATGAATACAGGCGGTGATATATGTAAGGCGTTTGCCTGCGGGGCTGATGCTGTGATGGTTGGTTCTGCATTCGCAAAGGCAAAGGAAGCCCCAGGCAGGGGTTTTCATTGGGGCATGGCTACACCGCATGCAAATCTTCCGCGCGGCACACGCATACGCGTTGGCACTGCCGGCACATTAGATGAGATATTATTCGGGCCTGCCAGGCTTGATGACGGCTCCCAGAATCTTATGGGCGCCCTGCAGACATCAATGGGTTCATTAGGCGCGAAAAATATAAAAGAGATGCACAAAGTTGATATAGTAATAGCGCCATCCATAAAAACAGAAGGAAAAATCTTCCAGCAAGCCCAACGAGTGGGAATGGGAAAATAGTTTTTAATGAAGCATTCTGATTTTGTCCACTTACACGTCCACACCCAGTACAGCCTTTTAGACGGGGCATGCCTACTACCTAAGCTTATAAAAATGGCGGCTGATTATCATATGCCGGCTTTGGCGATTACCGACCATGGCAACATGTTCGGCGCCATTGATTTTTATGAGTCATGTATAAATGCAGGCGTCAAGCCTATCATAGGATGCGAGATTTATATAGCCACCGGCTCAAGGCATGACAAAATCGCCACAATAAACCAGGAAAAATTCCATCATTTTACGCTTCTGGCAAAGGATGAAACCGGGTACAAGAATCTTATGAAACTTGTATCAATAGGGTTTCTCGAGGGATTTTATTATAAACCCCGTATAGACAAAGAATCGCTTGCCAAGTATTCAAAAGGCCTTATAGGCCTAAGCGGATGCCTTAAAGGCCAGGTTCAAAGATACCTTTCAAACAACGATATGGATAATGCCGTAAAAACCGCAGGCGAATTCAGGGACATACTGTCGCCTGAGAATTTCTACATAGAGATAATGGATAATTCCCTGCCTGAGCAGAAAAAGATAAGCAAAAATGTTATTGAGGTTGCCAAGAAGTTGGGCCTGGGCCTTGTGTGCACCAACGACGTGCACTATCTTAAAAAGCAGGACGCCTATGCTCATGAGGCGCTTTTGTGTATACAAACCCAGGCAATGCTTGATGACCCTAACAGGATGAGGCTGCAGACAGACGAGTTTTATTTTAAGTCGCCTGATGAGATGAAGGCCTTGTTCGCTGAGCTGCCTGAGGCAGTGACAAATACCATGGAAATCAGCAATAGGTGCAACCTTGAGTTGGATTTTAAAAAGGTTTACCTGCCGCATTACAAGGTGCCTGATGGTATAGCAAGAGATAAATATCTAAGGGCCCTGGTTGATGAAGGGCTCATTAAAAGATATAAAAATATAGACGATCAACTTAAAGCCCGTGTTGACATGGAAACCTCGGTAATAAATAAAAGCGGCTACGCAAGCTATTTCCTGATAGCGTGGGATTTTGTGAATTACGCCAAGCAGAAAGGCATACCTGTTGGCCCAGGAAGGGGCTCGGCGGCAGGAAGCGTGGTAAGTTATGCCTTGGGGATTACAGACATAGACCCGCTAAAATATGATTTGATCTTTGAAAGGTTTTTAAATCCTGAGCGCGTGAGCTTGCCTGATATAGATATAGATTTTTGTTATGAGCGCAGGGGCGAGGTAATTGATTATGTTGTGCAAAAATACGGCAAGGATAATGTTGCACAGATAATCACATTCGGCACCATGCAGGCAAGGGCTGTTGTGCGCGACGTTGGAAGGGTGATGAATATACCTTATGCGGATGTTGACAGGATAGCAAAGCTTATTCCTGCTGAGCTTGATATGTGCCTGGAAAAGGCGCTTGATGTTGAGCCTGAGCTTGCCAAATTATATAAGACAAATTCACAGATACGCCAGCTTATTGATACATCAAAGGTTCTTGAAGGCCTTTCCCGTCACGCCTCAACGCATGCGGCGGGTGTTGTGATAAGCGAAAAACCGCTATCAGAACATATACCTTTATACAAAGTCAGTGACGATGATCAGATTATCACCGGGTACCCGATGGGTTCTCTTGAGAAGATAGGACTTCTTAAGATGGATTTTCTGGGGCTGCGCACTTTAACAGTTATCGCAGAGGCTGTAAAATTGGTAAAAAAGACAAAAGGCGTAGATATAGATATAAACAATATACTCCTTGATGATGATAAGACATTTAAGCTTCTTGCAAAGGCTCAGACTTTTGGCGTGTTTCAGCTTGAGTCAAGCGGTATGAGAGACCTTTTAAAAAAGCTCTGCCCAACGACATTTGAAGACATTATAGCGCTGTTGGCGCTTTATCGGCCCGGGCCGATAGGCAGCGGCATGCTGGATGATTTTATAAAACGTAAGCACGGCCATGTGCGTATTACTTATGACCACCCGGCGCTTGAGCCGATTTTAAAAGAAACATACGGTATAGTTGTTTATCAGGAGCAGGTTATGCGTATCGCAAGCGCATTGTCGGGATTTACCATGAGCCAGGCGGATTCTTTGCGCCGGGCCATGGCAAAAAAGTATCCTGAGGTTATGGAAAAGATGCGCGTTAATTTTATCGAAGGCGCTTTAAAGAATGGTGTAAACAGAAATGTGGCGGAAAAGGTATTTGGTTTTATAGAATTTTTTGCCGGTTACGGTTTCAATAAATGCGTAGTTGGTTCCACAGAAATTATAGATGCTGAGTCAGGAAAAATAGTTACCGCAAAAGAATTGTTTGATAAAAAAGGAGAAATAACACATACGTTTGGTATCGACGATAATCTTAAAGTTGTTAAAGTTAAAATAAAAGATGTAATTAATAATGGAGTCAAATCAGTTTATAAATTAAAGACATCTTTGGGCAGAGAAATAGTCGCTACATCCAATCATCCGTTTTTTACTTTTAATGGATGGAAGAATCTCGGCGATTTACATATTGGCGAACGCGTAGGTTTACCAAAAGTGGTTCCTGCAAGCGGTTGCTTGCGATGGGAACCATTTAAGATAGTTGTTTTGGCCGGCCTGCTTTCAGAGGGTAATACTTGTCATCCCAGTGGATTTTATTACTACAATAACAGCAGAATTGCAGTAGATGATTTTGTGTTAAACCTGGGATGTTTTGATAATACTATTCCAAAAATATCAACACGCAGAGGCCGTTTTGAGGTTTATGCCGGTACCGGTAAGGATACAAAGTTTTTTAAAAATCAAGAACCATGGAATAAGGGATTTTGCAAAGAAAACTATAACAGCGCTATTAAGGCCATAGCCAATAAAAAGTGCGGAGCAAGAGTATGGGTAGAAAAATTAGGGCTGGATTATAAAGGAGCTTGCGATAAGTTTATTCCGAACGAGATATTTTCTTTGGATAAAGAACAATTAGCTTTGTTTGTGGGCAGGCTTTGGAGCGGCGATGGCTTTGTTTTTTCTAAAAATAATACTATTCCATTTTATGCTTCAAGTTCACATAAATTATGTCATCAATTGCAAGATATACTGCTTAGATTTGGCATAGTTTCCCGTAGCGTAAAAAAAATATTCAATTATAAATACAAGCAAGCCCAAAGCAAAAAGATCGGATATGCTCTGTACCTATATGGTTATGACAGTATTAAAAGGTTTATACTTGATATTTGTCCATATATTATAGATAAACAATCACAAATAGCGCAGTTAAAAAACTATTATGGTAAAATACAGCCTAATTTAGAATCTAAAGATACTTTGCCTGTTTTGGTAAAGCAAATAGTTAAGGAAGAAAAAGATAGATCCGGATTAATGTGGAAAGAGATAGAAAAGCTGTCTGGTATCTGCATGAAGGAATTTGCCGGATGGAACAATCCAAAGAAAAAAGGTTTTAGGCGAAATACTATCCTGCAATTAGCGCATTTTTTTGAATCAGCAAGGTTATTTAGATATGCAGATGCGGATATTGTCTGGGATAGGGTTAAGTCCGTGGAATACATCGGCCGAGAAAAAACATTTGATTTAGAAATAGAGAATACGCATAATTTTATAGCAAATGGTGTTATTGTGCATAATTCACATTCAAACGCTTACGCGATGATTTCATACCGCACAGCGTATCTTAAAGCAAATTACCCGATAGAGTTTATGACAGCGCTTCTAACAAGCGAGCGCGCCAATACTGACAAGGTGGTTATTTATAGGGAAGAGGCCGAGAGGATGGGTATTAAGGTATTGCCGCCTGATGTGAATGAGTCGGAATTAAAGTTTACTGTAGTAGGCAATAATATCCGTTTTGGGCTTTCAGCAGTAAAAAATGTCGGCGAGGGCGCTATAGAATCAATCTTAGCGGCAAGGGAAAAACTTGGAAATTTTAAGTCGCTTTATGATTTTTGCGAAAGCATTGATTCAAGGCTTGTGAATAAAAAGGTCTTAGAGAGCCTGATAAAGTGCGGCGCGTTTGACAGTTTTAAATTATACAGGTCGCAGCTTATGGAGATCTTAAACAAGGCAATGGAGATAGCCGGTAACATACAAAGGGATCGCTCCAAAGGCCAGATGTCATTTTTTGATAATATAACCAATGCCCAGCCGGAGTTTAAGCAGAATTATAAGGATATACCGGATATAAGGGAATGGCCCGAGAGCCAGTTGTTGAGTTTTGAAAAGCAGATGCTGGGGTTTTATGTAACAGGCCATCCTTTGGCAAAATATGAAAAGGTTTTAAAGACATTCAGCACGCTAAATACTGCCAGGTTAAAGGAAGGAACGGATAATCAGGTGGTATCAATAGGCGGTATTATTTCGCGGCTTAAAAATACTGTTACCAAGAAAAGTAACGAAAAGATGGCGATTGCGATGCTTGAAGATTTAGACGGCACTACGGAAGTGCTTGTTTTTCCAAAGACATATGAGAGTTACGGCAAGTATGTAAGAAAAGACGCCATTGTTTTTGTTAAGGGCCGGTTAAGCCTGCGCGAGGAGCGGCCCAAGATAATCGCTGATGAAATAATTCCGCTTGACCAGGCGCAGGAGAAATACACAATAGGGGTTGTGATAAAATTGTTTTCAACCGGATTAGAGGAAGAGTCATTATATTCTTTAAAGGATGTGTTGCTGAAGCATCACGGCCAGGTGCCGGTGTTTATTGACTTTACCATGCCTGAGGGTAGAAAGACCACCTTAGAGCTTGGCAGGGACTTCTATATAGAGCCCAAAGAAGAGCTTGTGCATCAGATTGAAGATATGTTTGGTTCTGATGTAGTAAGGTTCAAGGTATGACAAATAAGCAAAAGAGCTGGCTGTTTGCAGGGACGTTCGTTTTTTGTTCGTGGCTTATTCGCAGCGCTGAAATTTTTTGCCGTCCGCT
>Ga0210017_1003225_pt1 | contig 13747 bp, 10 predicted proteins | sample CryGeyCG2014_020_FD_183966 | JGI IMG/M metagenome (GOLD analysis project Ga0210017, IMG submission 183966) | Groundwater microbial communities from aquifer - Crystal Geyser CG08_land_8/20/14_0.20 (SPAdes) (version 2) | ecosystem: Environmental > Aquatic > Deep subsurface > Groundwater | place... | reverse complement strand
AGACTTCGCAAAATGCTTTTCGCCGTAGCTGGGCTACGGCCTCAAAACATTTTGCTCGTCTTCCTCGCCTCGCTCGAAAATCTAAAATTTCGCTACGAAATAGTTTTGCAACCATCTCATTCTGAAATAATGCAATGATTCCATATCAAACAAAATTCAATAAGTTGGCAGGCACGAGTTTGAAAGAAGTGAAAAAGAATGCCTTGATTTTCTATAAGCGAGAAATTGAAAAATCAAGCGGAAAGCAACCTTGAGTTGGCGAAAAATTCAAGAAATAGGCCAGCCTCCAAAGAAAATCCGAATAAAAGGGGAGAGATTTTACATCGTTTTGCCGGGTTAACTCGCGACAAAGAAGTGTTTTTTGTCCAGATAAAAGAGGATAAGAAAGGTAAAAAGAAATATTTTATGTCGTGTTTCCCGCCTGAATAAAAAAATTCCCCGCCGATGTGAGGTGTATAAACCTCTGGCCGAGAATCTTATTGTAAGTATAGCAAACTATTGTAATCTGTCAATAAAAGCTGTTAATAACTTAAAAAACATGGTATCAATTTTATGAAAAAGAACAACAAACAAATTACGATTTTTGAGGGCAAAAAAATCCGGCGGGTTTGGGATAAAGCAATATGACTATTAAAGAAAATAATTTTGTTTATATTGATGGCGCTAATTTGTATAAAGGAAACCAGTCGCTGGGTTGGAAGCTTGATTACGCGCGATTTAGGATTTGGCTTTCTGAAAAATACAACATTAAGAGAGCTTACATATTTTTAGGCATGGTGGCGCGATATAAAGATTTATACACAAAACTGCAAGAAGCCGGCTTTACTTTAGTTTTTAAAGAAACAGTTTGCGATGATACGGGCAAGGTAAAGGGTAATTGTGACGCGGCTCTGGTGCTAAAAGCTGTTGTTGATTTTTACGAAAAAAAGTTTGATGAGGCAGTTGTTGTTTCAAGCGACGGCGATTACGCGGAGCTTGTAGACTTTTTGAAAAGCAAGGGAGCTTTGATGGTTGTCATTTCCCCAAGCAATAAATGCTCTTATTTACTAAGAAAGCAAAACATTCCGCTTTTATACCTTGATACTCAACGGGAAAAAATGGAGTTTAGGTCTGGAAAAGAAAAAGCCCCCGATGCGGACGAAACCGCATAAGGGTCTTTTTCATGGTGAATTACTTAAAGTATAGCAAATGTTAAAACTCTGTCAAGTTGCTTTATGGCCATAAGTTAATATTATGATAAAAAACCAGCAGGCGGGGTGTAAAATTAAAGAGCTTCCTTTGTCGGAGCGGCCGAGGGAGAGGTTGATAGAAAAGGGGGCTAAGAATTTGAAAGACAGCGAGCTTTTGGCTATTTTGCTGGGCTCGGGGGTTAAGGGGAAAAATGTGATGGTTTTGGCTGAAGAAATTTTAAGAGATTATCCTAAAAAGAAACTGCTTAACTTGGATTTCAAAAAGCTCTCGGCTATTAAAGGCATTGGAGACGCCAAGGCCTGCGCGATTTTGGCCAGCCAAGAATTGGTGAAAAGAGCGCTGGCTATTAAAGAAGAAACCTTGCCCTCAATTAAGAATATCAATGACATTATCGCTCAAGCGGTTTATTTGCGGGAAAAACAGCGGGAACATTTCTTGGTTTTATATTTGAACGGCCGGGGCGAGATGATTTACAAAAAGCCAATGTTTGCGGGCACCTTGAACGCCAGTTTGGTTCACCCGCGGGAAATTTTCGCCATGGCCTTAAAACAAAATGCCGCTTCGGTGGTTTTTGTTCATAATCATCCTTCGGGCAATTCCGAGCCCTCCGAGAGCGATTTATTAATAAACAAGCGGTTGGTGGAAGCGGGTAAGATTATGGGCATCGCGGTGGTTGACCATATTATTTTAACCAAGACCAACTTTGTCAGTTTTAAGCAAAAAAAATTAATGTAATAAAATTTATGCGTTCGTGTTATTCTGAGGCCTAATGGCCGAAGAATCCCGAGATTCTTCGCCTGCTGGCTCAGAATGACAGAATGTAATTTATGAAACATATGTTTGAAGAAATAGAAATAATAAAATCTTTAATTTTAAGAGAGGGCAGCGGGGGAATTGGGATTTTTGAAGACGAGGACAATGATTTTTACAAGCCGGTTTTTCTTTTTAGTAAAACCGCCGAGCAAAAAGAGATTGAGGAAATCAAGGCCAGGTTTTTGATTGAGCTGATGGAAAAGTATGGCTATCAATCAGAGGAAATTACCTTTGACGCCGGTTTTGGTATGGGTATGTTTGATTTTGCCGGGCTGATTGTTTGGCAAAGAAACGCTCCCTATATTATGGCTGATTTTTTAGGCAAAGACGCCGCCAAGGAGCAAACGCGAAAAGTTAAGAAAAGATTAATTGACAAAGCCAAAACATTTGGCGTTGAATTTATTGTTTTGGTGAAGGGCGGTAAACACAGAGCTTTTACAGTTAATGGCGAAACGGTTCAGCCCGCGGTAATTCCTCGGGGGCAGACCTCTCTTATATTGAAAAAACATTTATAAAGAAGTGATTAGAGGTCTGCCCTCCGAGGTCTGCCCTTTGTTTTTGTTTTTTGTTTTATGTGGTAAAATTAAAAAATAGTTAATCAAGGTATGGCTAAAAAGAAACGAAAAAATAATACTGGCAACGGCAAGAACGGCCAAAGGAATAACGAGAGGAATAATAATGGCCAAAAAAATGAACAGGTTTTGACTGCTCGGGTAAGGCGTTGGATTGGCGCTATTGTGATGATGGTTTTGGCGGTGGTGATGGCTTTAGCTTTTTTTCATAAGTCGGGAGCGGGTGGTAGTTTTATTGTAAAGAATTTTAGGTTTTTAATCGGGCAAACAGTTTTTGTGTTGCCCTTTTTGCTTTTATTGGCTAGTTTTTTGATTATTAAGCCCAAAAAGCGGGTGGTGGCTCCTTTAATTTTGGCTTTGATTTTTTTAATGATAGGCATTGCCGGTCTTTTAACTTTGCAGAATTCTGATGACCGCAATGGCGGCTGGTTGGGGGCGGCGGCAAGCTGGCCTTTATTAAAATATTTTAGCGTGATGGTGGGTTTTGTGGTATTTGCGGCTTTAATGGTGATTGGCGTTTTGATTGTTTGGGAGCTATTGCCCAAGAAAGATAAAGAAGAAAAACTTAAAGAGATAAAAGAAAAAGAAGTTAAAGAGGAAAAGCAAAAAGGGGCTGAAGCGTTATTAGCGGCAGAGGAAAAGGAAGAGTTAGCCAAGCCAAAATTAGAAATTAAAACTATTGATTTGCCCAAAAAGAAAAAAGAACCAGCCAGAGAATTATTGGCCAAGCCAACACCTGAGCAAGCCGCGGCCGCCGCGGCGGCTGCGGATAGCGACTACAAACGGCCGCCACTTAATTTATTTGACACTGAAGAAGAAAAGCCAGCTAGCGGGGACACCAATTACAGTGGAGCGATGATACAAAAAACACTGGCTAATTTTGGCATTCCCGTGGAAATGTCAGAGGTGAACATCGGGCCAACTGTTACTCAATACACCTTAAAGCCAGCTGAAGGCGTGAAATTGGCCAAAATCACTGCTTTAAGCAATGACTTGGCCTTATCTTTGGCGGCTCACCCTATTAGAATTGAAGCGCCCATTCCCGGACGGTCATTAGTGGGCATAGAAGTGCCTAATAAAATTAAAGCCAAAGTGAAATTGGGCACCTTAATAGCCAACGCGGAATTTCAAAGAAATACCGCGCCTTTGTATATGGGGCTGGGCTTGGATGTGATGGGCGCGCCGATGTTTGGCAATTTGGGCGGTATGCCGCATTTATTGGTGGCTGGCGCCACCGGCTCGGGTAAGACCATTTGTTTGAATTCTTTGATTATGAGCTTAATTTATCGCAATTCGCCCAAGGTGATGCGTTTGATTTTGATTGACCCCAAGCGGGTGGAATTTCATGTCTACGGCAACCTGCCTCATCTTTTAACGCCGGTTATTTTGAACGCCCGCAAGGCGGTTAACGCTTTGAATTGGCTGGTGGGCGAAATGGAGCGGCGGTTTGAAGTGTTGAGGGCGTTTGGCGCTCGCGACATTGGCACTTATAATAGCGACTTGGCTAAAAAGCCCAAAAAACAAGAAGAGGGCTTTGAGCAGTTGCCTTATATTGTTTTAGTGATTGATGAGCTGGCCGACTTAATGATGACCAAGGGCAAAGAAGTGGAGGCGGCTATTGTGCGTTTGTCGCAATTGGCGCGAGCTGTTGGCATACATTTGGTTGTGGCCACCCAACGACCCTCGGTAGAGGTTATCACTGGTTTGATTAAGGCCAACATCACCAGCCGTATCGCTTTTCAAGTGGCCAGCCAAATTGATTCCCGCACTATCTTGGATTGCGCTGGAGCAGAAAAGTTATTAGGCAAGGGCGATATGCTATTTCTTTCAGCAGAGTTTTCTCGGCCCAAACGAATTCAAGGTAGTTTTATAAGTTCAATGGAAATTAAAAAAGTTGTCAGCTATATTGCTAAAGAAAATACGCCCGAAGCGCCCCTGCAAGAATTTAGCGAGACCGAAGAAGGCAAGAGCAACGAGTTGTCGTTTGGAGCTGAAAATGGCAGAAGTTTGCAAGAAGAAATCACTAATTTTACAGCGCCCGATGATTTATACGACGAGGCCAAGCAAGTGGTCCTGCGGTATAAAAAGGCCTCGGCCTCTCTGTTGCAGAGGAGGTTGCAGATTGGCTACGCTAGAGCGGCTCGGCTTTTGGATTTATTAGAAACCAATGGCATTATCGGCCCGGGCGAGGGCGCTAAGCCAAGGGACATTTTAGTAGAGAGCGAAGATGACAAAGTCAGGAAAGAATTTCAAGACCCGAGTAATTTGGAGTTTGATTAAAGAGTGTTGCATTATGTGAGCGATCGCTTACATCTTGCAACAGTAAAAATTTATAAAAATATGGCCAAACAAAAAAAAGAAAGCAAAAAAATAACTAATTTAGAAGAGGCCTTGGCGGAGATTAAGCAAAGGTTTGGCGAGGGGGCGATTATGCAGTTAAGCAGTATGCGGGCGGTTAATGTTGATGTCATTTCCACTGGCGCTGTGTCTTTGGATTTGGCTTTGGGAGTGGGCGGGGTGCCTCGAGGCCGCATTATTGAGATATTCGGAGGGGAATCTAGTGGCAAATGCGTGAAATCAGATACCATAATTTTTTCAGAATTTGGGATGTTGCCAATAAGTTCCTTTGGTAATTTCAAAATTCCAGAATTTCAAAAAAAAGAAATTTTTGTTTATTCTGAAAATTGCTATGAAAAAACAAGCCATTTTTATAATGGCGGAGCGAAGAATACCATTAAAATCAAAACAAGATATGGATATGAAATAGAAGGAACGCCAAATCATCGCATCAGGGTTTTAGATGAAAATGGCAATTACATTTTTAGGAGGATGGATGAGCTTCAAGAAACTGATTATGTTGCTATCCAAAGGGGTCAGGATTGTTTTGGAAAGGGCGTGGATTTGTCTGATTTTGAAGAACAGGTTTGGCAAAAAGAGAAGTCAATAATGAATACTTCAAAAAAAGATTTTAAAAATTTTCAAATTACAAAAGAAATGGCAAGATTAATGGGATATTTGGTTGGCGGCGGAACTTGCGCGAATCGCGGGCTGACTAAAAATACCATTCAAATTACAGCCGGCCAAAAGGAAGTTGAGGAAGATATCAAATTAATTTGTCAAAAATTGTTTGGCGAATTGCCAAAAATTACTAAAGATAAACGAACTAAAAATACTAAAGCAATGAGGATTTATAATGCAAAAGCAAGGGCATTTTTGCATTATGCTGGGCTTGGTTGGTGGAAATCAGGGGAAAAAGAGGTGCCATGGTCTATCCTTTGCTCTCCAAAGGATATTGTGGCTAATTTTTTGAAAGCATTGTTTGAATGCGATGGCGGGCCGACAAAAAATGGTTATACAATTGAATTTACTTCAAAATCAGAAAAATTAGTGAGAATGATTCAGGCTATTTTGTTGAATTTCGGCATCATCAGCAAGGTTCTCGCTCGTTACAATAAAAAATATAATCGTTTTTACTACCATCTTTATATTGATGGCCAAAAAGATAAGAAAATATTTATCAAAGAAATAGGTTTCATTAGTAATTATAAGCAAGAAAAGTTAAAACACTGGTTGGGAAATATTAAACAATTTACCACGAACTGCGATGTTATACCCTATTTGAATAAGAAATTAGTTGATTTTCTAGGAGAATACAGATCAAAAATCAAGCCTACTCATAGGGGGGACTGGGATATTTTTCGCGATTATATGCCTTGCGAACGAGGTTTCTCTCAACTTTCTTACGAAAGATTGGCGAGGATTCTAAAATATTTTTCTGATGGTCGAAACTTGTCCCAATATCAAGAAATGGAAAATTTATATGAATTGGGGTTTTTTTGGGATAAAATTGTTGCGAAAGCCCCTTCAAAAGCTTATGTTTTTGATTTCACCGTCCCATCTAACGCGACATTTTGTGGCAATGGATTTGTTAATCATAATACAACTATGGCCTTGCATATTGTGGCTGAAACGCAGAAAAAAGGCGGCACAGTGGCTTTTGTGGACGCGGAACACGCTATGGATCCAGAATATGCTGGTAAAATTGGCGTTAATATGAAAGACCTTTTAATCTCTCAGCCGGATTCAGGCGAGCAGGCCTTGCAAATTGTGGAAACATTGGTTATGTCGGGTTCAGTGGATTTGATTGTAATTGATTCAGTGGCCGCCTTAACTCCTAAAGCGGAAATTGAAGGCGAAATCGGCGACCAGCATATTGGCCGTCAAGCTCGGCTGATGAGCCAGGCCCTGCGCAAGTTAACCAGCGTAGCGGCCAATACCAATACAACTTTAATTTTCCTTAATCAAATTAGAATGAAAATCGGCGTATTTTTTGGCAATCCTGAAACAACCCCGGGCGGTTTGGCTTTGAAGTTTTATGCGTCAGTGAGGGTTGAATTAAGAAGAATTGCTCAAATTAAGAAAGGCGAGCAAATTATCGGTTCTCGCATCAGAGCTAAAATTGTTAAAAATAAAGTAGCTGCCCCTTTTAGAACCGCTGAATTGGATATCTATTGGAACGAAGGCATTTCTAAATCCATTGATTTGGTCAATGCTGGTTTAAGATACGATATTTTGAAAAAAGTAGGCGCCCAACTACAATATCAGGATAAAAAATTTGGCCAAAGCCCGGACGCCGCTCGCGCTTTTTTTGAAGCAGAGAAAAAATTAGCGACTGATTTACGCAAAGAGATTATAGAAAAAGCCAAGGAAGCGATTAAGTAAGTCATCAAGTGATTAAGTCATCAAGTGATTAAGTGATTGAGTGGGTCAAGCGACTCAAAAAAAGATACTCCGATAGGAGTATCTTTTTTTCTTAATTACTTAATAACTTAATGACTTAGTGACTCAGTGACTTAATCTACTCTCGCACATAAGGCAACAAAGCCAAGTAGCGAGCTCGTTTGATGGCTTCGCCAAGCCGTCTTTGGTGTTGGGCGCAAAGACCGGTTCGTTTTTGAGGACGGATTTTAGCTGATACAGCTGTAAATTTTCTTAAACTGGCTGTATCCTTAAAATCAATTTCGCCCTTAACTCCTTTTTGACAAAAATAACAATGAGGCATATTAGAAATCGTTAATGAATGATCCGCCTCAGGCGGAGAGTGAATTTACGAGTTCTTATACCCTGTGAAGTAAAATTTGAGTACAAATTTTAATTTTAAGTTTTTAGCAAAAAATTTAAAATTACTTCACAGGGTAAAATTCCGCTTGCCAATCGCGCTTCGCCTCATTCAGTAGAATGACCTACTGGGTGCGGCTCGCGCTCTTGGAGCGTCATTTTAAAATGGGATGTTGGCTACATCAATTTCGCCGGTGTCTTTTTTAATAAATCCGCCGAATGTTTCGGACTCTTCAATAACTGGAATTTCTTCTTCTTTAACCGCTGGCATGGCTCGTTTGGCAGAAGCAGGGCTGGCGCTTCTGTTGGCTGGCGCTTCATAGGGCTGGTCAGCATAATTGCCCGAACCCCCTGAACCGCTGGGCTTGGGGCCTAACTGCAAGCGTTCGGTTATAATTTCTGTGCGGTAATGCTTTACTCCGGCCTGGTCTTGCCAATTGTGGGTGCGCAATCTGCCTTCAATCAAAACTGACGAACCCTTTTTCAGGTATTGAGAGATAATTTCCGCTGATTTGCCGAAGGCCACTACATTGTGGTATTCAACTTCTTGCTGTTTTTGCTTGTTTTGGTCTAAGTAAATTCTATTGGTGGCAATACTGAAATTAACCACCGCCTGACCCGAAGGCAAGGCCTTTTTTTCCGGGTCGCGTGTTAGGTTGCCCAAAACAAAAACTTTGTTTAAGTTCATAAATTATTGAGTTAGTTTTCAGTTAAAGGCGCGTTTAAGATTTCGTCTAAATCGTCGCCGATTTGTTTTAAGTCGGTTTCTTGCTCTTGGTCTTTGTCGGTATCCGCTTTTTTACTTTTAGAGATTTTAGCCGCTTTTTTTATTTTTTCTGGCTTTACTTCTGGCTCGGCTATTGGTTCTGGGACGGTTATGGAGGGCTCGCTGATTTTTTCATTGACTATTAAGGCGGGCGCTTCAGGCAGGCGCTTTCTATTGGTTAGCAAAAACCGCAGAACTTTTCCTTCTTTTTCTAAATTGTTTTTGATTTCTCCGAGTTTGTCTGGTTCGGTTTCAAAAATAATATTGGCCAAAAAAGCAGTGGTTTGTTTTTTGATAGCGTAACTCAAGCCAATCATTCTTGGGGTTTCTGTTTTAATGATTTTACTGTCCGCTAATCCAGCTGAAATTTGCTGGGCGAGTTGTTGAGCCTCATTTTCATTGAGCTCCGGGGAAAGCAGATAAGTTAAGTCGTAAATCTTGGGCATATAGGTTCATTTTACTGATAATAGTTGAAAAGTCAACGGCTTTGGTCTAAAATAGTTAAACATTATGACCAATGATTTAATTGAGTCGTTTTCTGGCATTAGGGGGGTTTACGGGCAAGGCATTACCACTGAATTGGTTGAGCGGTATGTTTTTTGTTATTGCCAGCTGTTTAAGAATAAATTAAAAGCCGTGGTGGTGGCTGGGGATACCCGGCCATCTACCAGCGCTCTTAAAAAAGCCGCGATCGCGGCTTTTGGCGATTGCGGGGTTAAAAAAATTATTGATGTTGGGGTCGTGCCTGTCCAGATTTGCGAGCATGCTATTTTGAAGTTCAAGGCGTCGGGGGGTATTTATATCACCGCCAGCCACAACGAGCCCGAGTTTAATGGTTGGAAGTTCTTAAAGGAAGATGGCGCAATTTTATATGCAGAGCAGGCCGATAAATTAATCAGCTCGGTTCATAGCAAAGATAAGGTTGAATTACCAGCAGCCAAAGAAATGAATCTTGAGGTCATTGATAAGCACCAAGGGGCGGTTCAGGGTTACATTGAATATGTTTTAGAAAAGATTGGTCGGGATTCGCTGGAAAAAATCAAAAAAGCCGGTTTCAGGGTATTAGCTGATCCCAATGGGGGTTCTGCCGTTGAAATTTTGGAAATTTTATTCAATAAATTAGGAGTTAAAGCCAGAATTATTAATGATGAGATTGGGAAATTTTCCCGGCTTGTTGAGCCAAAGGAAGAATCTTTAAAGCCGTTGACCTTAGAACTGGTCAGCGGACAATTTGATTTTGCTTGCGGTTTTGATTGTGATGCTGACCGTATGGAAATCGTGCTTTCGCCAAATTCCGCTTTCGCTTTAAAAATGGGTACGGCTAATGTTTCGGGAAATTATGTTTTGGCCTTGGCTTGCGACGCTATCTTGCAGGGAACAAGCGGCCAAGTAGTGCCCACCAACGATGTTACCTCTTATTTGGTGCGAGATGTTATTAAAAAACACAAGGCATCAGTTTTTGAAGTTGAGGTTGGTGAAATTAATGTAGTTGAAGCAATGGAAAAAAATAACAGCATTATTGGAGGGGAGGGTTCTTGCGCCGGGGTTATTGTTATGCCGGTAAAATGCCGCGATGGCATAATAACCGTTGCCTTGGCTTTGAAATTAATGGCCAGCCGGCAAAAACAATTGGCAGAAATTTTAAATGATTATCCAGAGTATTTTTCCGACAGAACAAAAGTTGCTTGTTCTCCGGAAAAAGCTATAATTATTAGAGAAAAAATAGAGAATCATTTTCAGGAAAAGGGCTGGGCTATTCAAAAAACCGGTGATGAAACCGGTGGGCTTAAGGCCCATTTAGACGAAAATTCTTATGTTTGGTTTCGTCAGTCAAAAACCGAGCCGGGCATGTTTCGCATTTATACGGAATGCGGCGGGAGCCAGGAAAAAGCCAAAAAACTTTTAGAAGAAGGAATAAAATTATTTGATAAAATTAAAGCCAATATAATTTATGATTGAGCGCGATATTGAAGCAATAAAAAAAGTTTACTTGGACGGCGTGGAGAGAAACACCCCGGATGAAGTGAAAAAAACCCCGGTTTTTAATTTAAGCGAAGAGGGCGAAAGCACCTTGATATTAAATCGGCAGTTGGTGGAGAAATGGGGCTTAGAAGAATGGCTGGCTAATTTTAAAAAGGAAGCAACTGTTTCTACGGCTGGCATCAGAGGCATTCAAAATGTTTTATACCCTTGGGATGTTCGTTTTCCCATCAATCAGGTGGGCGTTGCTTTGGCAACCATTGCAAAGGTGCTGGCCCTGAAAGAAAAAGATGGCAATAAAACTTTGCATAAAATAGCCGCCGGCGAAGTCCGTTATAACACCCGGCAATTCGTTGATTTGATTACCAGAATTCAGGCCGGCTTGGGCGTGCGCACGCATTTAGCCCTTGGGAGGAAAACTATGCCGATTTGGCTGGTTTCTTTTTTGATTTTTATGAACGATTATGACGGCGGCGAATATGTAACCGCCAGCCACGCTGTTTCCAGCAAAACAGCTACTAAGGACTTGGATTCTGAAGGCAGTCAGTTTTTGCCAGAATACTCGGTTGCCTCTGTTTCCAAAATAGAGGGAATTATCAAAGAGGCCAAAGAAAATGGCTATGCCATAAAGCTGTCTTCAATAAATGACCCTTTAATTACCGAGGACTTTGATGGTATCGCGGATTATACCGAATACCTGAAAAATGGCGTTGCCACTCCGAAAAGTTTATCTTTAATTAAAGAGCAAACAGACAATGGGCTTAAAATACTTTTTGATTTTGGAGGCGGCAGTATGTTTAACGCGATGTCGCCGATTTTAGAAAATTTAGGTATTTTATCGGTTTTTGATTTTTACCGCGCCAAGGAAGATCCATTTTTTTATGGCATTGGCAAAACATTAAAGCTGAATCCTCAAAACAACCAGGAAGAGTTTTTTGATTTGTCTTGCGACATTTCCTTGCTTGAGGTAGTGAAAACAGCCGGCTTTGAAGAAATTTTAAAAGAAAAACCATTAGGATATGTGGTTATAATGGTTGACCCCGATGGTGATAGGATTGTTCTGGGGCAGGTTGAGCCCAAGGGAAGGGCAGATTTTCTTGATAAGCTGGGCATCGGGTATATCGCCGTTAATGAAGAAAAAATTTTTACGGTTTATCAGCCAACTTTCGGCTTTTTGATGTTGATGGATTTTTATATGAGACAGCTTAAAGAAGCAGGTGTTTTCAATGATTATCCCAGATTAATGATTAAAACAACCTGTTCCTCATTGGCTTGGGACGAGTGGGCTAAATTTAATGGGATAGCGGTGGTTAATACGCCAGTTGGTTTTAAAGAGATTGCCGCCATAATGAAAAAAACAGAAAAGCAGATTAAAGATAATCCCCAAAAAGAGGTCTCCATTAAAGATGCTTTCGGCAAGGAAATTAATTTAGGTGTTCAGCCGCGCCTTATTTTTGGCGGCGAGGAAAACGGTGGCATGATTGTTGGGCCAGAACAATATATAAAAAGCCAGAATGGTAGACTGGCCATTGCTATGCGAGAAAAGAGCGCTGGCGAAGCCGCTGTCTTGGCTACAGCTATGGTGGCTCGTTTCTATAAACAAAAGAAGTTTTTGTCGGATTATTTAAACGAAATTTATGTTAGCAATAATATTTCATTTAAATTTTATTTTCGTGTTGATGATACTTACTACAACGAAAGTGAGCCCAATCCCGAGATTCTCAAGAAGGCCAAACAAGAAGGCGAAATGAAGAGGGATGAAATTTATTCTTTTTATCTTTCTTTGTCTTTGGCTTTCAGGGGAAAAGTCATCACTTTAGAGCAGGCCAGAGATATATTAAAAGATTTATTCGGCGAGATGAATTTCGACGGGTTAAAAGATATTATTTTTGTTACTGATGGCGTTTATTTTGATTTTGAAGATATGTTCGTTGAGGTTCGCAAGTCAGGAACAGATGCTAAAATGAGATTCTTTTTTTGCGGTCAAGATCAGCAGAAATGTCAGCTTTTTAGCAAAGAATTAGCCAAGTATAAGGGAGGGATACCCGAGCTTTTTGGCCGGTATATTTCTAAAGATTTTCGCGAGCAGGCCCAGAATTTAGCCGATAAAATTTATAGCGATTATTTCCGCCAAGGCCTCTAATTGAATTGAACCGTATAAAAAAGTTAGGACGGCCTTGCTTTTTTAGAAGGTCGTCCTTTTATTCTTCCAGATAATCTCTGAGCTCGGCGAGTTTTTTTGCCCTTGCTGGATGTTTCAATCTCTTGATGGCTTGCGTCTCAAGCTGGCGGACTCTTTCTCGGCTGATTCCGCCGAACATTTGAGCTATTTGTTCAAGGGTTTGAGGGTCATTGTTATCCCAGCCAAAGCGTAGTTTGAGGATATCGGATTCTCTCTTTGGGAGTTCGTCCAGAATTTGATTAAGCTTCTCCCGTAAGTCATTTGAGGACGCTTCTGTTTCGGGTGATGGGCCTGAATCTTCAGTAATATCGCCCAGCGTCCTATTCTTTCCTTCTCTATTAGATATTTCCTCATTTTCTTCGCCCAAGTCCCTTGCCTCCCTCACATTCTTAATTTCTGTTCTGATGTGAGCAGGAAACCGAATAGTTTCGGCTTTGTTCTCAATCGCCCTAAGTATCGCTTGCTTTATCCACCAACGGGCGTAAGTGGAAAATTTGCAACCCTTGGAAGGGTCAAATTTTCGCACGGCTGTTATCAGGCCGATACTCCCTTCCTGAATAAGATCAAGAAAGTCCATTATTCCACGGTATTTTTTGGCGATTTTGACAACTAACCGCAGATTAGCGCAGACCATTTTTTGGCGCAGTTGCAGGAGCCTTTCTTCTTCTGGCTCGGAGAGTTGGGATAAGATAGTTTGCAATTCCGCAATCTCTAAAGTCAGCGCCCTTTCTTCCTTTTTTGTCAAAAGAGGAAATTTGTCGATTGCCTGAAGGTAAAAGGCGATAGACGGGTCAAGGTAGTATAAAGAATTAAAAGAATTATAAGTAGAATCGTCTAAAGGTAAAGGGCTCTCCTCGGATTCTTCCATACCCTCATCTTCCGATTCTTCTTCCAACTCTTCCCTTTCAATTTCTACAGTCATTTTATCCCACCTCCTTTTTATGGATTTAATGACTTTTGGAAGAATATAATAATGTTCTAATTTCAAATTATCATAAATTGAGATGGTTGTAAAACTATTTCGTAGCGAAATTTTAGATTTTCGAGCGAGGCGAGGAAGACGAGCAAAATGTTTTGAGGCCGTAGCCCAGCTACGGCGAAAAGCATTTTGCGAAGTCTGACGAT
>Ga0210017_1003221_pt1 | contig 13754 bp, 15 predicted proteins | sample CryGeyCG2014_020_FD_183966 | JGI IMG/M metagenome (GOLD analysis project Ga0210017, IMG submission 183966) | Groundwater microbial communities from aquifer - Crystal Geyser CG08_land_8/20/14_0.20 (SPAdes) (version 2) | ecosystem: Environmental > Aquatic > Deep subsurface > Groundwater | place... | reverse complement strand
AATCGTTCTTTGAGATTTGGAACGATAATGTGCGCTGGCATGACTTTCGGTGCGTTGTGCCGATTAACCAACTGTGTGCATCTTGCCCGATTCGTAGAAGTAGAGTGTGCTTTGGTAGGTGTAAAGTTTTAGCTTATTTGAGGTTTGGTTCAGTTTTAATGACTGATGTTTTAGATGAAAGGAGGTGTTTAAAATGAAGTATAAGACCAGACGATCCGCAAAAACCAAAAAGCATCGTTGCGGACGTCACGGTATGGTGTAAGGCCGTAAGGGCATCTTTTTCTCGTAGATGCCCTCTTTTATTTTCAAAACTATGAAATCAAAGTTCCAAAAATTCAATTTTTGATGTAGAATAAAAATATATCTAAGAATTTAAAAATTAAACTTATTATGAAAAATAAAATTTTTAACAATAAAAAAATAAAAATAAGAAAACCCACGAGAAAAGACTTAAAAGACGTTAAAAAGTTTATGATTTTTGTTAATTCTCTTGTTGACGAGGGAGCAAAGATTTTGAAAAATAAAAAGGTATCATTAAAGGAAGAAAAGGAATGGTTAGAAAAATTGCTTAAAAATATAAAAAAGAAGAAAAAAGTTTTTTTAATGGCGGAAGTTGATAATATAATTGTTGGTATCGTATCAATTGTGTTATCGCAAGGATGTAAAGAACATGTCGGTGAATTTGGCATACTTATAAAAAAGGATTATAGAGGAATAGGATTGGGGAAGTATTTAATGAAAGAGATTATAAAATTAGCTAAAAAAGAATTAAAACCCAGTCCAAAAATTATTAGATTAAGTGTCCATCTTACAAACAAAATAGCAATTAATCTTTATAAAAAATACGACTTCAAAAAAGTAGCCGTTATTCCTAAACAAATAAAACATGGAGATAAACTAATTAATGAAATTATAATGCTTTTGTATTTGTAATAAATAAATATAAAAATATTAATAAAAAATAGGGTCAGGGAGCCTTTTTCAATAAGATAAAAAGAAAATTAATCTTTCGGGCTGAAAATAACTAATTTCCTATTCAAAAGTGAAGCGTCCCCTTTGTGCCCCAATCAAAAGAACTATAAAACAACCCGTTAAACGGGCTTGTTTTGTTTTTGGCCTGAAAATGGTAAAATAATTAAATGGCCTACTGGATTTTGAAATTTATCCTCGGCCCGGTTGTGAGAATGATTTGGATAAAGAAAGTTGAGGGATTGGAGAATATTCCCGAGAAGGGGGGCTGTATAATTGCTGCGAATCATTCTAGTTATTTTGATTTTTTTTGCTTGGTTGCTGTGGTGCCGCGAAGAATTTATTTTTTAGCAGCAGAGAAATTTTATAAAAGTAAATTTTGGTGGCCGTTCGTGAAATTAACCGGTCAGATAAAGGTTGAGAGGGAAAGTCATAACAAAGAGGAAATTTATAAAAAAGTTTACTCAATTTTAGAAAAAGGCGGAGTTATTGGGATTTTTCCTGAAGGTACAAGGTCTTCTGATGGAAAAATAGGGAAAACTTATACTGGCGTGGCGAAATTCGCGCTTAGGGCGAAAGTTCCTGTTGTGCCGGTAGGAATAAGCGGCACATATGAGATAATGTCGCGTTACGATAAAAAACCAAAATTTAAAAAAATAATAGAGATTATAATCGGGAAACCGATAGATTTTAAAGAATATTATAACAAAGAATGCGATGAAAAATTATTCAGAGAAGCAACCAATAAAATAATGGTTAAAATAGCAGAGTTAGCAGAAAAGAAATATAATTACATTAATTATAATGAGCAAAAAGGACTCATTGGTTAGATTTAATGAATGAACTAGTGATTTTTGATTTAGATAATACTTTAATAAAAGGACAAAGTCAAATGATTTTATTAAATTATGCACTTGGGAAAGGGTTAATAAATCCTTTTTTTTATTTCAGAATTACTTTTTGGTTTGTTTGTTATAAAATTGGAGTAATTAAAAACCCAAGAAAAGTAATGGAGTATTCTTTTGGTTTTTTTAAAGATAAAAACATAGATGAGTTTAAAAAAATTATAAATGAGTTTTTTAAAGAAAAACTACAGAATTATATTTTTCAAGAAGCCGCAGAGATAATAAGAAAACACAAAAATCAAAATAGAAAAGTTTTAATAATTTCTAATGCTATTGAATTCATACCTCAAAGAGTGGCTCAATTTTTAAATGTAGATTATTTTATAGGAACTAAATTAGAGAAATTAAATAATAAATTTACTGGAAAAATAAAAGGTGATATAATTTATGGTAAGAATAAAGTAATCGCTATTAAAGATTTTATAAATAAATATAATTTTTCTTTAAATGGTAGTTGGGGATATTCAGATCATAGTTCTGATTTGCCGTTTTTAGAGATAGTTAGTTTTAGCGTTGTTGTCAACCCAGATAATAATTTATATAAAATAGCAAAGCAAAAAAATTGGCAGATATTAAAATTTAAAAAACAATTAATTAAATGATTTTTACTCCTTTTCAAATATCAACTCTTATAACAGCCTTTGTTAGTTTATTTTTTGGAATAAGTGTATATTCTAGAGAAAGAAAGTCAAAATTAAATCTTTCTTGGTTTTTAGTTTCTCTTTCTATTAGTGCATGGGCATTGGGTTTATTTGGGGTTGTATTTTCTAAAACAAGAGATAGTGCTTGGTTCTGGCAACATATTTTAGATTTCAGCGCTATACTGATTCCAATTCTATTTTTAAATTTTGTTTTAGTTTTAATAAAAAAAGATAGAAAATTTTTGTGGTTAAGAATAATATCTTTATTTATAAGTATAACTCTTATAATTTTGAGTTTTACAAGGTTATTTAAATTAGATGTTTCTTCTAAATTTGACTTAAATTATTGGATTGATCCCGGAATTTTATATTTTTTATTTCCTTTATTTTTTACTATTTTTAGTGTTTTGTCTTTATTTTTTACTATAAGAGAATGTTATAAAACTAGCGATAAATTATTAAAAAGACAATTACATTATATTTTCTGGGCCCAAGTTTTTGGTTGGGGCGGCGGAGTAACAAATTTCTTTCCTCAATTATTTAAAGTTTATCCATTCGGAAATTATCTAGTTATACTATATGTTATTTTTATCAGTTATTCAGCTTTAAAACATCATCTATTTAATATCAAAATTATCGCAACCGAGATGCTTACGTTCGGAGTTTGGATTTTTTTATTAGTAAAATTTGCCTTATCAGAAACCTTAAGCGATTTTATTATCAACGGATCTTTGTTGGTTTTTATAGTATTTTTAGGTGCTTTACTTATTAGAAGTGTTTTGAAAGAGGTTAGACAAAGAGAAGAAATGGAGATTTTAGCGGAGAAAGTAAGAAAGGCCTATGAGATAGAGAAGAGGGCGAGGGAGGGGTTGGCAAGATTGGACGACGCGAAAAATCAGTTTATTATGGCTTCTCAGCATCATTTGAGAACGCCTTTGACTGTTATGCGGGGATATTTGGAATTGCTGCTGGACGGGACCTATGGCAAGATTTCGCCAAAAGTCAGAGAGATTTTAGGGAGGTTTCGGCTTTCAGCCCAGCGTCTGATTAAAATAGTTAACGAATTCTTGGATATCACCCAGTTCCAGTTGGGCAAAGAAGTAATTACTATTCAGCCAGATGTTGATATTGAACCGATTTTAGACGAAGCAGTAGAAGAGCTTGGCTATGAGGCAGAAGCCAGAGGAATTTGGCTTAAATTTGAAAAACCCAAAGAAATACCAAGGATTAAAGCAGACCCAGAGAAGTTGAAAATTGCCTTGTTTAACATTGTTGACAACGGGATAAAGTATACTAAAAAAGGCGGAGTTACAATAAGCGTTTCAAAGACAGATGCTAAAATTCAAATAGCAGTCAAAGATACTGGAGCCGGCATTCCCAAAGAAGAGCAGAAAGAGCTTTTTACCAGGTTGTTTGAGAGGGGCAAGGAAGCAGAAAAACTGCACAGCACTGGCAAGGGCATTGGCTTGTATATTACCTACCACATTATCAAAGCCCACCAGGGAAGGATTTGGGCCGAGTCCGAGGGCAAGGGCAAGGGAAGCACTTTCTTTATTGAGCTGCCGGTAGGGTAAAAAAAGAGTTGTTATATTTTTTAAAAAAATAAGGCAAGCTTGTAAGGCGTGCCTTTTTTTATTGCGTTTTTTTGAGAATGCTTTCGCTTATAGATGGAAGGAGAATTTCTTTTATTGTTACGGTTTTTTCATTATTTCCAACCCGAAAGACCCTTTTTTCTCCTTTTTTAGCGCCTAGTATAGCGTCACCTAAGGGGCTATGTATAGAAAGTCTATTGTCTAATGTTTCTATGGCGAATCCTTCTAATATAAATTCAGAAATTGATCCGTTTTCGTGCTCTATGATCACTCCTGTTCCTAAGTCTACAATCTCATTTTGTTCTTTCGGATCAATAACTCTGGCATTCCGACATAGATTTTCTAATTGTCCTAATCTCCAGCTCCACATCGTTTCTTCTACGACGCCTATTTTAAACCCTTCATCATGCCAGCCATCTTGCCCAGAGCCAGAATCCGATTTAAGTTTGATGGCTTTCCCTAGCATTTCTTCTGTTCTATGCATAAGAGCTAATAACGCCTCATACCCCTTTCTTGTGAAAATATATTGGACCATTTTTTCTCCTTTATTTTATAACAAAGAGCTATTTTTAAATATATTTATTTATAGTTGTTTTATTATATTTTGTCAACTACTTGATTTTTTTCGAAAAGATTGTTAAACTAATTTATTAATTAAATAGCACTTTAAATAATTTAAAAAAGAAAGGGGCACAAAGTGGATAAAAGAAAAAGAAATAATGTGTTTATAGTTCTTGAAGGACTTAGCGGTAGTGGCAAAACAACTATCGGTAAGATCGTTGCAAAGAGAATAAAAGGGGAATTTTATAGAACACCCCCTTCATTATTTGCTGGTTCTTTTCGCAACCGCATTGATAAATGCGCGAGCGATTCAGCAAGATTCCTATTTTATTTAGCAGGAGTAATTTAAGCATCTGATGAGATATCTCACATTCTAGCAGATCGGCCTGTTGTTTGCGATAGATATTTGCTCACTACGCTTTGTTATCATCGAGCATTGGGCGTACAGATCAATATTTCAGATTCTGCATTTCGTCCATTGTTGAGGCCAAATTTTACTTTCTTGATAGTATGTAAGAAAGCAATACGGCTTAAACGATTGTATAGTCGTGGATTGAGTTTCAATGATAAACAGGAAAGACAAATTAAGATAGAGCAAAGATTTCTTATGCAATACCGTAAATACAATTTAATCGAGGTAGATAATTCTAGTGATGATCCGGAAGTAACAGCAAAAAGAATTATCGTCCTTCTGGGGGAGTAGTTTTTTCTACTCCCTATTTTATGAAATATGTCTAATAAAAATATTATAGATACGTACAAAAATATTTATAATTTATCGGAATTAACTTATAAGGAAGAAGTTGATTTTGATTTTTTTAGATTATGTAAGGCAGAGTATAATTTTGTTGTAATTAGCGTTTATAATGAAAGAAAAGAAATGCTTTTATTGAGAGATTTAAATAAAAATATCGGATGGGAATTAATTGGCGGATATATTAAAGAAAATGAAAATATTGAAGACGCTGTTAATAGGATAATTTTAAAAGAGGCGGGTTTAGCGGTTGACGAATTAGAGCCGATCGCTGTTTTAAATAATATTTTTACTTGGAATAATAATAGTATTTTACATCATGGCATTGCTTTTGTTGCCCTATCTCGCGGACGAATTAAATCACAACCTGAAAATGTTAAAATAATTTATACTAAGGATTTGCCAGACGTGATGGTATATCAGAATAAAAGAATATTAGATATAGTAAAAAAGATTATAAACAACAAAGCGTTTAATCCACCATACGAAGAAATAGAGATTACTAAAAGATTTTTTTTAGCACATATTATTAACAAGCATGTCGTGCATGTTGTGGGGTATCTGGCTTCTAGAAAAATTAAGAAAAAAATATTAGGACTGATTTTTGACAAACCGAAATCTATAATAGATGTTTGTTGCGGAGACGATGATTTTATTTTTAAATTGGAAAAATTATATAATCCAGAAATTTGTATAGCAAATGACATCTCTTGGAAAGTTTTATCGTTATTAAAAAACAAACAAAAAAAGAGCGAAGTTTTTTTAACAAATCATAATGTTATAACCACCCCCTTTAATAAAAAATTTGATTTAGTAATATTTAAAAATACACTTCATCATATTCCTAAAAATGAACAAGCAACTTTGATTAAAAAATTATCAACCCTATCAAAGCAATTAATTATTATAGACGTAGAAAACCCTAAAAAATCTAATATTTTAACGAAAATATGGCATTGGTATTATTTGTATTTTTTAGGAGATAAAGGTAGAAATTTCTTAACTAATTCAGAATTTAAAGAAATAATTAAAGATAATATAAATGACAAGAATTTAAATTTTGGAATAATCAACACGATTAAGGGAAGATATTTTTATGGCTCCTTAACTGATGTAATAAATGGAGAAGAGGTAGAGATAAAAGTGAAAATTGATTCATCAAAAGTTAAAGAAATAAGAAAAAGAATCTTTGACTTGAGAGCTATATTTAAAGAAAAAATAGAAGAAAAAGATAGTTATTTTACTGCTCCTCACCGCGACTTTATCAAAACAAAAGAATGTTTAAGAATTAGAGAAAGAGATAATTCTTTGGAGTTGACCTATAAAGGACCGAGCACTGATGATATGGTTAAGAAAAAACAATTTTGGAAATCTGAAATTAATATATCATTTAATACAACGCCAGAAGAGATTGAAATGTTATTAAAATTTCTAGATTTTAGAAAAATTGTTGAAGTAAAAAAAGAACGAGAAAAATTTGTGATAGGAGAACAGATTATCACCCTAGATAATATTATAGGAATTGGATATTTTTTAGAAGTAGAAACTAAAGTTAAAAATAAAGAAGATAGAGAAAAAGCTTTAGAGAAAAATATAGATATTATAAGGAAAATTGGTTTAGACGAAAAAGATATTGTGACTTTGCCCTATAGAGATTTGGTTTTAGAAAAACAAAAACAGGCGTCTATGTGACTGGTCATATTATCAAGGCTCACCACGGCAGGATATGGGCTGAGTCCGAAGGAAAGGGCAAGGGAAGCACCTTCTTCATTGAATTGCCGATAAGTTAAATATAATAGTATAATAAAGCAAATAGTACGCCAAAAACAATTTTACTAATTGAAGATGATGAACCAATAATTGATGTCTATACTACTGCCTTAGAAAAGACCGATCATTTTAAGGTAGAAGCAATAACCTTAGGATACAAAGCCATTGAAAGGATAAAAAAGATACAACAAGGCAAAGCCAATAAACCAGACTTAGTTTTGCTTGACCTTATCTTACCGGATATAAACGGCCTTGAGGTCTTGGCAGAAATGAAAAAATACGAAGAGACAAAAGATATTCCAGTGTTTATCCTAACCAATTACACTGACCGGGAATTGGAACGACTGGACTATGGCCTTAAGACCGAAAAATACCTCACTAAGGCCGAATTTAGCCCGAAAGAGTTAGTTGAGATGATTAAAGAAAGAATCTTGGGACGCGGTTGATTTTTCCTTGAAAATATTATAGTATAACTTTAATGGAGCAGGTGATAATTGGGATTTTAATAGTGGTAATTGTTGGGCTGGCAGTGGGGATTTTTTTATTGTGGAAGAAGAAACCGGAGAAGCAGCCAGAAGCGCTGATAATGCTTCAGCAGCAAATGAACCATATCAGCCAGGTTTTGGACAATAAATTATCTGAATCAACCAGGGCCATTCAAACCCAATTTGGCCAGAGTGCTAAAATAATTCAAGATGTCACCGAAAAGCTTACCCGACTTGATGAGACCAATAAACAGGTTGTAAGTTTTGCTGACCAGCTTCAGAGTCTCCAGGATATTTTAAAAAATCCGAAACAAAGAGGGATATTGGGAGAATATTATTTGGAAACGGTTTTAAAAAATGTTTTACCGCCCGATTCTTATCAAATCCAGTATCCTTTTAAAGACGGGACCATAGTTGATGCGGTTGTTTTTATTAACAAAAGGATTATTCCGATTGATTCAAAATTTAGCTTAGAAAACTATAATAGAATCATTGAAGCCCGGAACCCGGAAGAAAGGAAAAAATATGAATCAATGTTTATTTCGGACCTTAAAATTCGTATTGAAGAAACGGCAAAATATGTAAAACCAGAGGAGAATACAATGGACTTTGCCTTTATGTTTATTCCGTCTGAAGCTGTTTATTATGATTTACTTATTAACAAAGTGGGAGCAGTTACTGACGAGACAAACAGTTTGATTTACTATGCCGGCAAAAAAAAGGTAATAGTTGTTTCTCCCACTTCTTTTCTGGCTTATTTGCAGACGGTTTTACAGGGGCTAAGGAATCAGAAAATTTCTGAACAAGCAAAAGAAATCATTAAAGAAGTTGAGCGGCTGAGCAGACATTTATGGACTTACAGCGAATATATGAAAAAATTGGGCAATCATTTAGGAACAACGGTAAACGTCTATAATAAAGCCAGTAAAGAATTTACTAAGGTTGATAAAGATGTGGTAAAAATTGCCGGCGGTAAGCAAAAAATAAACATCAAAGAGGTTGAGCCACCTTTAATTGAAAATTGAAAATTGTCTCCCTACGGTCTCCCTACGAGAGATGTCCCGAAGGGACAGAGATCCCCTGAAGGGGGAAAAATTAAAAATTAAAAATTTTACTTATATGTTAGCTGTTATTAAAACCGGAGGCAAACAATATCTTGTTAAGCCCGGCGATAAAATAAAAATTGAAAAAATCGAAAGAGAAGAGAACAAAGAAATAATCTTTGACCAAGTTTTATTAGTGGACTTGCCTGCCGGCAGGCAGGGAAAAAATAAAAAAATTGAAATTGGCGCCCCGCTGGTAAACGAGGCTAAGGTTGTTGGAAAAATTTTGAGACAAGGCAAGGCGAAAAAAGTAATCGTTTTCAAATACAAACCCAAAACCCGTTACAAGAAGAAGGCAGGCCATCGTCAGCTCTTTACCGAAGTTGAAATCACTAAAATAGAAACCGAGTCAAAGTAAGAGAATCAATCAAGTAGCTTTTGGTAGCTTTTGGTAGCTTTTATTAGTTTATTTATTGACTTCTAATAAATACGATCGCCTGCGATGAGAGTCAGTTTGAGGTTTGAGATTCAAAACAGATTAAAATATTTTCTCAGCTTAATATCATCATAAATATTATCTGCTACAATAATATTTACATAAGGGGTAATCTCAAAAAATTCGCATAAAAATTGAATTTCTTTCTCACAAAAATAAGGACAAACCCAGACACTTTTTTGAAGGGGGTAAAATTTCATTTCTTTGAGTTTTTCTCTCAAGGCATCCCTGGCCCTTCTTTTGTATTTATCAGGAATATCAAAAATTACTATCCTCCATTTTTTATCCCAAACTACTGGTTTATCGGGTTTCATATTATCAAGCTGAATTTCTTTTACTACTCTTTTTCCTTTTTCTGTAAGCTCTATTTTGAAGTTCCCATTTTCCTCACCTAAGATTATAAGTTTATTTCTTTTAAGTCGTTCTAAAACTTTAGCGATTTTTCTCTCGTCAAGTTTTCTTTTAATCTCTTTTTTAATATATTTTCTGTTTTTCTTAATTTGTCGAGCAATATTTATTAAAAAATAAGGAGAAGTGGCCGCCACCATAATTGCTCCGGCCGTAAATAAGCAGAGAAGAATGTCTTTAGTTGTTTCTTTATATTTCGCCATTTTGTATTTATATTATCAATTGTGTTTATATTACCACGAACTGACTCTCAAAACAAGCGACCGTCGTTTTTGGGAGTCAAAGCTATTGAATTGTTCTTTATTTAAATTAGGCCGGGGCTTTTACGCCACGGCTTTTTTATTTTCTTCCTTCAAAGGCGCTTCCTAAAGTGTCGTCGTCGGCGTATTCCAATTCGCCGCCCATTGGCAGTCCACGTCCCAAGCGAGTGGTACGTACGACCAGAGGTTTCAGTTCTCTTTCGAGCAACAAAGCCGTGGTTTCACCTTCAACAGTAGGATTGGTAGCAATAATAACTTCTTGAAAATTGCCGTTTTTAACTCTTTGTTTTAATTCTTCAATTCTTATTTTCTCTTTATCATTATTTTTTAAACCAGAGATTGTACCACCTAAAATAAAATAGAGTCCTTTGTATTTTTTGGTCTTCTCAATTGAGACCAAATCAGTTTCTTTTTCTACAACACAAAGCAGGTTTTTATCCCGAGATTTATCTTGGCAAATAGGGCAGACTTGTCCTGAATTTGCCGAAGGGTCGAATGGGTTAAAACAAAAGGAACAAACCTTTATTGATTGCCTTAAATCTTTCAGCGAATTCAAGATTTCTTCAAATTTTTCTTGAGGCAATTTTGTTAAATAAAAAACAAAACGAGCCGCTGTTCTTGGTCCAACGGTCGGGAACTTAGAAAAGAGGTCAATTAATTTTTGAATAGAACGTGGAAACATTTTGAAAATTGTCTCCCTACGGTCTCCCTACGAGAGATGTTCCGAAGGGACAGAGATCCCCCGAAGGGGGAAAAATTAAAAATTACTCGTCGTATTCTTTTTTCTCTAAGTTTCTGAAAGAAACTCTTTTGTCGTCAAAATATAATTCAACTTTTCCTACTGGTCCGTTTCTATGCTTGGCAATAATAATCTCCGCGATATTTTTATTAACAGTATCAGGATTGTATCTGTCTTCGCGGTAGATAAACAAAACTACATCCGCATCTTGTTCCAACGAGCCCGATTCACGCAAATCAGCTAGCCTGGGGATTTGGGGAGTCCGGTGTTCTACGGCCCGGGAGAGTTGAGAAAGAGCAAGAACCGGTACATTAAGCTCCCTGGCTAATCCCTTAAGAGAACGAGAAATTTCAGAGACCTGTTGAACTAAATTAGCCGTAGGATTTCTTGGCTCCATTAATTGTAAATAGTCAATAATAATTAATCCTAAACCATGTTCGGCCTGCAACCGTCTGGCCATTGCTCTCATTTGCAGAATATTAGAAGAGGCAGCATCATCAATAAAGATTGGAGCTTCAGATAACATGCCCATCGTGTGTTGAATTCTTGCAAAGTCATTCTCCTCGCCCTCACTTGAAAGTCGGCCAGTTCTTAATCGCCACAAATCAACGTTTGCCAAACTTGCAATGAATCTATCTATTATTTGGTCTTTTGACATTTCTAAGCTAAATATTCCAACCGGCACCTTCTCGGTAGTAGCAATATTTGTTGCGATATTTACAGCCAGAGAACTTTTGCCGAGCGAGGGCCGGGAAGCTAAAATTATTAAGTCAGATTTTTGGAGGCCGGCTAAAATATTATCCAAACCAGTGAAACCGGTTGGCAATCCCCGCAAGCCGCCTTCGTGTTTGGAAAGTTTATCAATTCTTTCAAAGGCCTCCTCCAATCCTTCTTTAATTGGAAAAAATCTTTGAGTTAAGCTTTTTTGGGCAATACTGAAAATTCTTTGTTCAGCTCTATCCAAGAGTACGTCAATATCTTCTTGTTCGTTGTAGCCCATAATATTAATTTCCTGGCTGGCTTCAATTAAGTCCCTCAAAATCCTCTTTCTCTGGACAATTTTAGCGTAATTTAAGATATGGGTTGCTGTTGGGACGGTGTTGATAAGTTCGGTTAGGTAACTGTTTCCGCCAATTTCTTCCAAAAGGTTTCTTTCCTTAAGCCGGGAAGAAACAGCCAATAAATCAACTGGTTCATTTTTTTCAAAAAGGTCTAAAATTGTCTGGTAAATTTGATGGTGGTTTTGTCTGTAAAAATCTTTTGGCCGCAAAAAATCGCCAACTTTTATAATTGCGTTTTTATCAAGCATTAAACAACCGAGCAAAGATTTTTCTGCTTCAATATTTTGGGGCGGCAGTTTTTCTTGAATATTGTTTGCCATAATCCTTTTGTAGCAAAATCAAGAAACTTTGGCAAGGTCTTGACAGAGTTTAAATAGTGTGTATAATAGAAAATATTAACGATAGTACCTTAAAAAACAACCCGCTCTAAAATAGCGGTTAATTATAGAGAGCGTATAGGGAGATACCTCTTAACTATTTTAGGAAAACTTTTATAGTTTGGAGGTTTAGTTATGAGTGCTTTCCGAAAAATTTTAGTAATGGTTGTTTTAACTGTCGTGGTGTTTTCATTGGGTTTTCTTTCAGGTTGCATGACCCTAAAAGGTCTTGCTTCTGACATAGAAGAGGCCTCAGGCGCAATTAACAGAGGATTGAAACCAATGGAAGAAAGCCGACGGCAGGTTCGGTTGGACAGAGCCGCTCAATTGATTATTGAGACAAAGAAAGGCGTTGTGAGTTCTAACTAACTTTTGTGCCAATAAGGCTGGGAAATGTTCTTTTCGGGCAATTCCCAGCCCCAAGCAATAATAATTTCTTTTTTGAAAGGATGAAGTATGGATAAAGAATTAGAACCTATCCCAGACACACAAGACATATCAGACCAAACACCCGAACAGTCAAGGGAGATTATTGAGAAGTTGCCTCCTAAGAGGCAACGAAAGGTCCGCCAAACGCGTGGTCGCCTAATGGAAGGTAGCTATGTTGTCGCGGACAAAATTGTGGATGATAAGACAGCTGAAGGAGTGATGGTCGTCATAAACAAAGAGGAGTAGTTTTTTGAGAAAAGCCTTGCGATTAATCACAGGGCTTTTATATTTTTTTTATTTTCGGTCCTTTGTCGGTATCTTCAATTTTGTATCCCAATTTTTCAATTTCTTTTCTTGTCTTATCCGCTTCCTGCCATTTTTTCTGCTGGCGGAATTTTTCCCTTTCTTTTGCCAATTCTTTAATTGAGAAGGGGATAGAGGGTTTCCCAATTTTAGCAAGGTTTAGACCTAAAACATTATCAAAATCAACCAAAGTTTTTCTTTTATCCTCGTCTTTTATTTTTTTATCTTTCAGCAAATTCCAAGTGATAGCAAGAGCCGCAGAAGTATCCAAATCATTATTAAAGGCTGTTAAAAATTTTTGTTTATATCTTTTATCAATTTTTCCTGCTTTATTATTTAAAGAAGAAAAAGTATTCCAAAGCCGGTTTAGGGCAGTTTGAGCAGATTCTAAACTCTTCCAGGTAAAATTAAAAGAAGAATGGTAATGGCCGGTCAAAAAGAGATAACGGAGGGCTAACGGATAAAATCCTTTTTTTTCAATATCAGTTAAGGTAAAAAAATTTTTAAGGGATTTGCTCATTTTTTGTCCCTCAATTTTTAAAAAACGGGAATGGAACCAGAAATTAACGAATTTTTTATTGGTGGCTGCTTCTGCTTGAGCTATTTCTGATTCGTGGTGGGGGAATATATTATCTTCGCCGCCAGAATGAATATCAAAGGTCTTGCCTAAATACTTCATACTCATTGCCGAACATTCAATATGCCAGCCGGGAAATCCTTTTCCCCAGGGGGAGTCCCATTCCATTTGTCGTTTAATTCCTTTTGGCGTGAATTTCCACAAAGCAAAATCGGCCGGATGTTTTTTTTGCGGATTAACTTTAATTCTAGCGCCGGCTTTAAGTTTATTCAGAGTATTGCCTGAAAGCTGGCCATATTTTGGGAACTTTTGAACGTCAAAATAAATTCCGTCATCAATTTTATAGACGTATCCTTTTTTAAAAAGTTTTTCAATAAGTTTTAT
>Ga0210017_1003219_pt1 | contig 13758 bp, 17 predicted proteins | sample CryGeyCG2014_020_FD_183966 | JGI IMG/M metagenome (GOLD analysis project Ga0210017, IMG submission 183966) | Groundwater microbial communities from aquifer - Crystal Geyser CG08_land_8/20/14_0.20 (SPAdes) (version 2) | ecosystem: Environmental > Aquatic > Deep subsurface > Groundwater | place... | reverse complement strand
TGTTAAGATTTAAAACCCGGAGTCAAACCTTCTTTGTCAACAAATTTGACCTTCAATTCTTGTCTGTCTGATGAATTGGGGAAAATTGGGGGCAACTCTGTTTTTCTTACACAAGTGGGGGAAAATTGGGGCCAACTCTGTTTTTCTGAATTTGTTTGACTTTTAATTTTTGCCTGCCCCATAGGAAGCTTAGCTTTCTTTCGGGGGTTATGACAAGATAAAATATATGACCACAATCACTATTCCTAAAAAAGAACTAAAAACAATAGTTAAAGAGAGTGTCCGGGAAATCCTTGAACAGGAGTCAATGAAATTCCGAGCTTTGTTTATGCCTCTAGTGTCTCAAAAGGAGCAGAGAGATATTGAAAAGCGCTACGGCAAACCCTTGCGAAAGATAGCAAAATCAATAGCGATTAAAATATGAACCCCGTTAGAAACCTGTCTATGTGGTATGTCTATGTTTTGCAGAACAAACAACGACATTGGTACACAGGCTCAACTAGAGATTTGCGAAAAAGAATTTTAAGGCATAATGCAGGAAAAAATAAATCAACAAAATATGGTATACCTTGGAAACTTATTTATTGTGAAATTAGTTTAAATAAAGAAGATGCCCGAAGGCGAGAAAAGTATCTTAAATCTGGCATGGGTAAAAAATACTTAAAAAACAGATTAAAATTCTTTTTCGCCCATGGTTTCTAACGGGGTGAACTGGCGTATTGATTTCTCTGCGAGTTCTCTAAAGTTCCTTAAGAAAAATAATCTTGAAGAAAATTTTATTATTGATAAAATACAGCTTACTCTACGAAAATTTAGAGGAGAAAACGTAAATATTAATGTCAAGAAACTTAGCGGAGAATGGGAAGGATTTTATAGAATTCGTTCTGGTAAATTAAGAATTATTGTTGAGTTTCAATTTGAGCAAAATCGAGCATATATTGAAGAAATTGACTGGCGAGGTAATGCGTATAAGTAAAGTCAAAAAAATGGGGTCAACTCTGTTTTTCTTCTTTCTTTGGTATTCCGGAAAATAGGAAAATAGACGGCAACCTCGGCAGTCGATGGTTCTTTCTACGCCACTTCCAAATCTTCAGCCGCTGATACTTCTTTAGGTAGATTCGCTTTTTATTCCCAAGAATCAACCGAACATTGGTTTTCCGATTTTGGTTCGGCTCAATTTCAGAATAGAGAAGCTAAAATTTTTCTTGACCCGATTTTCAAGGAAGCCCTAAGTGAGATAAGGCCTTATCTGGTCTTGTTTTCTCTCACTTCGGATTCTAATGGTCTTTATGTGGCGGAAAAGAACAAAGATTATTTTGTAGTTAAAGAATTAAATCTATCGAGGTTCAACCTCGATAATTCGGTAAAAATTCGTAGATTCTGATATAATTCATGACTTCGGATAGGGTCATTGACTTTTGATTTTTGGATGTGATAGAATTTTATATATGAAATACTTAGTAATTCTTCATAAAAGCAAATACGGTTATGATATTCATGTTCCCGCCCTTCCGGGATGTCATAGTCAAGGCGAAACCCAAAAAGAAGCGTTAAGTAATATACAAGACGCTATTCTTACCTATCTTGAGATGGAAACGGAGGAGTTAAAAGGATCTAAAATACGAGAAGTGGAAGTTGCTATTGTCTGACCTATTGTTTTTATGCTTTTTACCGATGTATCTCACGAACGAGCAGTAGCCGCCTTCAAAAAGGCGGATTTTTGGATTTCAAAAAGCGGCGGTAAACATACCGGTATGACGGATGGAAGACGAAAAATTACAATTCCGAGACACACTCGCTTAAATCCCTACACATTGAAGGGAATTATTAAAGACGCTGGACTTACTGATGAAGAATTCAAAAAACTTTTATAAAAGAGCTGTCTTTACCCTTGTAATTTTCTGGTTTTTCAAGGAATTCATTAAGTTATTCTTCTATATCAAGGTTGAACCTCAATAAACAACGACCAACAACTAAGTTTTTAAAATCATTTGAGAAATTACCTAATGATATTCAAATTGATTTCAGATTAGGGACTCATAAATTAAAAGGAAGAGACGAATGGAGTTTTTTAATTACTTATAAAATCAGAACAATCTTCGTTTTTAGAAAAGATATTTATATTTTAGTGAATATCGGCGACCATTCAATTTATAGAAAATAATTTTACTTTCGGTTCGTTTTTTTGAATTTATGATAAAAGACCCAATAGAGGAAGTAATTAACGATTTTCGTAAAACAAATTTATATACAAAAGAATTTCTGGCGGACTTAGGAGATGGCCTTAAAAAATCTTCTTACGCTAAAAAATGAAATTAAAATCTTTAAGAGAAGATATTGTTGAATATCTTATTGCTCATAGCCACCAACATTGATTCCACTTATCATTACGCTTGGAACGATTAACAATACGTCTCGGTTGACAGTTGACAATAGATAGCAAGCGGCAACGTCGGCATCGGGACGACGGGACCGGGGGCGAAGCTAGATGTTTGGGGAACGGCTGGAGCTAACGATATCTTCAATGTAGCCAGTTCAACTGGGACAAGTGTCTTGAGAATTACAACGGCGGGCAACGTCGGCATCGGGACGACGGCGCCGGGAACCAACAGACTTGAGGTAGTCGGAGGCCCTATCAAAGCCACTGGCGGATTAATAATTGAAACCAGAACTTCTGACCCGGCCAGTCCGGTTGCCGGCCAGATTTGGCTAAGAACTGATTTACCCTAACTAAAATTAAACTTGCTTTTATGATATTTTCTAAAACAAAATTAGTTTATTGGAGCATGGCTTTAATTTTAATTTTGCTTGCGATATTTTTTTATTATTTTATTTCAAAAAAACAGCCAATTGACCAGCCGATAAGTGTTGAACAACTGCAACAAATATTAGAAACCGCGCCAGCCGCCGAGCCTGAGGCTAATGCCGAACTTCAACTGCAGGAACAGGCCGGAGCCATTATCAAGACCAAAGATTTTAATAGATGCGACGAAATTAAAGACGAAATGTATCACACCGTTTGTATCAACAATATCGCTTTAAACCTGGCCCAGGAAACCCAGGATATCTCTTATTGCCAGAAAATTGACAATAAATTAGTTCCCATCAGGGACTGCGAGTCGCAAGTTATTTTTAAGAAATCCTTAGACAAAGAAAGTATTGCCATCTGCGATGAAACCAAGGATCAGGAACTCCAAAAACAATGCAGAAACAGTTTTTGGCCAAGCCTGGCTTTGAAAAAACAGGATAATAAATTATGCGACAACATTCAAACGGAACCGGAAAAAACTTTTTGTTATGATAATTATGTGTTGCAGAAAGAATTTACTCAAGATGCGGCCAATTTCAAATGCGCGGAATTTTCCGACAAGCAAGTCCGGCTTGACTGCACTTCTTATCAGGCAAATTCCAAACAGCTGACTATGGAAATGTGCAATCAATTTAAGTCCGGCTTATTCCTCAATTTCTGCTTTTCACAGACATTAAAAGGAGGAATACCCAGATAAAAACCCTATTTTTCAAAATATTTATGCAATATTTATTCAACAAAAAACAATTTATAATTTTTCTTTTATCAATTTCATTTTTGGCTTTCGCGCCTAAAATTGTTTTAGCCGCGGAATACGATTTGATCTGGTCGCAAGTTAGCAACCCGTCTGGCGGTAGTGATATCCCTGCTGGAGTGGCGGTAGACAGTACCGGAATTTATGTCGTTGGTCAGGATGCTGTTCCTGGTAATAATGAGTGGCGAATGGAAAAAAGAAGTTTAACTAGCGGAGCTTTAATCTGGTTGCAAGTTAGCAACCAATCTGGCGGCGATGACAGCATTTCTAAAGCGGCAGTAGACAGCACCGGAATTTACGTTGTTGGTGGTGATAGTGTTCCTGGTAATTATCAATGGAGAATAGAAAAAAGAAGTTTAACTAACGGGGCTTTAATCTGGTCGCAGACAGGCAATCCTGGCGGTTACTCGGATTTTGCTAGTGACGTTGCCGTTGACTCCAGCGGTGTTTATGTTGTTGGTTATGACAGCGCTTTAGGTGTGACAGGATATTTCGCCAACCATCAATGGAGAATAGAAAAAAGAAGTTTAACTGATGGAGCTTTAATCTGGTCGCAGATAAGCAATCCTAGTGATAGTGTTGATCTGGCTCTTGGCGTTGCTATTGACTCCAGCGGTGTTTATGTTGGGGGTCATAGTAATATAGGCAGCGTATGGAGAATAGAAAAAAGAAGTCTTAGCAATGGTTCTTTAACCTGGTCGCAAGTTGAGAATTCATCTCTTGGTTTTATTATCCCCTTTGGAGTGGCAGCAGATAGCAGCGGGATTTATGCTGTGGGTTATGATATGACTCTTGGTGTTAATAATAGTCAATGGCGAATGGAAAAAAGAAGTTTAACTAGCGGAGCTTTAATCTGGTTGCAAGTTAGCAACCAATCTGATGGCCACGAGTTCGCTTATGAAGTGGCAGCAGACAGCACCGGAATTTATGTTGTGGGTTTTGATGTAAACGTAAGCGGTAGTGATGAATGGAGAATAGAAAAAAGAAGCTTAACTGATGGGGCTTTAATTTGGTCTCGGACAAGCGATCCTAGCGGTTACTCGGATATCGCTAATGGCGTTGCTGTTGACTCCAGCGGCGTTTATGTTGTGGGTTATGACAGTGTTCCTGGTAATTATCAATGGAGAATAGAAAAAAGGCAAATAACCGCTTACATTGATTGCGGCCTGCGAATCCGCAACGGAATTCAAACTATTTTCATTGCCTGCGAGCCGGCCGGAACTTTAACTTCGCCCTTGCGGATTAGAAAAGGGGCTACAACTTACGGCATACCATTGGTTGGCACATCCGACTCTAGCGCTTCCGCTATTAGGATTAATACCAGCTCGGGAATTAAGGCGTTGAGGAAATATCCCTAATTGCGAATGATATGATTTTTCCCTCCGCCAGAATTTCTCATTAGAGTGTAATTATGATAAAGGTTAATTTTACATAAAAATAGGGCATAAATCCCTATTTTTTGTTTTTTGTTGCCAAAATTAAAAATATATGTTAATATAATTCTAAAGAGTACTAATAATCGTATTCATTGGAAACAAATATGCAATATATTGAATTAAAAGAAAAGTTAAACGAATATGTGGTTTTTACTTTGCAGGACATAAAAAAGGTCGATGCATCGTTTTATCGTTCCCGTTTGAACGATTGGCAGGACAAGGGATATATAAAAAAGATTCGCCGAGGCTATTATATGTTTGCCGATCAAAATTTGAATGAGTCGGTTCTATTTTGTATTGCCAATAAGATATATTCTCCTTCGTATATTTCTTTTGAAATGGCTTTATCTAATTATGGTTTAATTCCGGAAAGCGTTTACGGAATAACATCGGCAACATCCAATAAGACTAATCGCTTTAAGACGGAAATCGGCGAGTTTATTTATAGCCGCCTAAAGCCGGGGTTGATATTCGGCTATAAAATAGAATCTCTTGGCGGCGCCGTTTTTAAGATGGCCGAAATAGAAAAGGCGATTTTGGATTATTTTTATATCAATTCGCATTTAAAGACAGATGCTGATTTTTCTGAGCTTCGAATAAATGAAGAAGAATTTAAGACCAAGGCAAATAGCGAGAAATTAATGAAGTACTTAAGCGCTTTTAATAATAAGAACCTGGAAAGAAGAATTAAAAAGTTTTTAAAATATATAAATTATGTTAACGCTTAAAGAAATTGAAAAGCAGTACCCGGATAATTTACGGCCATACAAGCGCAACATTTTGCGCGAGTATTTACAGTACAAAATATTGGAAATAATTTTTAATTCGCAGTACGCGAACAAGCTCTCTTTTTTGGGCGGCACAGCCTTGCGCATTGTTTATAATAATACCAGATTTTCCGAAGATCTTGATTTTGATAATTTTGGCTTGGCCGAAGATGAATTTACGAATCTTACGGAGGAGGTGCGGAAGGGGATGATGAAGCTTGGTTTTAAAACTGAAATAAGAAACGTTTTTAAAGGCGCTTTCCGTTGTTATGTAAAGATACCGAAAGTTCTTTTGGATAATGAATTGGCAATTATGCCGGACGAAAAAATGTTGATCCAGATTGATACGGCGCCGCACGGATTTCAATATGAGACCGACAAAAAGATACTGAATAAATTTGACGTATTCACCCGGATTTTTATCACGCCTTTGGATATTTTGCTGGCGCAAAAAATTTATACAATCTTTAATCGCAAACGCGCCAAGGGCAGAGATTTTTTTGATACGATTTTTCTTTTGGGACTGGCCAAGCCGAATTATGGATATTTAAAACTAAAAATGGGAATTGACAATGGAGCGGATATGAAAAAGAGGCTTTTGGCGGAAACTGAAAAATTAGATTTAGCCGGATTAGCGAAAGACATTGAACCGTTTTTGTTTAATCCGAGCGATTCGAAGAAGATAGCCTTGTTCAGGGAGTATATCGAGCAGGCGGAATTTTAAAATTCAGATAAGGTTTGATAAATAAATATTGATTTTTATTTTTGAGTATGCTAACATGCAAATGACTCCTTTTTAGGAGTTTTTTGCTATAATCTAAGTAGGTTATCACCGCCCTTGTAGTGAAATGGATATCACGCGACGCTTCGGACGTTGAATTCCGGGTTCAAATCCTGGCGGGGGCACATTTGGCTGGGTAGCTCAGCTGGTTAGAGCGTGGCACTCATAACGCCAAGGTCGAGAGTTCAAGCCTCTCCCCAGCCACTAAAGAATTTTTAATTTTATAATTTTTAAATAATAACCAAATATCTAAATTTTTAATATGAATTACGATTTGGAGGAAAGAACCGCTAAATTTGGAGAAGGCATTATAAAATTTTGTAAATTAATAAAATATAATGACATAAACAGACCGTTGATAAATCAGTTAGTCAGATCAGCTACTAGCATAGGTGCTAATTATATGGAAGCTAACCAGGGAAGTTCCAGAAAAGATTTTAAGAATAAAATAAGAATTTGCCAAAAGGAAGCCAATGAGACTAAGCATTGGTTAAGAATGATAGCGGTTGCCAGCGCTGATAAAAAAGATGACTGCCGGATATTGTGGAAAGAAGCCCATGAACTAACCCTGATTTTTGCCAAAATTTCAAAGAGTTGCGAGAATTGATTATTAGATATTAAAAATTAGAATATTATTTAAAAATTATAAAATTATAAAATTAAAAATTTATAAATGCGCCCATAACTCAGCCGGTAGAGTAACCGCCTCTTAAGCGGGATGTCGCAGGTTCGAGCCCTGCTGGGCGCACCAAAAACAAAAAAGAAGGCTTTTAGAGCCTTCTTTTGCTATGGGCAGTCTGTTTTTATTTGCCCTTCAATGCGTCTTTTAAGGTTTTACCAGTTTTGAATTTTGCCACCGTCACTTGCGGTATCTGGATTCTTTCCGTAGGCCTTTGCGGATTGACGCCGCCGCGGGCGTGCCTGGTTTTGGCCATAAACGTGCCAAAACCGGTTATGGTAACCTCATTGCCGGCTTTTAATTCGGCAACGATGGTGGCGACCAAAGTTTCAATCATGTCTTCGGCCTGTTTTTTGGTAACAGCCGCTTCAGCCGCGATTTTTTCTATTAAGCCTGCTTTGTTCATAGATTTAATTTTACCCTGTTAAATCCGCTCCGCGGAAATTCGCTAAAGGCGAATTTATTTAATAGGGTGAATGTTAATAAATTTAGTTATGGGTTTTATGGAAATTGTTTTTTTGGTTTTAGGGTCAATAGTGAGCGATACGGCATTGAAAATTACTCGTCCGCTTTCCGGCAGAATATGCGTGGATTTAATTTGGGTTAAGAAAGTTTTGATGATGCCGTCTTTATCTACGCCGATAACGCCGTCAGCGAAGCCGGTTATTCCCATATCGGTGATAAGCGCCGTGCCGGCTTGGCTAATGCGCGCGTCCGCGGTCATGACATGAGTATGCGTTCCCAAAATCGCCGAAACTTTGCCGTCCAAATAATGGGCCAGAGTGATTTTTTCCGAGGTGGCTTCGGCATGTATATCAATTATTATAGCAGATAGATTATTATTGGCAAGATTAGATAAAATATTATCGGCTTCATGGAAGGGACTTTCATGGTCCATGGACATAAAAACTTGCCCGATTAGGCTGATAAGTAGAATTTTATGCCCATTTTTTTCAATAACCATCTGGCCTTTGCCCGGAGCGCCTTTAGAGTAATTGGCCGGCCTAAGCAGGGGGAGCTGGCTGTCATATAAATTAAGATAAGCCGTGTTGCCGAAGCAATGGTCGCCGCCGGTAAAAGCGTCAACGCCGGCCGCCAGCATTTCTCCTATGGTGTCTTTGGACACGCCGTTGCCGTGCGCCAGATTATCCGCGTTGGTAAAAATAAAATCAGGCTTAAACTCTTTTTTTAAGCCGGGCAGCAACTCGGCCGCGGCGCGCCGGCCGATTTTGCCGATAATTTCGCCGATGAAGAGGATGTTTGGCATATGAATTATAGACCCCTTTAACAAAGGGGTCGCCCGTAGGGCGGGGGATTTTTAAGATGGTTAATTAAGAAGAACATTTAAAATCCCCCTAACCCCCTTTGCTAAAGGGGGTGTTTTTACCTGGCGTATTCGGTCACCCGCATTTCTCTAATGACGTTGACTTTAATCTCGCCCGGATATTTTAATTCCTGCTCAATTTTTCGGGCGATTTCTTTGGCTAGGTTATGCGCCGCCAAGTCGTCAATTTTTTCCGGCGTGACGAAAATTCTGACTTCGCGGCCGGCTTGGATGGCATAAGCTTTTTCAATGCCTTCAAAAGCGGTGGCGATTTTTTCCAGTTCTTCTAAGCGCTGGATATACTGCTCAAAAGTGTTGCGGCGAGCGCCCGGCCGGGCCGCGGAAATCGCGTCCGCCACTTTAACGATGATCGAAATCAGTCCGTCGGGCCGGTCATCATGATGAGTCAGAATCGGGGCGATAACTTCTTCGGTCAGGCCGAATTTTTTGCCGATGTTGGCGCCGATTTCCGGATGCGTGCCCTGGACTTCGTGGTCAACCGCTTTGCCGATATCATGTAACAGGCCGCCTTTTTTCGCCAAGGTGACATCCGTGCCCAGCTCTTCGGCTAATAGCGCGGACAGGTGCGCCACTTCCACCGAATGCTTTAAAGCGTTTTGCCCGTAGCTGGTGCGGTATTTCAGCCGGCCGATAATTTGCACCAGTTTGGGGTCAAAGCCGGTAACGCCCACTTCGTACATGGCTTCTTCACCGGCCTTTTTAATGTCCAGGGCCAGTTCTTCTTTGGCTTGTTTAATGGCGTCTTCAATTTTAGTCGGATGGATGCGGCCGTCTTTGATTAAATGGTCCAAAGTCCGTTTGGCCACGTGCCGGCGGATGGGCGAAAAGCCGGAAATAGTGATGGCGTTAGGCGTGTCGTCCACGATAATTTCCACGCCGGTGAGCTGTTCAATCACTTTAATATTGCGCCCCTCGCGGCCGATAATCCGCCCTTTCATTTCGTCATTGGGCAGGTCAACCGTGGTGGTGGTGATTTCCGTGGCGAAGGTGGAGGCTAACCGCTGGATGGCGCCGGCCATCAGGTCGCGCGCTTTATCGTCCAGAGATTCGGAAGATTCCTTTTCCAATTTGTTGATGCGCACGATTAAATCGTTTTTAATTTCGTTTTCAACGTTTTTAAACAAAACCTGTTTGGCCTCGTCGCGGGACAGGCCGGCGATTTTTTCCAGTTTGGCCAGCTGCTCGTCATGAATTTGCTTGATTTTTTCTTTAACTTCTTCAACTTTATTGACTTTGTCGTAAAGCTGCTGCTGCTTGTCCTGCAGTTCCAGTAGTTTTTGCGAAAACACGGTTTCACGTTTTTCCAAGCGCGCTTGCAGGCCGCTCAATTCCTGGCGGCGCTTATCGTCTTCCCGCTTGGCCTCTTCAATGATTTTTAGGGCTTTGTCCTGGGTGGCGAGTATCAGCTCTTTTTGCTTGGCTTTAGTGTCGTTTAAGATTTTTTCCGCGCGCGCTTCGGCGCTGGTTACTTCGGATAAAGCGTGTTTTTTCCTGATGTAGTAGCCAATAAAAAAACCGCCGATTAAAGCCAGAATTCCAATAATTACGTAATACATAGGTATAATTGGATTCTGGGTCAGGCGATTGAGATATCAAAACTACAGCCTTAAATTAAAGCCGGAGTTTTATGGGAAGTAGACTGATTTTTAGAAGATGTAATGAATAATGCCACAAAATTTAATCCAAAGTTAAGGTAAAATTTATATCTTCCAAAGTTAATCCGTATGCCTGATGCCAGAATTTTTTCTTAAATTAATTACAAAATTATCCTAACACGGCGCCTAAATTTTGGCAAGAGCGACTGCTTACAGCTAAAAACTCGCAATCCTTTTGAGTCGCGAGTTTTATGCTCTTGATTATGAGAATTTATTTTACAATTACTTTATCAACAATGCCGTATTTTACCGCTTCGTCGGCGCTCATAAAATGGTCGCGGTCCGTGTCTTTTTCAATCATGGCAATGGGTTGGCCAGTATGCTTGGCTAAAATTTTGTTCAGTTTTTCCCTAACCTTTAAGATGTGCTCGGAGTGGATTTTTATGTCGGACGCCTGGCCCTCAAAGCCGCCCATGACCTGGTGGATTAAAATTTCCGAATTAGGCAGAGAAAAGCGTTTGCCTTTGGTGCCGGCGGCCAAGAGGACCGCGCCCATGGAAGCGGCCAGACCCACGCAAATCGTGGACACGTCGGACTTAACGTACTGCATGGTATCGTAAATCGCCATGCCGGCCGTGACCGAGCCGCCCGGAGTGTTAATGTAAAATTTAATGTCTTTGTCCTTATTCTCCGCATCCAAAAATAAGAATTGGGCGATGATAATGTTAGCCGTATGGTCGTTGATGGTTTCGCCCAAAAAAATTATCCGGTCTTTTAACAGGCGCGAATAAATATCATAGGCCCGTTCAATCTGGCCGGATTTTTCAATGACAGTTGGTATTAGAGGCATATGTTTCAAGGTTAATAGTTAATAATTACGAATTAATTTTAGTTAATTTTGTTTGTAATGTCAATCTCAAGATTGTCATTGCGAGGAGCGTAGCGACGAAGCAACCTCACGTATGTTTACATTCAATTAAAGATAGCCACTTTAAAATATATTTTTCGTTCGTGAGATTGCTTCGCTTCTTCTAGAAGCTCGCAATGACAAATACGCGTTAGACAATTTTCCAGCCGGTTTCCGTTTTTTCCAGCCTGCCTTCAATCGTAAACCCGGCGGCTTTGGCATGCCCGCCGCCGCCCAAGGCGCGCGCCAATTTTGAAACATCAACATTAGGTTTGGCGGTGCGCAAATTGCCTTTAATAATTCCCTCCGGCAGTTCCCTTAAAATCATCAGTCCGTTGACCCGGTCCAAGTTGCTGATAAAGCCGGCCATGCCCTCAAGCTCTTCTTCGGCCACTTCAGCCGGCACGTCTTCAGACTCTAAAATTGTAAAAGCGAAATTGTAAAGTTTATTTATTTTTAAGTTGGACAGGGCCTTGCCCCAGGCTTTCATGGAAGCGATTGATTTGTTGCGCCAAGTACTTTCCATAATCTGCGGCAGGCGCGCGCCCTTGGCGAGCATCTCCGAAGCGATATTGATGGTCTGGGGCGAAGTTGAAGGATAAAGAAAATTGCCCGTGTCGGTCAGGATGCCGGCCAACAAGCAATTAGCCAAATTTTTATTAATCCTGATTTTATTGACTTTAATCAAGTAATATAATATTTCCGTGGTGGCGGCCGCAGCCGAGTCGCGGATTTCCAGGTCGGCGTAGCTTTTGATTTTTGGATGGTGGTCAATTTCCAAAACCAATTGGTCCGGGCGCCGGCTTAAGATTTCTTTGTCCAATTTCGTCCGTTCCACCACGCTGCAATCTAAGACAATAATCAGGTCAAAATCAAAGTTTTCATAATTGGTTTTAAATTCATCCAGGTGCGGCAAAAAATTTAACGGGTAATTAATCTGGTCATGGCAGTAAAGCTCGTATTTTTTTCCGGCCAGTTCTAAAATTTCCGCCAGCGCGGCCACCGAGGCCACGGCGTCCCCATCCGGATGCTCGTGAGTGGCGACGAGAATATTGTTGGCGGATTTTATTAAATTATAGGCTTTGATGAATAGTTGAGCGTCCATAGAGAAATTGTCATTGCGAGCTTCTGCAAGAAGCGAAGCAATCTAATGAACGTGGAACCTTGGTTAATAGTTTTTTTGTTCGTGAGATTGCTTCGTCGCTACGCTTCTCGCAATGACAGTTAAAGTCCTTCCCCCTCTTCTTCTTTAATCTGCTTAATCATTTCTTCAATCTCCGCCGCTTTGCTTTCGGTCGTATCAAGCGTCCAGTTAAACTTGGGAATTTGCCTGATTTTCAGCCGGCTCCTTAAAATGTTGCTAAACAGGCTGGCGTGGCGGCGTAAGTTTTTCAAAGCCGTGCCGGCGTATTTTTCCGGCAGGACCGAAACCGCGATTTTAGCGTATTTTAAATCCGGTGAGCAATCAACGTAGCTCACCGTAATTAGGCCGTTCTCAAGATTGATTTCTTTAACAATTAAATTGGCCAGCTCTTCGCGCAGTTGGTCGTTTAATTGTTCAATTTTTCTAGGCATAATTTACTTCTTTACCCTTTCCATTTTATAAACCTGTAAAATATCATCTACCCGGATTACCGGTTTGCCCTCATAACTCAAACCGCATTCCTGATTGACTTCCACTACACTGGTATCCTGTTTGGCGATTTGCAGTTTAATTAATTTGCCTTGGGCTAAAATTTGTTTGTCGCGCAGGACTTCAACGAGCGAGCCGGTTTCAATTCGGCCGTCGAGCACTCGGCCGCCCACGATTTGGCCGGTTTTTTCCGTGCGGAAAATGGCTAAAATTTTTAATCGGCCCAAGTCAACCCTAACCAGTTCTTGCTCAATCATGCCGTCCACTCGGGCTTTAACGTCGCTGATTAATTCGTAAATAATTTTATAGCTTTTAATTTCCACGTTTTTTTCCCGCGCCAGCTTGGCCGCCAGCGGCGTGACTTGCACGTTGAAACCAAAAATTTTCGCGCTGGAGGCTTCAGCCCGGGCGATATCACCCTCGGTGATGTTGCCTAAGCCCTTATTTAAAATATTAATTTTAATTTCCGGGGTTTCGATTTTAGCCAATGACCCTTCAATGGCTTCGCCCGAGCCCAAAACATCGCTTTTAATAATCAGGTTGAGCTTAGCGCCGCCGGCTGACTCTTTTTTTTCTTCGCTTGGCTTGATGGTTTCACTGGCCGGTTTGACCATTTTTCTGATTTTAACTCGCTCGCCTTGGCCGACTTGCATGATGTCGCCGATGGCCGGAGCGGTTTTCAGGCCGATGATTTTTACCGGCGTTGACGGCCCGGCCGCGGCCACGTTTTTACCCAGATGGTCGGCCATGGCCCTAACCTTACCGTAATCAATGCCATTAAAACTTAGCGGGTCACCGACGCGCAGGGTGCCGTTTTGGATTAAGACCGTGGCGACCGGACCTTGGCCGCGGTCAAGGTGCGATTCAATAATGGTGCCGGTGGCGGTGGCGGCCGGGTTGGCCTTAATGTTTTTTTCTTCCAAGGCCGCGGTTAAGAGCAGCATATCTAACAGTTCGGTGATGCCCAGATTATTTTTGGCTGAAATCGGCAGGCAGGTGATTTTACCTCCCCAATCTTCAGGCAAAACATTAAGCTGTTCGCTTAATTCTCT
>Ga0210017_1003218_pt1 | contig 13758 bp, 10 predicted proteins | sample CryGeyCG2014_020_FD_183966 | JGI IMG/M metagenome (GOLD analysis project Ga0210017, IMG submission 183966) | Groundwater microbial communities from aquifer - Crystal Geyser CG08_land_8/20/14_0.20 (SPAdes) (version 2) | ecosystem: Environmental > Aquatic > Deep subsurface > Groundwater | place... | reverse complement strand
TTGTATAAAAAATTGAAAGTTAAAAATATTAATGACCTAGAAAAAGCGGCCAAAGCCGGAAAAATCGCTAAAATAGAGGGTTTTGGAAAAAAGACCGAAGAGAAAATTTTGAAAGGAATTGAATTTTTAAGGAAATCGGAAGGACGATTTCTTCTAGGTTCAATTTTGCCCTTAACTAGGTTAATAGAAGACCGTCTAAGAAATTTAAAAGAGGTTGGCAGAGTGGCGGTTGCCGGTTCAATTAGAAGAATGCAGGAAACCGTCGGCGATTTGGATATTCTTGTTACCTCGGAGAGGCCGGAAAAAGTTATAGATTTTTTTGTTTCTATGCCGGAAATAGCTCATGTTTATTCCAAAGGCAATACCAAAACAATGGTTCGCTTAAAAAACGGTGTAGATGTCGATTTGCGGGTTGTCGCGGATAAAAGTTTTGGCGCCGCCTTGCAGTATTTTACCGGGGATAAGCGCCACAATATTACTTTAAGGGTTTTAGCTGAAAAAAAGAAGTATAAATTAAATGAATACGGCTTATGGCGCGGTAAAAAATTAATTGTCGGAAGAACTGAAGAAGAAATTTATAGAGCTCTGGGGATGGTAACGCCGCCGCCGGAAATCAGAACGGATTCCGGCGAAATTCAGGCCGCTTTAAAAAACAAACTTCCCAAGCTTATTGATTATGGGGACGTAAAAGGCGATTTGCAAGTTACAACTGATTGGACCGACGGAGAAAATTCAATTGAAGAAATGGCGGCGGCAGCGCAAGCGGCGGGATTGAAATATGTCGCCATCACCGATCATACAAAAAGTTTGGCAATGACAGGCGGCTTGGACGAAAAGAAATTACTTAAACAAATGGCGGAAATTGATAAAATTCAAAAAAAATTTCCGAAAATAAAGATTTTGAAAGGCGCCGAAGTAAATATCCTAAAAGACAGCTCGCTGGATATTAAAAACGAAGTACTGGCGAAATTGGACGTAGTTGGCATTGCGGTACATTCCCACTTTAATCTTTCGCGCGCCGAACAGACCAAACGGATTGTAAAAGCCATGCGAAATAAAAACGCCGATATCTTATTCCATCCAACAGGTCGGCTGATTCAAAGGCGTGCGCCGTATGAAGTTGATGTTGATGAAATCATAAAAACGGCAAAAGAAACAGGAACGATTCTTGAAATAAACGCCGACCCGCATAGACTGGATTTGAAAGATGAATACATAAGAAAAGCGGTTGAATCAAGAATTAAACTAGCAATTGACACTGACACGCACAATAAGAATAATTTCCACTATTTGGAATTCGGTATTGCCCAAGCGCGTCGCGGCTGGGCAACTAAAAGCGACATCATCAACACCCAGCCGTGGAAAGAAATGTTAAAGTCGTTGAAGTAGAAATTCAAAATGCATGTTTAGAACCGATCGGAATTATACATGCATTTCTATAATTTAGTGACTGATTTTAAAACGCAAGTTTATAAAGCGGTTAGAAGAATTCCGAAAGGGGAAACCAAAACATACAAAGAAATTGCTGTGGCAGCAGGGAAACCGAGGGCGTGGCGGGTGATCGGCAATATTTTAAATAAGAATTTTAATCCCAAAATTCCCTGTCATCGGATAATTCGTTCCGACGGAAAAATGGGCAGCTACAACCGTGGCGGCAGTAAAAGAAAAAAGACTTTTCTTCAGCAAGAAAAAGCAATTTAGCGAGAAAAAACAATTTCGTAGAAATAATCTATTGAATACTTTAATAAATTCTTGTATAATTAGCTATAGCCAGTTATACAGGAAATATGGCAAAAAATATAAAAGTATGGAAAGAATAAAAAGAAAAAAAGGACAAAGAAGAAAAAGATTGGGTCCGACAGGACAAAAAATCTTGTTAATATTGACAGCCGGCGCCTCCTTGTCTTTAACAAGGAGACCGGACCAATATTTCAATGTCATAAAATCAGCAAGCAAAGAATGGCAGAAAATAAATCGTAAAAGCTTGCATGACGCGATACAAAGATTGTATCAATCACAATTAATTAAATGCGTGGATAACAAGGACGGCACTATTGTTCTAACTTTAACTGCCGATGGGGAAGAAAGAATTTTAAATTATAATCTTGATACTTTAGAAATCAAGAAACAGAATAAATGGGATGGTCTTTGGCGAATCGTTGTTTTTGATATACCCGAATCTAAAAAACGGGCTCGAGACGCTCTTTCATTTAAATTAAAAAATATGGGGATGCTGGCAATGCAGAAAAGCGTATTTGTGTGTCCTTATAAATGTAAAGATGAAATCGATTTTGTCGTTGAATTTTTTGATCTTAAACCTTTTGTAAGGTTTATAGTCGCCAAAAATATTGATATTGTCTTAGATTTAAAGCAAAAATTCCGACTCTTATGAAATTTCTGTATAAATAGCTATAGCCACTTATACGGGGAAAATGACATAAGGATCAAATAAAAAAGTTTTATTTTGCTTCTTGTATTTTATTTACAATTTTTTTGAAAATTTCCGGGTGTTGGCGGGCGATTTGAGATAAAACTTTCCGGTCCAATTCAATTTTTGCTTTTTTTAAGCCATTGATGAATTTGCTGTAATTCAAACCTTCTTGCCTTACAGCGGCATTAAGCTGGATTTGCCACAAAGCGCGGGCCGTTCTTTTTTTAACGCGGCGGTCGCGATAGGCGTGAGTCCAGGCGTGAAGCAAAGCTTCTTTGGCGGCGCGCTCCTTTGATTTGCGACTCCATTTGTAGCCCTTAGTATATTTTAAAATTTTTTCTCGTTTCTTTAAAGAGGTTTTCCCTCTTTTGACTCGCGGCATATTTTAGTTATATGGCAGATATTGTTTAAACATTTTAATATCCTTCTTGTTTACAGATAAAACCCGGCGTTTCAAGCGGCGCTGTTTTCCCGAGGTCTTGGCATTAAAATGTGATTGATTTGAAGCCCGCCTTATTAGTTTTCTTTTGCCGGTTACTTTTAGTCGGCTCAATATTGCTTTGTTCGTTTTTAATTTTGCCATATTTTTCTAAAATTTAGAATAAAATGAATAAATTTTAGCTAAAAATATGAGCATCCGCCGAAGCTTTAGCGAAGGCGGATAGCCCACATCTATTGTTTAACGATTGTCACGTTAAATCCTCGCGGCTGTTTTTTTAATTCGGAAATAATTTTTGTCGGCACGGTTATTAACTTTAAAAAATCTTCGATTTTTTGTTTTCCCAAATCAGCAAAAGTTTTTTGGTATTTAGCGCGACCCTTAAGAACTAATTCCACTTGAACCTTTAAACCTTCTTTAAGAAAGGCATCGCTTTTTCCGGCCTTAATTTTCAAGTCATTCAAACCAGCATTTAAGCTGATCCTAATTGTTTTCGAGCTGTCTTTTCTTTGCTTTGCTTTTTGCTTGCGCTCTTCTTTTTCTTCTCTGTATATATATTTGCCGTAATCCATAATTCGGGCCACCGGCGGCTTGGCCATCGGGGCGAATTCAATTAGGTCTAATTTTTTTTCCTGAGCTAATTTCAACGCTTCCTCCCGGTTCATTATTCCGATCTGTTGTCCGGTCTCGTCAGCCACTCTGAGCTCCGGCGCGGTTATTTGGTTGTTGACTCTGGGTTTTTTAAGCGGCATTTTTGGTTTTTCTTGGCGAAGCAGTGGAGATGGCGAGAGTTGAACTCGCATCTAGAATTTAAAAAATTAAATATTGCTACGGGCTTAGATTGTTTAGTTTTTTCAGAAAGTTCTCTTAAAACAACCAAAACAAGAAACTTTCTGTTTCTTCTTTGATTTCCGCCCGGAGCGAAGAATTCAACGGGTTAAAGCCTAATGGTTGACACCGGATTTGCCTTATTAGACATTGGACAGCCGATGCTGCTTAAGCAAAAGCGAAAGCAGGAGTTAAATTTGTTTTGGCAGTTATTTGCCTTATCTCGGGGATTAAATTACGAGGTTACGAGATATCCTCGGCCTGCATATTTAATTTTAAAATTCTATCGAAGCCCATCACCCCCATGCCGCCACCGCGATTACGGTGGCGGAATTTCTAATTTCTAATTTCTAATTTTCAAACTTCTCGAAATATCCCTCTCCGATTCCCTTTTGGAAATAGTTGCCCTCTTGTCGTATTGTTTTTTGCCGCGAGCCACCGCGAATTCCAGTTTAATTCTGCGGCCTTTATTATACGCCTTGAGCGGTATTAAAGTCAAGCCCTTTGGCTTTATTTTTCCTATCAAAGATACAATTTCTTTTTTGCGCAGCAATAATTTTCTTGAACGGGACGGGTTATAATCAGCCGGCTGATTTTTTGGCTGGTAAGGAGCGATGAAAGCGCCTATTAAATATAATTCGCCATTATGAAAATTAATGTAGGAACCAGTTAAATTCATTCGGCCGTTTTTGATTGATTTGACTTCGGCTCCGGACAAAACCAAACCGGCCTCAAACGTGTCAAGGATTTCATAGTCAAAACGAGCTTTTCTATTTTCGGCGAATGAAACCATGATTTGATTCTATCAGCAGTTTCATTTTTATCAAAATTCGGTTAATATAGTGATAAGAATATGAAGGAACTTATCAAAACCTTATTAGGCGACATTGTCCGCAAAATTGCCCTTGATTTTAAAGACGGGATTTTAGTTGAGGTTCCGGGAAATAGAGAACATGGCGATTATACTTCAAACGTTGCTTTTTGTCTTGCCAAATTCCTTCACAAATCGCCGTCGGCGACAGCCGATGAATTAGTAAAAAAAATAAAAAAAATATCCGCCTTCACTGAAGTTTCGGCGGACAAGAAAGAATTTTCTAAAATTGAAGCCAAGAACGGTTTTATAAATTTTTTCTTGTCGCCGGAATGTTTGCGACATCAATTGAAAGAAATTTTGGAGAAAAAAGATAAGTATGGAGAGTCAAATGTCAAGGGTCAAATGTCAAGTGTTAATGTAGAGTTTATTTCGGCAAACCCCACCGGGCCCTTAACCATTGGCAATGGCCGAGGCGGATTTTATGGCGATACTTTAGTAAATATTTTGGAAAGTCAGGGATATAAGGTTATGCGCGAGTACTATATAAATGATAGAGGCGAGCAGATTTTAACTTTGGGTCGGTCAATAAAAAAAGCCCAAGGCTCGCATTCGCTGATTCCAGGAATCGAGGAATTCGCCCCGCCTTGGCGGGGCGAAGGGAGGATTCCTGGAATCGGTGCGGTTGAGGAAAATCTTTACCGCGGCGATTATATTAATGATCTGGCGAAACAAGTAAATAGAAATTTAAGCGTTGAAGAGGCGGGTCAAAAAGCAATTGAATTAATTTTAAAAACATATATTAGACCAGTGATAAGACGGCTCGGAATAAAGTTTGATAATTGGTTTTCAGAAAAATCTTTATACCCGCCTGCGCCAAGGCTACGGCGGGCAAGTAAAAATAGTAAATATGGAGAAATTATGGAAGATTTAATGCGGAGAGATTTCATTTATGAAAAAGACGGCGCTACTTGGATGAAAACTTCACAGCTTGGCGATAGCAAGGACCGGGTTTTAATAAAAAAAGACGGTTCGGAAACCTATTTTCTCTCGGATATTTTGTATCATTTTGATAAATTCAAAATTAGAAAATTTGATAAAGTCATTGATATTTGGGGGGCCGACCATCACGGGTACGCGCCGCGGCTTAAAGCGGCGCTTAAAGCCCTCGGCCTGCCGGAAGATAATTTAGAAATTATTATTACTCAATTGGTGCGTCTTGTTAAAAATGGCAAAGAAGTTAAAATTTCAAAGCGCGCGGGTGTGTTTATAAAGCTTGAAGAATTAATTGATGAAGTTGGCCTTGATGCCGCCAAGTTTTTCTTTTTAATGTATTCGCCCAATACCCATATGGATTTTGATATGGAGCTTGCCAAGCAGCGTTCGGAAAAAAATCCGGTTTATTATGTCCAGTACGCGCATGCTAGAATAACTTCGATTTTACGGAAGGTAAAATCAAAGAATTTTCAATTTTCAATTTTCAATTTTCAATTTTTGAAAGAAAAAGAAGAGTTGGATTTGATCAGAAAATTAGCGGAGTTCCCAGAACTTTTAAGCGAAATTTTAATAAATTATGAGGTTCATCGGTTGCCTCGCTACGCGCTGGAACTCGCGCGGGAATTCCATAATTTTTATGAAAAATATCGAGTGATAACAGAGGATGAAAATTTAACATCGGCGCGCTTAGGTTTAGTCACGGCGACTAAAATTGTTTTGGCAAACGCATTAAACTTGATGGGGATAAAAGCACCTAATAAGATGTAAAATTATGCCTGAATTATTTAATCCTAAAATTGAAGAAAAAATTTTAGAATTTTGGAAGCGGGAGCAAATTTTTGAAAAGTTGAGGAAAAAAAACCAGGGTAAAAAACGATGGTCTTTTTTGGATGGGCCGATTACTGCCAATAATCCCATGGGCGTTCATCATGCTTGGGGAAGGACATATAAGGATTTATTCCAAAGATACAAAGCCATGCGGGGCTTTGACCAAAGGTTCCAAAACGGATTTGACTGCCAGGGGCTTTGGGTTGAAGTGGAAGTGGAAAAAGAACTGGGTTTCGGGTCAAAAAAAGACATTGAAAAATACGGGATAGCCGAATTCGTGGAAAAATGCAAAGAGCGCGTGAGAAAATACTCTGAAATCCAGACGAAGCAATCAATAAGATTAGGGCAATGGATGGACTGGAAAAACAGTTATTACACAATGTCTAATGAGAATAATCTTGCCATTTGGCACTTTTTAAAAAAATGTTGGGAAAAGAAATTGCTTTATAAGGGGCTTGATGTCGTTCCCTGGTGCTGGCGTTGCGGCACGGCTATATCCCAACATGAAATACTGACCGAAGACTATAAGGAGGTTGCCCACGATTCGGTTTATGTAGAATATCCTGTTGTTGGAAACCGAGCTTCTAACAAAAAGAGTACCTATCTTTTAGTTTGGACGACAACCCCTTGGACTCTTCCTGGAAACATGGCGGTGGCAATTGACCCTGAAAAAATTTACGCCGAAGCAGTCGGAGAGGTTAAGGGCAATACTTACTATCTTATAAAAACAGCGGCGGAAAAATTAAACCTTAAAATTACCAGAACTTTTAAAGGAAAAGAATTAGTTGGTTTGACTTATAAATCGCCTTTTGATAATTTGCCGGCCGTTAAGAAATCATTAATCGGTTATATTCACGAAGTTGTCGCTACCGATTCTCGTATTTTGCCAGTAAGCGAAGAAGAAGGCACGGGACTGATTCATATTGCGCCCGGCCAAGGCGTCGAAGATTATAGGTTAAGCAAGAAACTAAAAATCCCGGCAATTGACTTGATTGACGAGGCGGCCGTTTATCTTAAAGATTTGGGGCAGTTCAGCGGCAGAAACGCGAAAGAACATCCGGAGATAATCATTAATTATTTAGAAGCCCAAGGCTTCCTTTTTGATGCTCCAAAATATACCCATCGTTATCCCATCTGCTGGCGGTGTAAAACCGAATTGGTGTGGAGAATCGCCGACGAATGGTATATATCAATGGATAAATTAAGAAAGCCATTGATAGAAGCGGCCAAAAAAATAAAGTGGATTCCCTCTTTTGGATTAAAAAGGGAAATTGATTGGTTGAAAAATATGTCCGATTGGCTGATTTCCAAGAAAAGATACTGGGGATTGGCGCTGCCGGTTTTTGAGTGCCGATGCGGAAATTTTGAAGTTATCGGTTCGCTTTCTGATTTCGATAAGTTTTCTCCTAAAAAGCTTAATAATTATATTTTCTTGCGTCACGGCGAAGCCGAAAACAACCGCCTCAAAATCATCTCTTCTTATCCGGAAAAAAAGAAATATCTCTTAACCGTAAAAGGCGCCAAAGAGATTGAAAAGCTTATTCCGTGGTTTAAGAAAAAATATATTGATTTGGTGTTTTCCTCTGACCTTTTACGGACTAAGGAGACGGCTCAAATTATTGCCGGCGCCTTGAATAAAAAAATAATTTACGACAAACGTCTTCGCGAGCATGATTTTGGAATTTATAATGGCTGCACTCACAAAGATTGGCATTCGCTTTTTGGCAATAAAACAAACCAATATTCAGTCAGGCCGCCGGGCGGCGAGAACCTAAGCGATGTTAAAAAACGGATGATGGATTTTTTGAAATTTTTGGACGCTAAATACGAAGGCAAAAATATTTTAATTGTCAGCCACGCTAATCCAATCATGGCGGCGGTCGGCGCTTATGAGGGTTATAAAAACGGAGAAATTTTTAATCTGGGTAAAAAATTTGCCATTGATGGCGTCACCGGTTCAATTCTTGAAACGTCCGGCCATAACTGGCCTTATAATAATGAAGGCGATTTGGATTTGCACCGGCCATATATTGATGAAGTTAAAATCAAATGTTCTAAATGCGGCAAAAGAGTTTCGCGTATTTTAGACGTCGGCAATCCTTGGTTAGACGCCGGAATTGTGCCTTATTCAACAATGGGATATTTTGAAAATAAAAAATTTTGGCGCAAATGGTTTCCCGCCAAATTGGTTTGTGAATCCTTCCCCGGCCAGTTTAAGAATTGGTTTTATTCCTTGATTGTGATGAGTACGGTTTTAGAGAAAACACCGCCAATGAAAACGGTTTTCGGTTACGCCTCGGTTCGGGATGAGAAGGGAGAAGAAATGCATAAATCCAAGGGAAACACCATCTGGTTTGACGAAGCGGCGGAAAAAATAGGAGTTGAGGTAATGCGCTGGATGTATGTTAAACAAAATCCGGCGGATAATTTAAAATTCGGATATAGAACCGCTAAAGAGTCCGAAAGAAAACTTATTAATCTTTGGAATAGTTTCACTTTTTTTAAAACTTATGCAGTCAAAGGTCAACGATTAATGGTCGAAAGTCAAAGTTTGTTGGATAGGTGGATTTTGTCGCGTCTGAATAATTTGATAGAAAAAGTTACCAAAAATCTGGATAAATATAACCCCGCTTCCGCCAGCCGGGCAATTGAAGAGTTTTTTATTGAAGATCTTTCTTTGTGGTATATCAGGCGTTCGCGGGGAAGGTTTCAAAAGCCAAAATCGGAAAAAGAAAAAGAAGCGGCGGCGACAACGCTTTACTTGGCGCTTTCGGATTTATCAAAACTAATTGCTCCGTTTCTGCCATTTTTATCCGAGGAAATTTATTTATTCTTGAAAGATAAAAAAAAGCCGGAATCGGTTCATCTTTGCGACTGGCCGAAATCTGACAAGAAATTTATCAATCGGAAGTTAGAAGAGCAAATGAATTTAATCAGGGAACTTTCTGCCAAAGGACTGGCGCTTCGGGCGGAAGCGGGAATTAAAGTAAGGCAACCTCTCGCTTCACTCAAAATCCAAAGCCCGAAATCCGAAATCCGAAAAAATAAAGGACTATTAGATTTAATTAAAGATGAGGTTAATGTTAAAGAAATTATTTTTGGCGACGAATTTGAATTGGATACAAAAATCACGGCTGAATTAAAAGAAGAAGGAGCGATAAGAGAATTGGCGCGCCAGATTCAGGAAATGAGAAAAGACGGAGGATTGGCGGCAAAAGATTCTATAAAACTTTATTTTAAAATTGATGACATTGGTTTGAAAGGCATTGTTGAAAGACAGCAAAAAAATCTTAGCATTGAAGTCGGCGCCAAAATAATTGAGTTTGCTAGTACGGTTAAGGACGGATTATTAATAGACCGCCATTTTAAGATGGAAAATGAAGATATTTGGATTGGAATTCAACTCTTAAATACTAAACACTAAATACTTATTCGTGGCTACATATCAGACCAAAGCGATTGTTTTAAAACGGGAGAATATCTTTGAGGCCGATCGGATTTACCATTTGTATACTGAAGATTTTGGAAAAATTAGGGCCATCGCCGGCAGCGTTAGGAAAATTAATGCCAAGCTCACTGGCCATTTGGAACCTTTTAATTTAATTTGGGTAGAACTAATGACGAAAAAAGGCGGCGATTTGTTTATTACCACCGCTTTGTCGGAAAATAATTTTTTGGAAAGCAACGCTTCGCCAAATCAAATTTCTCTTTTTACAAAGATGTCGGATTTCGCTTTAAAAATGTTAAGAGGGCAGGAAAAAGATAAGGCGATGTGGAATTTCATTTTAAATAGTTTTTTGGCGGCTCAAAAAATAGAGGCGGGCGCCGATAAATTTTTAAACGACTACAAATCCGGCTTTGTCAAAATAATGGGTTTTGGCGATAATCTCAAGGAGGCCGAGCATTATATTAATGATTTTTATATGTTATAATTAATGAAGCTCAAAATTTTCAATCCGCCAGCCGGCGGAAAAGAAAATTTTATTAGCTGAATTAATCCCCCACCACTTTTACTAAAATAATTATTATTTAAGAAATGTTTAAGATGTTAATAAAAAACTTTTTAATAAAAAAACGCGCTTTGCAAAAGTGGTGGGGGATGCTCAATTCTGTAATTAAAAATTCATCGCTTCGCTCTAATTTTTAAACATAATTGGCATGATTCAAATTTCTTCTCCTCAAACCCCGCCCGAACTTTCCCAACCTTCGCTGCCCCAGGCGGTGCGTTTTTTCAGCCCCAAACAAAAGAAAATTTTAATCGTTTCCAGCATTATTTTTTTTGCTGTTCTTGTTTTAAGCGGCGCGGTTTTTTATTTTTGGCTCACCTCGTTTAAAAAGTCCCTCATTGATTTTAATATTTCGGGCCCGAATCAGGTTTCTTCCGGCGAAGCCGGCACTTATATTGTTTCTTATTGGAACAACACTAACCAAATTCTTCAAAATGCCGTTCTTGTCCTGCGTTATCCGCAAGACGCGGTTGTTGGCGATAATAAAATTATTCAGAATATTGACTTGGGCAGTATTGGCATTGGCGGCGGCGGCAAGCAGGAAATAATATTAGCTTTTATCGGGCCAGACAAGAGCATTCAGAAACTTGAGGCGGTTCTAAGCTATAAACCGCAAAACACCACTTCGACTTTTGAAAATGAAGTTTTTAAGGAAGTGGCGATTAATGGCTCGGCTTTAAGCATTGATTTCAAAGCGCCGGAAACGACCTTGCCGAACGTAAAGAGTATTTACGTGATTCATTATAAGAATAACACCGATAAGGTTTTTCAAAATGTTTCAATTGAAGCAACGTATCCGAATGAATTTAATTTTGTCTCTTCCGACCAAACGCCAGCCAAAAATAATAACACTTGGAATCTGGGCGATTTGAATCCCAACGAAGAAGGGGACATCACAATTTTGGGAATTTTAAGGAATACCCAAAACGCCAATTTTGAATTAGCCATCGGAGTTGTCAAAAACAACAGGTTTTATAAATTTAGCCAAAATTCGTCTCAGATTAATTTGACCGCCTTACCGCTTAAAATGGATATTTCGGTTAATGGCCAGTCAAATTTAACGGTTAATCCCGGCGATTATTTGCGATTTAAAATTCATTATGAGAACGGCGCCGGTATTGCTCTCTCCGATGTCATTTTAAAAGCCAAGCTCGATGGATTAATGTATGACTTTTCAAGTTTGAAAACCAGTGGTTATTTCAATGGTGTGGATAGCACTATTACCTGGAATGCCGGCAACCTGTCAGATTTTAAAAGCTTATCACCCAATTCATCAGGCGACGTTGAATTTCAAATAAACGTGAAGCCGCGATACATTATAAGAACTTTTAGGGATAAAAACTTTTTGCTTCAGGTTTCGGCAGTAATGGAAACGCCAACCGTGCCGTCATCTCTCGCGGTTAAATCTTTATCGGTTGTAAGCGACTTGGCCATAAAAATTAATACCAAAACAGAATTAAAAACCGAGGGTTACTACTTTGATTCAATAATTAAAAATTCCGGTCCCTTGCCGCCAAAAGTTAACCAAACCACCACTTACACAATCCACTGGCAAATCACTAATTATTCTAACAATATTAATAATACCATTGTTAAAGCTGTTCTTCCGGAGGGGGTTAGTTGGCTTAATAAAAAAGCCGGAGCCGGAGCCGCCACTTTGGAATATAACGACCGGACCAACGAACTCACTTGGAACGTAGGCGAAGTGGCGGCTGGAACCGGAGCGCTGCTTGACCCTTACGAGGTGGTTTTCCAAGTCGGTTTAACGCCGGCGGCTAATAAAGTGAATATGGTCGTTCCTATTTTAGGAGAATCCACTTTAACCGGCGATGACACATTTACCGGAAATGATATTTTGGTAATTGCGCCGGCTTTAGAAACTGACTTACCAGACGATCCCGGCGTCGGCATTTTAAAAAGCCGCGTTCAACCATGAAAGAAATAGAAAAAGAAAATTTAATGGAGAAAGTTGTCTCGCTTTGCAAAAGACGCGGTTTTATTTTTCCCGGCTCGGAAATTTACGGAGGGCTGCAGGGTTTTTATGATTTTGGGCCGTTGGGCGTGGAGATGAAAAATAATTTAAAACAGTTGTGGTGGAATTGGATGACCAGAGAACATGATGATATTGTCGGCATTGACGGCGCGATTATTACTAATCCTAAAGTTTGGGAAGCAAGCGGGCATCTTAAAAGCTTTGTTGACCCGTTGGTTGAATGTAAAAAATGCCATCATCGATTCAAAGCCGATGACCTCGCCGAGAATAAATGTCCCGATTGCAGCGGAGAAATAACCGAACCGAAAATGTTCAACATTCTGGTGCCGACGCAACTTGGCGTGGTTGAGGGAGAAAAGCAAAATGCTTATCTGCGTGGCGAGGCGTGCCAAACAATTTATCTGGACTATAAAAGCGTTTTGGACACAACCAGATTGAAAATTCCTTTTGGCATCTGTCAAATTGGCAAAGCATTTCGCAACGAAGTCACTCCCGGAAATTTTTTGTTCAGGCAGCGGGAGTTTGAACAGTGGGATTTGCAATGGCTTTGCCATCCCGACGAAATGGAAAAATGGTTTGAATATTGGAAAAGTGAAAGAATGGCTTGGTATAAAAGTATTTTTACCTATCCGGAAAACCTTAGTTTTTACCAGCATGAAAAATTGGCACACTATGCCAAAAAAGCTTTTGATATCGAATATGCCGCTTCACCGATGGGCAAGGAAAAGGAAATGGAAGGCATCCATTGGCGCGGAGATTGGGACTTATCCAGGCATGCAGAATTTTCTGGCCAAGATTTAAGCTATATTGACCCGGAGACTGGCGAAAAATTCATCCCCAATATTGTTGAAACTTCCGGTGGAGTTGACCGTACATTTCTATTTTTGATGCTCGATGCTTACAGTGAAGAAGATGACCGCGTCGTTTTGAAATTGAATCCGAAAATAGCGCCCTACAAAGTTGCCGTTTTTCCGCTTTTAGCTAATAAACCCCAACTTGTAAAATCAGCTAGAAAAATTTATGATGATTTAAAAAAACAATTTATGACGGCTTGGGATGACCGGGGCAATATTGGCAAACGTTATTATTCTCAAGACGAGATCGGGACGCCCTGGTGTGCCACGATTGATTTTGAGTCGCTTAAGGATAAAAAAGTCACAGTTCGCGACCGCGACAGTATGAAACAAAAAAGAGTCCCTATTAAAAATTTGAAAGAATATTTTAAAAATAAATTATTAGAATGTTAGAAACCGAGTTTCCAACATTTCATTATTATGTATAAAAAAACTACATTACCAAATGGTTTGAGAATCCTTACCATACCAATGGCCAATACCAAAACAACAACAGTTTTGGTGCTCGTGGCAACCGGATCCAAATATGAAACCAAAAACATCAACGGCATTTCTCATTTTTTGGAGCATA
>Ga0210017_1003217_pt1 | contig 13761 bp, 10 predicted proteins | sample CryGeyCG2014_020_FD_183966 | JGI IMG/M metagenome (GOLD analysis project Ga0210017, IMG submission 183966) | Groundwater microbial communities from aquifer - Crystal Geyser CG08_land_8/20/14_0.20 (SPAdes) (version 2) | ecosystem: Environmental > Aquatic > Deep subsurface > Groundwater | place... | reverse complement strand
CGGCAAACGAAAGTTTGTTAGAATGAAAGTATAAAAAATTTTGAATTTTTAATTTTCATTTTGCATTTTGAAATTTGCATTTTGAATTATTTCTATGCCCAAACTTTTAATTATTGAAGACGAGCCGCTTTTAAGAGAAATGTATACAGGGGTTTTTACTGAACAGGGGATAAATGTTATCTCAGCGGAAAGCGCGGAAGAGGGTTTGCTTATGATTGAGCAAGAAATGCCCGATTTAATCGTGCTTGATATTCTTTTGCCTAATGCCGATGGCAATCAGATGTTGGAGCAACTGCGCAAAAATCCACGAACCGCTAATTTAAAAGTGGTGGCCTTTTCCAACTACAATGATAAAACTGCCAAAGAAAAGGCCTATCAATTAGGGGTTTTAGATTATTTGATAAAGACCGATTACACTCCTCGGGAATTTGTGGAGAAAATAAAAGGATATTTACAATAACTATAAACAACAAACTATAAACAATAAATAAAATTATGCAGAGGACGCTTATTAAAAAAACACCTTTTTTAGTTGACCAATCTGTTTTGCTTAAAGGTTGGGTGAATACTATACGGGCCCATGGCGGTATTGTTTTTATTGACATAAGAGACCGAAGCGGATTGGTGCAAATTGTCGCTACAACTGATTTAGTCAAAAATATCAAAGAGGAATATGTTTTGGAAATAGAGGGCCTGGTTAAAAAACGTCCTGATAAAATGATTAACCCCAATTTAGACACCGGTACCGTGGAGGTTGAAGCAAAGACAATTAAAATTTTATCAACAGCTGAGCCCTTGCCATTTGATATCAAGGAAGGAATGAATCTTAGCTTACCCGTTTTATTGGATTATCGGTCGCTTGCTTTAAGAAATGAAAAAAACCGGGCAATCTTTAAAATAGAAGAAACAGTTATTGACAGCTTTAGAACTACCTTGAAAGGCCTGGACTTTACAGAAATTCAAGTTCCAACCATTGTGCCAACAGCCACTGAAGGCGGGGCTGAAGTTTTTAAAATTGATTACTATAACCGAACCGCCTATTTAGGCCAAAGCCCCCAACTTTACAAACAAATGCTCGTTGGCGTTTTTGAGCGGGTCTACACTTTAGCGCACGCTTACCGAGCCGAACCCAGCATCACCACGCGCCATCTTTCCGAATATATCGGCCTGGATGCGGAAATGGGCTTTATTGACTCTTGGAAGGACTTAATGGATACCTGCGAAACGATTATAAAAAATATGTTCGTTGCGGTGGCTGAAAAATGTAAAAAAGAAATGGCAATAACCAGCGCTGTTATGCCGCAACTTGGCGATAAAATTCCCCGGCTTAAAATGAGAGAGGCCCAGAAAATTATTTTAGAAAGAACCGAAAGAGACCACACAAAAGAACCGGACTTAGACCCGGAAGACGAAAAAGAAATTTGTCAATGGGCCAAAGAAACCCATAATTCCGAATTACTTTTTATTACTCATTATCCAACCAAAAAACGGCCTTTTTATACTTTTCCCGACCCAGAAGACCCTGACTATACCCTGAGTTTTGATATTTTATGCCGCGGATTAGAAATAACTACCGGCGGGCAACGAATCAATGATTATCAGCAATTATTAACTAATGTTAAAAAATGGGGCAATAAACCGGAAAATTTCGCCTTGTACCTGCAGGCATTTCAATACGGTATGCCGCCAGAGGGTGGTTTTTGCTTGGGCGCGGAACGCCTTGTCAAACAAATTTTGGGCCTGGAAAACTTGCGAGAAGCCAATTTATTTCCGCGGGATATGGTAAGAATTGACCAACGTTTTTCAATTAAAGATAATGAATAAAATAATTCCAATTTTTATAGCTGCGGTGATTGGCGGAGGAATATTTGGATTAGTCCTTAATGTTTTTGGAGGGTTTGGAGATGATTTTGCCGCCAATAAACAACTTTCAGCCAATATCGCTCAAATAACCACTAATCCTCTTGCAACTGACTGGAAACAAGTGTCACCACCCGAAATCCGAGCCGTAAGCGCTGTTTTAACAGAAATTACTGCTAACGGCCAATATAATGTTATTTGGGAAAAAAAAGCTCAGCAAATCAGTCCGATTGCCAGCTTAACTAAACTAATGACCGCGGTGATTGCCGCTGAATTTTATCAACAAAATCAAAATATAACTGTTACCAAACGAGCTACTGAGCAATTAGATGCAGCTGGATTTCTTAAAATAGGGGAGCGGCTTAATTTGGAAAATCTTTTAGAAGTTATGCTTATTGAATCAAGCAACGACGCCGCTTTTGCTTTAACCGAACCAATGGGCGGGCCGAATGGTTTTGTTGACCTTATGAATCTAAAAGCCCGCGACTTGGGGTTGAATCATTCCTATTTTTTTAATCCTAGTGGTTTAGACCCGGAAGACACCAATAGCCCCGAAGAACAAATCAATTATTCAACTGCCAATGATTTGGTTATTCTTGTTCAATATATCACCTTTGAACACCCGGAAATCGTAAAAATTTTAAGCAAGAAAGAGCTTGCTCTTTATTTAGATAACGGCCAGTTCCACCATAATCTTCAAAATACCAACGAGCTTTTAGGGCAGATTCCCAATATCATCTGGGGAAAAACCGGCACCACTGACAAGGCGGGGGGCTGTTTGCTTTTAACAATTAAAGGTAAATCACCCGGAACATACTTAGTAGCCGTGGTTCTAAACTCGCCTGATAAATTTGACGATATGAAAAAAATTATTGACAATTATGGCCTCTGAAAATGTCATTAAAATCTTATCTCTTTGTTCCATATCCGCCTTATTGGCGGTTTTATGGACTCCGTTTTTGAGTAATTTTCTTTACAAATATAAGTTTTGGCGCAAGGCGGCCAGAACCAAAACCATTGATGGAAGCCCGGCCACGGTTTTCCATCAACTCCACAAGGACAAGGAAGTAAATACCCCGCGAATGGGCGGGCTTTTAATTTGGGTGACCACTATTTTTTTAGCTTTTTTGTTTGCTGGTTTGAATAAGATTTTTCCTCAAATATACCCTTTGGAAAAGTTGAACTTTTTATCAAGAAATCAAACCTGGCTGCCTTTGGGCATATTAATAGCCGGTAGCTTGTTGGGCCTGGGTGATGATATTTTGCAAATTTTCAGCAAAGGCAAATACGCGGCCGGAGGCATTCGTTTTACCCGACGATTAGTCGTGGTTTTAACAATTGCCTTAATTGGCGCTTGCTGGTTTTATTTTAAGCTGGGCTGGCACACTATTCATATTCCCGGTAACGGCAGTATTGAAATTGGCTTGTGGTATTTGCCTTTGTTCGTCATTACGGTGCTGGCTTGTTGGGCCGGCGGGGTAGTTGATGGGTTAGACGGCTTGGCTGGCGGAATTTTCAGCATTATGTTTAGTGCTTTTTCTATCATCGCTTACGCTAACACACAATACGATTTAGCGGCTTTATGCGCGGTTATTGCCGGCTCCACCATAGCTTTTTTGTGGTTTAACATTCCGCCAGCCCGTTTTTATATGGGAGAAACTGGCAGCATCGGATTGACGGCGGTTTTAGCAGCCGTAGCTTTTTTAACCGATTCATTATTGGTTCTGCCGATTATTGCCGGGCTTTTAGTGATAGAAGTGGGCTCAATTGTTATTCAGCTTTTTTCCAAAAAATTTTTTCATAAAAAGGTTTTTCTTTGTTCGCCCATTCATCATCACTTGGAAGCCAAGGGCTGGAGTCGGGAAAAAATCACCATGCGCTTTTGGCTGATAAGTTTAGTTTTAGCCATTATCGGAGTTGCCATAAGATTATTGGGATAAATAAAATGTTAAAAGAATACTTTGAAAATATTTTAAAAAATTATAAAGCAGGCGATACAACCGAAGCGAGCTTTTATGTTGTGTTACAAAAATTCATTGAAAGTTTTGCCCAAACTCAAAAAATCAACCTAACCATAACTCCTCAACCAAAAAGAGGTGAGAGTGGTATACCTGATTTTGTCATCAGAAAGGGTAAGGAATTAATTGGCTATATTGAAGCCAAAGATATTGGCAAAGATTTAGAAAGCATTGAATTTACGGAACAAATTGAAAAATACAAAAATAATTTTGATAATTTTATTTTAACCAATTATTTTGATTTTTGGCTTTGGCGAGGCAAGGAGCAAAAATGGGTGATGAAGGTTAGGGCCAGCAAAGGTGAATTGCTTGTCTTAAAAAACGGACAAGTTCCGCCACTAATAAACGAAAAAGAACTCGGTGATTTATTAAATACTTTTTTAAATTTTAATATCCCGGAAAGAAAAACCGCCAAACTTTTAGCAAAGGACTTGGCGAGCAAAGCGCGTCTAATTCCTTCTTATATTATTGAGGAATTAAACGATGGCGAACAAGCCGAAATAGTTCGCATTTACGAAGCGTTCAAGCATTTCTTAATTGCTGATTTATCCAAAGAGCAATTCGCTGATATTTACAGCCAAACAATCGCTTACGGGCTTTTTATGGCGCGATTACAACACAAGGGTAGCGGTTTTAACAGATTTTTGGCCCAACAATACTTGCCAAAAACAATAACGGTCCTAAAAGATACTTTTTCTTTAATTTCTGGAACAAGCTTACCAAATTCTCTAAATTGGATAATTGATGATATTGCAACTATTTTGGCTTATTGCGATATTGATAAAATAAAAAGTGACTTAAAAGAAAAAACTGGCGGAAACGATCCGCTAATACACTTTTATGAAACATTTTTAAAAGAATATAATCCCAAAGAAAAAAAGCATAGGGGAGTATATTACACGCCCCTACCCATTGTTTCTTATATCACCCGTTCAATAAATTTATTGTTAAAAGAAAAATTTGGCAAAACATTGGGATTCGCCGACTCTACTGTAACAATTTTAGACCCAGCCAGCGGCACCTTGACTTTTCCAGCTAATGCCATTGAAATCGCTGAAAACGAAATTGCGCAAAGCAAACAAGCCGGCTCTTGGCTTGACTTGGTTAAAAGCCACATATTAAAGGATTTTTACGCGTTTGAACTTTTAATGGCGCCGTATATTATAGGCCACTTAAAAGCGTTTTTGTTATTGGAGAATTTGGGCTATAAAATGCAAGACAATGATCGCTTTAATCTTTTTTTAACTAATTCGTTGGATTTTGAACAGCACGAACAAAGCAATTTGCCAGGTTTCCCCTTTGCTTTAACTGAAGAATCAAAAAACGCTTTAGAAGTAAAAAACCAGAAAAAAATTTTAGTAGTAATGGGCAATCCGCCGTATTCCGGAATATCACGAAATACGGGAAATTGGATTTTAGAAAAAATAAAGGACTATAAGTTAGTGGCAGGGAAGCCATTAGGCGAACGCAATCCAAAATGGCTACAAGACGATTATGTAAAATTTTTCAGATTTGCTCAATGGAAAATTGAGCAGGCCGACCAGGGCATTTTGGGATTTATTACAAACCATGCTTGGCTAGACAACCCAACTTTCAGGGGAATGCGTTATTCTTTAATACAAACGTTTGACGAGATTTATATTTTGAATTTACACGGAAATTTTAAGAAAAAAGAAAAAACTCCGCAAGGTAAAAAAGACGAAAATGTTTTTGACATTCAACAGGGCGTTAGCATTGCTTTGATGGTGAAATGTCCGCAGCGCAACAAGCCAACGATAAAATATCTTGACCTCTGGGGGTTGAGAGAAGAAAAATATAACTTTCTGGAAACCCGGAACATAAAAAATACTAAATGGCAAGATTTAGAACCAAAAGAGCCATATTATTTTTTAATCGCCAGAAACCCAAAGGGCGAAAAGGACTACGAAAAATTTATAAGTGTGGCTGAAATCTTTCCTGTACATAGCGTGGGAATAGTGACAGCCCGAGATAATTTTGTAATTGATTCCAATAAAGAAGGGCTGAAAGCCCGTATTGATATTTTGCGCAGCTCGCGAGAAACCGATGAACTTATCAAACAAAATTATGGTTTGCGAGATAAGCTAACTTTTCTAACCAAAGCCCGCCGACAAATCCAGGAGTTAAACATCGCTGATTATGAAAACTGTTTTACTAAAATTCTATATCGACCATTTGACGAAAGATGGATTTTCTATCATTCGTCTATTATTGAGAGAACAAGAGAAGAAGTAATGAATAATATGCTAAAACCGAATTTGGGTTTGATATTTCACAAAAGAGAGGAGCTTGATTTACCATATACACATTTTTTGGTAACGGAAAATATTTGTGAGCACGGACTATTATCAGGAAAAACTACTTGTTATGAAGCGCCTCTTTATCTTTACAGCCAAAACTTTTATGGTTCATCAAAACCAAAAACAAAACTTCCAGCCGGAGTGATGATGCTTTTTGACGCCCCAAGAGAGGAAGAAAAAAAGCCTAATATAAAACCAGAAATTATTCAAAAACTTTGCGAAACATACAAGCAAGAGGTTTCAGCCGAAGACATTTTTTATTACATATACGGCGTTTTGTATTCCAATGTTTATCGCCAAAAATACAATGAATTTTTGAAAATCGATTTTCCAAAAGCGCCTTTTACTACTGAGCCAAAATTATTTTTTGCCATTGCTAAAATCGGCAAGGACTTAACGGACTTGCATTTACTCAAATCGCTAAAGTTAGAAAAGCCAACAGCTAAATTTCCAAAAAGCACCAGCAGTGTTTTAAAAAATGGCTTAGTGGAAAAAAGGAATTACCAGCCCCAACAAAAAAGAATTTACATCAACGATGAGCAATACTTTGAGGGGATTGAAGCGGATGTTTGGCATTACCATATTGGCGGGTATCAGATTTTAGACAAATGGCTTAAAGATAGAGTTGGCAAAAGATTGTCGTTTGAAGAAGTAGGTCATTATTTAAAAATCATCACAGTCCTGCAAAATACCATTAATTTGCAAAAGAAAGTTGACGAATTATATCCCGAAATTGAAAAAAATTTAATGCAACTGCCGTAAAATGTTGGAAAATTTAAAAAACAAAAAAATACTTATCTTGGGCTTTTTGGTAAAGAGGGGATTGACAGTTAGATGAATGGAAAACTAATAAAAACTAACAAAATGAAAGACCAAAATCTAAAACCGATATTTTTTGAGTTCAGCGGTTATCGGTTTAAACCGCGAGAAAAATTTTTAGAGTTTGAATATAAAATTGGTTTTGTTGGGAGAAAACCACTTGTTTTTGTTGAAAAAATAATCTTGCCAAAGATTCCTAACTTAGAAAAAATTCCTCGGGGACTTTTAACCGAGCTATTAGGCGACCTTCATTTAATGTTGGGTGTAAGTTATTATAAAACTTATTGTCCGCCTAAAATTAAATTAGCCAAACCGCTGAGCCCCGACAAAGTCCTGTTTTGGGAAACGGTTTATAAAAAGGGCTTAGGCGAGTTTTTTTATCGCAATCGCCTTGCCGTTAAAAAGACAATCGGTTTTCCCGTGGCTCAAAAACAAAAAGAAGAAAAAAATTACTTTTTACCGCGAAAAAACAGGTCTCTGGTTGGCGTGGGCGGGGGCAAGGATTCTATTGTGGCTGTTGAATTGTTAAAACAAGCTAAAAAAGACATTACTGGCTTTGTCGTCCAAACCGGCGAAAAATCAGAAATCATTGAGGATATAATTAAAATAGCGAGCATTAAACAACTAAAAATCAAACGGGTTTTAGATGAAAAACTCTTATCTGGCTTGCCGCAAAGCTATCAAGGCCATATTCCTATCTCGTCTATTTACGGCTTTTTAGGGCTCTTCCTTGCCGTATTTTATGATTATAAGAATATTATTGTCGCTAACGAATACAGCAGCAATTTTGGCAATCTGAAATATCAAAAACAAGACATAAATCATCAATGGAGCAAATCAGCGGAATTTGAAAATATTTTCCAGAACTATATCAACAGATACTATTCTCCACAAATAAGATATTTTTCTTTATTAAGGCCGTTTTATGAAATTCGCCTCGCTGTAATGTTTTCAGAATTTAAAAAATATCATTTTTTATTTTCCAGCTGCAATAAAAAATTTACCAATAAAAAACAGGGTAGGGAAGGGGACAGGTGGTGCTTAAATTGCCCAAAATGCCTTTCGTCTTTTCTTTTACTATCTGCCTTTTTGCCTAAAAATGACTTATTAAAAATTTTCAAAAACAATCTCTTTCAAGAAAAAACCTTGCAAAATCAATTTAGCGATATTTTGGGATTTGGGAGATTAAAGCCATTTGATTGTGTGGGCACTTTTGAAGAAAATAAAGCGGCTCTTTATTTAGCGAAAAATAAATTTAAAAATGATTTCATCGTAAAAAAATTTTCGCTTAAGATAAAAAGCCAAAACAATTTTTTCCAAGAAGTTTTTTCAACTCACCCTGCTTTTAATATCCCGACAGAATTTCGTTTTTTGGGAATGAAAAATGTTTTAATTTTGGGTTATGGCAAAGAAGGCAAAATAACCGAACAATACCTCAAAAAATATTTTCCTAAATTGAAAATCGGCATAGCTGACCAAAAGCAGGGCAGTGGTTATTTGAAAAAACAATCGCAATACGACATCGCTGTTAAAACGCCCGGCATTGCCAAAAAAGCCGTCATAATCCCATATACCACCGCCACCAACATATTTTTTTCCCGGGTGGACAACGATAGGATTATCGGAATAACCGGCAGTAAAGGCAAAAGCACAACGGCCTCGCTTATTTACGAAATTTTAAAGGCCGATGGCAGGAAGGTTCGGTTTTTGGGCAATATCGGCTCGCCAATGCTTAAAGCCCTTATTGAGCAACCGCTAAGAAAAGACGAATTATTTGTTTTGGAGCTTTCCAGCTATCAGCTTGACGATATAGAACGTTCGCCGGGCATAGCCGTTGTTACCAGCCTATTTCCCGAGCATATGAACTATCACGGCAATGTTAAAAATTATTTCGCGGCTAAAAAAAATATTATAAACTTTCAAAATCAAAATAGTTTTTTCGTCTATAATCCAAAAGTAAGAGAGTTGAAAGAGTGGGGGAGTAAGATAAAAGCCAAGGCAATGCCTTTTAAAATGTCTCTGCCGTTAAAAGATAAGGAAATACCTTTACTTGGAGAACACAATAAAAACAATATAAGAATAGCCGCTACCGTCGGGAGTATCTTGGGGGTTTCTAAAAAAGTTATAGCCCAGGCAATTAAAAACTTCAAACCGCTTGCCCATAGATTAGAGTTTATTGGCGAATTCAAAGGGATTAAGTTTTACGATGACGCTATTTCAACTGCCCCCGAGTCAACTATTTTCGCTATTGCTTCCATACCCAACGTCAAGACAATCTTTTTGGGCGGCGAGGATAGGGGATGCAAATTTTTGGAATTGGAAAAAATTTTAAGAAAATACCAAATTAAAAACATTGTTTTATTCCCTGACAGCGGCAAAAGAATCTTAAAAAATAGGCGAGGATTAAATGTATTTGAAACATCAGAGATGAATCAAGCTGTGAAATTCGCTTACGAGAATACAGAAAAAGGCGGAGTATGTCTGCTTTCTACGGCGTCGCCCAGCTATAATTTGTGGAAAAATTTTGAAGAGCAGGGAGAGCAATTTAAAAAATGGGTAAAATTTTATGGCCGGCAAAAAACTATTTAAAAAAAAGCGTCCGCCCGATTATTTTTTATTGGCTGTTATCGTTGTTTTGACTTTATGGGGGCTTTTCGCTATGGGGCTAATCTCTCTGCCGCTTTCACAGCAAAGATTTGGCACGCCTTGGCATTACTTGCAAAATCAGCTCATAAAATTGGCTGTTGGGATTTTTTTGGGTGTTGTTTTGTATAAATTACCGATAAAATTTTTAAAAAAAACAGCGCCTTTGATTTTTTTTGTAACCTTGCTTCTTACTTTATTGGTTTTTGTGCCTGGATTGGGCGTAAAAATAGGCGGGGGACAGCGCTGGATTTCCGTGGCCGGATTTTTATTTCAGCCCTCGGAATTTTTAAAAATCGTTTTTATTATTTACTTAGCGGCTTGGCTTGATAAAAGCAAAGCAATGTCTGACAAAAAAAAATTTAAGGAGATATTTTTACCCTTTTTCACGGTGGCTATAATAATATTCGCCGTTTTAGCTCTTCAGCCCGATTTAAGTACATTGTGCATCTTGTTGGCCGTGTGTTTAATGATGTATTTTACGGCCTCAACGCCTTTAAAACATACGGTTAGTTTAATAGGGGCCGGAATGGCCGGCCTCATCGCGCTTGTCTTAATCAAGCCCCACGCGTTGAACCGATGGTTAATATTCTTGCATCCCGAAACAGATCCTTTGGGCAAGGGATTTCAGCTACGTCAATCGTTATTAGCGGTTGGCTCGGGAAAAATTTTCGGCATTAAGGAGGGTTTTGGCTTTGGTTTGGGCGAACCCAACATCGGACTTTTACCCACTCCCATCACCGACTCAATTTTTGCTATAATAGGTAAAGGGTGGGGTTTTATCGGCGCGAGCGCCGTAGTTATTTTATTTTTTTTACTTTTTTGGAGAATTTTAAAGAACAGTAAAACGCAAGGCCAAAATTTTGAAGGGCTTCTTTCGCTGGGTATCGGAGTGTGGATTATCTTTCAAACATTTTTTAACATAACAGGTATGTTAGGGCTAATGCCGATGGGCGGGGTGCCCTTGCCTTTTTTCAGTTATGGCGGTTCACACCTGATTGCCGAGATGATGGCCGTGGGTATTCTGCTCAATTTGTCTAAAAGTAAATGAGCGCTTAACGAAAACAAGCCCGCAGGGCGCAGTTTGAGATTAGCGCGAATTCACCGAGCACATAACTTTATTGCAGGACTGCAATAAAGTTATGTGCTCGGTGTAAGAACTTCTAAATCTCGCGGCTCATAAATTCGCCGCTCAATTAAGAATTTCTAACATGAAAATTGTTTTTACTGGCGGAGGAACCGCCGGACATATTTTTCCCATATTAGCTATTATCCGTGAATTGCGAAACAACTATTCCGACCCGGATTTGGATTTGTATTATTTTGGGCCTAAAAACCTCCAGACCGAGGTCTTGTTGTCTATTGAAAAAGTCAAAATTAAAACAATACCCAGCGGTAAAATCAGACGTTATTTTGCGTTTCAAAATTTTATTGATTTTTTTAAAATACCTTGCGGCATTTTAAAAGCCATATTTTTACTGTTCTTTCTGGCGCCTGATATGGTTTTCAGCAAAGGTGGCTACGGCTCTTTTGCAACCGCTTTAGCAGCTTTTCTTTTAAGGGTGCCGATTTTTGTGCACGAATCAGATGCAACAATTGGGTTCGCCGCTAAAATAGAAAGCAAATGGGCCGTGGAGATTTTCACTTCTTTTGAGGAAACGTTTAACTTGCCAACCAATAAAATAGTTTGCGTGGGTAATCCCATAAGAAGCGGGGTTATGGGAGGAAATAAAGAAGATGCATTGAAATTTTTTGAGATTCAAAGTAAAAAGCCCGTACTTTTTGTTTTAGGCGGCTCACAAGGCGCCGCAAGCATTAATAATCTTATTTTAGAGACCTTTCCAGAAATACTTTCAGAGTTTGAAGTTATCCACCAGACCGGGGAAACGAATTACCAACAAAACAACAAAGAAGCTTATGTTTTAATAGGCAACGAGCAATTAAGAAAGTCGTATCATTCTTTTGGTTTTATGAACGAAACCCAGCTAAAGAACGGGTTTGCTGCTTGTGATTTAGTAATCTCTCGGGCTGGTTCGGGTGCTATTTTTGAAATTTCCGCTAATAAGAAACCGGCTATTTTAATTCCTTTATCAAATTCCGCGCAGAATCATCAAGTTCATAATGCCTACTGTTTTGAAAAATGCGGCGGGGGAGAGGTGTTGGAAGAAGACAACTTAAAACCCCACTTATTTTTAGAAAAATTAAATTATCTCTTCGGTCATCCCAATATCCTGCAAGCTATGGTTCAAGGATCGGAGAACTTCTCCAGACCAAAAGCGGCTCGAATGATTGCCAACTATCTATTAGAATATCTATATCGCAGCTTTGTGCCCATTGAAGGACAGTAAATAAGTGAAAAGTTAAAAGTCCAAAGTTAAAAGTTATATGAAAAGCCAAAAAATTCTTTTAATTCTAATCATTTTTTTATTTTTTAACATATTCTTTTGCTTGGCTGCGGCTCAAAACTCTGATAATTTTTCAGAGGCGGAAGGTTTACCATCGGTTGTTGAAATTAAGCCGGTAAGCAGTTTGTTTCAAGACGTTAAAGAGTTTTTTATAGATAAGGTGCGGAAAATAACCAGTTTTAACTTAGGAGAGGGGATTGAAAAAATTAAAACATGGTCTTTACAGCGGAAAGAGGGAATTTATCAGGGCTGGCAAGAAGAAAAAAAGGAATTCCAAGAGATATTACAAAAAAGTTTTTCTCAAATCATTTTTGGTCTTTGGCAAAAAATATTTGGCAAAAAATAAAATATTTTATTTAGGGTTTTTTCCCAAGAGGGAGAGATTGACTTAGGGCTTTACCAGCCCTATAATCGTAGAAGAATATACTTCGCAGAATACAGGTTTAGCGAAGTTTAAATTTAAACTTCGCTAAACCTTGCCCAGATTATGCAAAATTACTTCAACTTCGCATAATCTGGGCTTTAACTCTTCTTTTATGAAAATATGAAAAAAAGTGATAAACGAATAATTGACCACATTTTAGATTTTTTGGAATACATTGATGTGGAAAAAAATTTGGGAAATAAAACTCAAGTTACCTATCATAGATTACTGGAGAAATTTTCTAATTGGCTTAAATCTGAAAATTTATCCGGCATACTCCCCCACCAACTCACCAGCGAACATGTTTGGAAATACAGGGTCTTTCTTTCAAAAATCACAAATAAAAATAATAACCAGCCATTAAAAAAAACTTCTCAAAATTATTATTTAATTGCTTTAAGAAATCTTTTGAATTATTTTGCTGACCGTGATATTATGTCTTTGCCTTCGGAAAAAATAAAATTATCAAAAAAAGGAAAGGACATAAAGGTAAAATTTTTAAATTTGAGCCAAGTGGAAAAATTGCTGTTAGCCCCGAATATAAATTCTAAAACCGGACTGCGAGATAGAGCCATTTTAGAGACATTATTTTCCACCGGAATAAGGGTGGCGGAAATCGCGGCCCTAGATAGAGAGCAAATAAAAATTCCTCCTTCTTCAGACGAATTAGAAATAAGCATTACTGGCAAGGGGGGGAAAGTCCGGCCGGTATATTTTTCAACCAGATGCTTGCGGTGGCTAAAAAAATATCTGGACTGGTGCAAAAACGACAACGAAAGAGCTCTTTTTACCCGTTTTAAGGGCCCAAGAAATGCGTCAGCGCGCTTAACCACCCGTTCTATTGAAAATATAGTAAAAAAGCACGCTATTGCTGCGGGCGTACCCGTTTTTACGGTACCGCATACGATCCGTCACAGCTTTGCAACCGATATGTTAGCCAAGGGTGTTGATATTAGAACTTTACAGGAATTTTTGGGCCATAGCGACATATCAACCACCCAAATCTACACCCATGTAGTTTCTAAACAATTAAAAGATGTGCACCGCAAATTCCATAGCGGTGGCGAATTAAAAGAATAATATTGAAACGACCTTTTGAATTACTCCTCTGCTGGAGTTTCAATTTTTAAGAGTGGTTTTGAAAGGTAAAATTGGGTCAAAATTCCTGCGCCAAAACAAAGCAGGCAAAGTAAGAAAACAATGATAACTAATAAAATCGTATCTTTATTCCTCTTGAAAATTTTAACTAATTCTGGTAGCATAAATGAGCGCTT
>Ga0210017_1003216_pt1 | contig 13762 bp, 16 predicted proteins | sample CryGeyCG2014_020_FD_183966 | JGI IMG/M metagenome (GOLD analysis project Ga0210017, IMG submission 183966) | Groundwater microbial communities from aquifer - Crystal Geyser CG08_land_8/20/14_0.20 (SPAdes) (version 2) | ecosystem: Environmental > Aquatic > Deep subsurface > Groundwater | place... | reverse complement strand
AACAGCTTCTTCAGGAATTCGGTGCTGATGCGCGTCAGGATGATCTGCGGGCCGCGCACCGTGCGATCGACGCGCAACAGATAGGCACGCACCCGGTCGCCGACGCGCAAATTCTCTTTCGGGATCATCTGGTCGCGCGGCAGCAAGGCTTCGATCTTGCCGAACTCGACGATGGCATTGCCGCGCTCGATGCGCTTGATCGTGCCGGACACCAGGTGCTCGTTGCGCTCCATGAAATCGGCGAGGATCTGTTCACGCTCGGCGTCGCGGATCTTCTGGAAGATGACCTGCTTCGCCGCTTGTGCGCCGATCCGGCCGAAATCAATGTTCTCCAGCGGCTCTTCGATGAACTCTTCCAACTGGATTTCAGGGTCGCGCTTCTGTGCCTCTTCCAGCTTGATGTGCAACTCCGGCGTTTCAAAGGTCTCGTCGTCGCACACCTGCCAGCGGCGGAAAGACTCGTACTCGCCGGTCTGACGGTCGATGCTCACGCGCACATCCGCCTCTTCGCCCGGGAAACGCTTCTTGGTCGCGGAGGCCAGGGCGGACTCCAGCGCGCCAAACACGATCTCCTTGTCCACGTTTTTTTCACGCGCCAGGGCATCCACCAACAACAGAACATCACGACTCATCGTATCTCTCCGACCACTTCAAAATACAGGCACCAAACGCGCCTTGTCCACATTCGACAATTCGATCGCGACCGAACTGCCCTCCATATCCAGCTGCACCACACCATCCTTCAACTCACCGAGGATGCCGACGAATTGTTTGCTGCCATTGAGCGGCATGCGCAGCTTGAACTTTGCCTTCTGCCCCTGGAAGCGCACGAAGTCCGCCTCCTTCTTGAGCATCCGATCCAGTCCCGGCGACGACACCTCAAGGCGCTCGTACTCCACCCCCTCGACCGCGAACAGGCGCACCAATTGATGGCTGACCCGCTCGCAATCCTCGACCGTGATGCCCTCCGGCTTGTCCATGAACACGCGCATCAGGCCGCGCCCGGACAATTCCAGATCGACCAGTTCGTAGCCCATGCCGGCCAGTGTCGTCTCTACCAGCTTCGCCGCATCCATATCCGCACCCACAAATAAAAAACGGGCTCGAAGCCCATCAAAAACGGCGCGCATTGTAGCAAAGGAATGCCTTAATGGAAACAGCTATTTATGCATTCAGCCCATCAACTGACGGACACCCCGCGCATCCGGCTGCTTTAACACCCCGCGCTCGGTGATCAGCCCGGTTACCAGTTCAGCCGGGGTTACATCGAAGGCCGGATTGCGAACTTGCACCCCCTCCGCCGCCCAGTGACAGTCGCGAAACCCCTTCACCTCGTCCGCCGCGCGCTCCTCGATGGGGATCCCCGCGCCGGTGGCAATGTTCAGGTCGATGGTTGACAGCGGACACGCCACATAGAATGGAATGCCGTGCCGCCGCGCCAGCACCGCCACCATGTAGGTTCCAATTTTATTCGCCACATCGCCGTTGGCCGCCACGCGGTCAGCCCCCACGATCACCGCATCCACCTCGCCGCGCGCCATCAGGTGGCCCGCCATGTTGTCGGTGATGAGCGTCAGCGGAATACCTTCCTGCACCATTTCCCACGCGGTCAGCCGAGCGCCCTGCAGGAAGGGACGGGTTTCGTCGGCAATCACCGAAATTTTTTTCCCCGCCGCCACCGCCGAGCGGATCACCCCCAGCGCGGTACCCCAGCCCGCCGTCGCCAGCGCGCCCGCGTTGCAATGCGTCAACACCCGCGCCCCGTCTTTGAGCAAGGCCGCGCCGTTCGCGCCCATCGCCTTGTTGATGCGGATGTCTTCGGCCAGAATCTCATGCGCCTCGGCCAGCAAACGCTGCGCGATCTGCTGCTGCGTTTGCGCGGCAACGCATTCCCAAACCCTGCGCATGCGCTGCAGCGCCCAGAACAGGTTCACCGCGGTCGGCCGGCTCGCGGCGAGCACCTTGAAGCCCTCCTCCAGACCCGCATTGAAATCCTCGGTTCCGTCATTTCCGCGAAGGCGGGAATCCAGTTTGTTGGAACCACTGGATTTCAGATCAAGCCCGGAATGACGACCTTCAACGGTCTGACTCAACGTCAACGCCTCCAGCGCCACCCCATATGCCGCCGCCACCCCAATCGCCGGCGCGCCGCGCACCACCATGCCGCGAATCCCTTCTGCCACCTCCGCCGCAGAGTGATAGCTCACATATTCAAAGGCGGCGGGCAGGATGCGCTGGTCGATCATCTCCAGCCTGTCGTGCGCCCAGCGCAGGGTTTCGATTTTCATTCAGCCTCCCCGGTTAAAGTCATTTCGCAGGCGCGCATCTTACCGCCGCCGTGCAGTTGATGCTTCTGCTAAAGTCACCCCATGAGCAAACAAAAAATTGAACGCATCCTGCAATCCCAAGGCTTCGGCACGCGCAAGTGGTGTGCCGAACTGGTCGCCGCCGGCGAGGTGCGCATCGGCGGCGAGACCGTTACCGATCCCCGCAACGCATTTGAAACGAACGGTCTCCAATTCAGCGTGTATGACGAACCGTGGGTATTCCGCGAACATATTTATCTCGCCCTCAACAAACCGGCCGACTGCGAATGTTCGCGCAAGCCCAGCCACCATCCCGGCGTCCTTTCGCTGTTGCCGGAGCAGTTCGCCAACCGCGACGTGCAGCCGGTGGGACGCCTCGATCACGACACCACCGGCCTGCTGCTGATGTCGGACGACGGCAGCTTCATCCACGCGCAATCCTCGCCCAAGCGCCACATTCCCAAAGTGTATGTCGCCACCACACACGATCCGGTCACACCGCAACTGGTGGAACACCTATTAAACGGCGTGAAGCTGCACGACGAGGCCGCGCCGCTTGCCGCCGAACTGTGCGAACGGCTGGATGAACACCGGCTGAAGATCGTGCTGGAACAGGGAAAATACCATCAGGTGAAACGCATGCTGGCCGCCGCCGGCAACCATTGCACGGCGCTGTGCCGCACCCGGATCGGCGAACTGAAACTGGATGAACTGAAGCTGGCGGCCGGCGAGTGGTGCTATCTGGACGAAGCGGCGCGGGCGTTGTTGAAACCTGCCGCTTAAGCCGTCACCCGTTCGCGTATTTGCAATATGTCTCGCGCACAAAGGCAATGGCGACCAATCCCACGAGCGAAAATCCCAGCATGATGGCGATGCCGGCCTGATAGTCGGCGAGCCCCAGCGGCGCGATGCTGCCCGCATGGGCGCGGTCGATGGCCCAGCCCACCAGCGGTTGCAGGATCGCGGTGCCGAGGAAGGCACCAACGTTGACCACGCTGGTCGCCATGCCGGACAGCGCGGGCGGATTGACCTCCTTGGCACAGGCCCAACTCAGGGTGAAGCTGGGGGCTGCCAACCCCATCACAAAGAACAGCGTGTGACTCGGCACACTGCTCATCTGCATGCCAAGCAGCAGCGGCAGCCAGCACAGGCTGTACACCAGCGCACCGGCGAACATCACCGGCTTGCGCCTGCCCAAACGGTCCGACAGGGTGCCGATGAAGAACGCGCCGATGGCGAAACCGGCCAGCAGCCAGGTGGTGTGATCGGTGGCAGCGGCGCGGTCCATGCCGTACACATCGCGCAGGAACGGCACAGCCCACAGACCGCCGAAAGCGAACAGCGTACCCGCCAGCCCCATGTTCACCCACAGTCCCGGCCAAGTGGCGCGATTCTTCAGCACGACCAATAGACCGTCGTACCAATGTCCCGCGCGCTTCGGGTGCGCCGCCTTGCCGTCCAGTTCGCGCAGGCTGGGCAATCCGGCCTCGCCCGGATGATCGCGGACGAACCACCACGCCAGCAGCGCCAGCAGCAAAGAGGCCAAGCCCACCGCAACGAACACCGTGCGCCAGGAAACGAAACCCAGCCCCCAGGCCAGCGGTGCCGCCGCCAGCACCGAACCCATATTGCCGAGCAGGATGGTGCCACCGGTGGCGGTGGCGAAATGGCGGTCGTGGAACCAGACTGCGTTGAGCTTGAGCATGCAGATGAAGGAGACCGACACGCCGAGCCCGACCAGCAACCGTCCGACCGAGGCCATCGCCAGGGTGTCGGCCATGCCGAACAGGATGGAGCCGATCCCGGCGATAACGCCGCCAATCGCTACCACGCGGCGCGGTCCCAGCGTATCGGCGAGGATGCCGGTGGGTATCTGCATCACGGTATAGACGTAGAAGTAGGTCGCCGCCAAGCCGCCCAGGGATGCCCCGCTGGTGTTGAATGCCAGTTGCAGGTCGGACGAGATCGCCGCCGGCGCGAAGCGGTGGAAGAAGGACAGCACATAAGCCAGGCCGACGATGATGAAGGCGGTCCAGCGCAGGCGCACGAGCTGATTGGCTTGGCGAGCGTTCAGCATGCCCGGGCTAGGCCGCCTTGTTCACGAACAGCGTCTGCGTTGGGTAGGCGAACTCGATACCCTCCTTTTCGAACGTCTCGAACACGGCCAGGTTGATCGCCTGCTGGATATCCATGTATTTGGCGTAGTCAGCACCATGTACGTAGTACACGAACTCGAAATTCAGGCTGAAATCGCCGTAGCTGGCGAAATGCCCACGGTCGAACTCGGCCTCCGTCTGGGACAGAATGATGTCCTTCACCAGCTGCGGGATGCGCTTGAGCTTTTCTGCAGGCGTCTGATAGGTCACCCCCAGCTTGAACACCACCCGGCGCTTCTCCATTTTTTTGAAGTTGTGCACACGCGAGTTGGTCAGATCGGTGTTGGAGAACACCAGTTGTTCGCCGCTCAACGCCCTGATGCGCGTCGTCTTGATGCCGATGTTCTCCACCACTCCCATCTTGTCGCCCACCACGATGAAATCGCCGACCGCGAACGGCTTGTCGAAGAAGATCACGAAGTAGCTGAACAGATCGCCCAGCACCGCCTGCGCCGCCAGCGCGACCGCGATCCCGCCGATGCCCAGACCGGCCACCACCGCCGAGATCTTCACCCCCAGATTGTCTAGCAGGAAGATCAGCGCAAGGATCCAGATCACGAAATTGAGCAGGCCGCCGATGCCTTTGAGCTGTTTGCTGCCGTCTTCGGAGCCCGAGGATGCGCTGGCATAGGTGTTCAGCAAGTGATGCACCGCCGCAGTCAGGGTGCGTACCGCAAAGAGGGTGATGAGCACGATGGCGGCAATATTGAAGCCGCGTTCAAAATCCCCGGACAGGGTCAGGGTATGCAGGGAGGCGTATAGCACGCCAAAATACAGGATTGGCACCAGTGTCCGTTCGACCGCCTTGACCAGCAGATCGTCAAGGGTGGTGGCAGACGACTCCGCCAGCTTCCTCAGGCGGCTGAGAATGTAATGTTTAAAAATATAAATCGCCACCATGCCGCCCAGCAGGATGGCAAGCGATGTGAGGTAATCTGAAACTGAATTTCCAAAGTAGATCTGTTCAAACATGGGCTCTCGTTTCCTTTACGTTGAATATGGCACAGTTCCAGATGCGCTATGCTTGCGCACCCGCGAATTGTGCCGCAATGCACCGTAACAGGAAAACCCATGGCAATCAAAGCGACCGTACACAAGGCTCATCTGCAAATCGCGGATATGGAGCGGCATTACTACCAGGATCACGCGCTCACGCTGGCGCGGCATCCCTCCGAAACCGACGAGCGCATGATGGTGCGTCTGCTGGCGTTCGCCCTGCATGCGCATGAGTATCTGGAATTCGGTCAGGGCATGACCAATGATGAAGAGGCCGATGTGTGGCAAAAGGACCTGACCGGCGCGATCCAGCTATGGATCGATGTCGGCCTCCCGGACGAGAAGCTGATCCGCAAAGCCTGCGGTCGGGCCACACAGGTCGTGGTGTATTGCTACGGCGGGCGCGTGGCCGGAATGTGGTTCGCGCAGCATCGATCACAGTTCGAGCGTCAGAAGAATCTCACACTCGTCAACCTGCCGCCGGAAAGCACTCGCGAACTGGCCAAACTGGCACAGCGCAACATGACGCTGCAATGCACCATCCAGGATGGTCAGGTGTGGTTAAGCGACGGCGAAACCAGCGTGCAGGTTGAGCGGCAGAAACTGCTGTGACTTTTAATGCGCGGTCGCGGTCGCGCGCTCGATGAGCTGTTGCAACTCACCCTGCTCGTACATCGCCAGCATGATGTCGGAGCCGCCGATCAGTTCGCCGTTGATATAGCACTGCGGGAAGGTGGGAAAGTCGGCGTAGTCCTTCAGATAGTTCCACGCGCCTGCATCTTCCAGCACATTCACCGCGACATAGTTCGTCACGCCGCACGCCTTCAGCACCTGCGCCGCTCGTCCGGAAAAACCGCATTGCGGGAATTGGGGCGTGCCTTTCATGTACAGCACGACGGGATTTTCGGTGACCGTCTTGCGGATCTGTGCCAGCGCGATTTCTTTTTCATCCATAGTTCTTCTCCGTTGTTTACTGTTGTTTCGCCCATTGCACGGGCGTCATTGTTTTCATCGACAAGGCGTGGATTCTTTCCATCTTGTCGCCCAGCACTTGGTACACCAGCTTGTGCTGTTGCAGCATGCCTTTTCCTTCAAAATCGGGACTCACGATCACCGCCTCGAAATGGCGGCCGTCGCCCTCGACATGGATGTACTCGCACGGCAATCCCTGCAGGATAAAATCCTCGACGTTTTGTGGTGTTGTCTTCATCGTGCAGCCATTACACGCAGCCGGTCGGCTTGGGCATGCCGCCGTATTTGGTGATCGGCTTCATCGGCCCGGTCATCCACAACTCAAACACTTCCTTCTGGTCTTCCTCGATGTATTTGGCGAACTTGCGGATCGGCGGCACCGAGGCATATTCCTCGTAATACTCGCGCGCCTTCATGATCTGTTGCCACTTTTTGTCATTCAATTCATAGCCGTCTGCCGCCGCCATGGCGCGGCCGATCTCTTCGGTCCAATCACTCATATCGACGAGATAACCGTCTCCGTCGCGTGCCGGGATTTGCATGTTCAACTCCTTGTAAGATTGATAAAGTGCGCGCATTCAACCTTACTTGAGTGATATAGTCAACTACCCAAAAGGGGGATTTTGTCACCGCCCCGATCCAACCCACACAACTCAGGAGGCCACCATGTCGCACACCCCGCTCCCCCAAACCGCACTGGATCAATTGTTTCTCGAAGCGCATACCCACAATGCCTGGCAGGACAAGCCGGTGCCGGATGCCTTGCTGCATCGTCTGTACGAGCTGCTGCGCATGGCGCCAACTTCGGCCAACAACAGCCCGGCGCGCATCGTGTTCGTGCAATCGAAATCCGCCAAGGAAAAACTGCTGCCCGCGCTGATGGAAGGCAACCGCGCCAAGACGATGGCCGCGCCGGTCACCGCCCTCATCGGCTACGACCTGCACTTCTACGACCAGCTCGGCAAGCTGTTCCCGAACGCGCCGGATGCGGCAAGCTGGTTCAACAAGGACGAGCAAACTGCCTTCACCAACGCCTTCCGTAACGGCACGCTGCAAGGCGGCTATCTCATACTTGCCGCGCGCGCATTGGGACTGGATTGCGGCCCGATGTCCGGCTTCGACAACGCGCAGGTGGATGAACTGTTCTTTGCGGGAACGAACGTGAAATCGAACTTCCTGTGCAACCTCGGCTACGGCGACGCCAAAGGCGTGTATCCGCGCAATCCCAGATTGAGCTTTGACGAGGCCTGCCGCGTCCTGTAGGTCGGGTTTTAACCCGACATGTCGGACTGAAGTCCGATCCACACAGCGTCGATGCCCGGCTACGCCGCGCTGCGGTTCAGCCGCGGATCAAACGCGTCGCGCACCGCATCGGCGAACAGGTTGGCAGCCAGCACCAGCACCAGCATAAAGGTGAAAGCCGCCGCCAGCGCCCACCACACCACCGGTTCGCGCCCCATCTCCAGGCGCGCGCCGTTGATCATGGTGCCGAACGAGATCATCGACGGATCAACGCCGACGCCGACGTAGGACAGCACCGCCTCGGCCAGCACCAGCGCGGAGAAGTCCATCACCAGCGCGATCAGAATGATGTGCATCAGATTCGGCATGATGTGACGGGTGAGGATGCGCAACGAAGACACGCCGAACGATTGGGCTGCCTGGATATATTCCATCTCGCGCAATTTCAAGGTTTCGCCACGCAACAGGCGGCACAGACCGGTCCAGCTCGTCACGCCAAGAATGAAGCACAGCGCCACCAACCGCATATCCGCGCGAGCCGCCGAGGTGTCGAACCATTCCGGATGCGTGTCGATGATCACCTGCATCGTCAACACCGCCGCCGCGATCAGCAGCACGCTCGGGATCGAGCTCAACACGGTATAGACATATTGAATGACATCATCCACCCAGCCGCGAAAATATCCCGCCGCAATGCCCAGGAACAATGCCAAGGGCAAAGTCACCAGCGTCGTCACCGTGCCGATGATGAGTCCGGTGCGGATGCTCTTCAGCGCCAGATAGAACACGTCCTGCCCCACCTTATCGGTGCCGAGGACGTGATAGACAGTAGCAAGATTGGCAAGAACGGCAACCAGGGCAGATGCAGTCATGATGGCGATGAACATTGCCTTCTGCGAAAACCTGCGTCGTCCCAGCACCAGCAGAACACCACCCGCCAGCAATCCAAACACCCCTCCCGCCAGTGCGCGCCGTGCAATATCGCCATCCCGCGCCGACACATCCGCCAGATGCGCCCCGCCATATTGCAGTCGCGGATAGTCGCGCACGATGTTGCCCCGCGCATCGGTCAAACTCTCCTTCGCATACAGCGTCAGCGCGAAGGGAGCGGAATAAGTCTTCTCCGTATGCAGGCGCAACGGCTCGACCACTTTGTCGAACACGCTCAACACCTCGGATGAATAAACCTTCTCGCCGCTATTGGCCTGCGGCAGCGCGGTGCGGAAATGCAAGCTATCCAGCAGGCCGATGCCGAAGAACAACGACAACACCAGCAGCGAAACCAGCGCCACATTGCTCTGCGCCACGCGTTTCCAGGGCAACAGCAGATGCTCGCGCCGGCGGATATACAAAGCACCGGCGATGCCTGCGGCCAGCAACAGGAACACCAGCGCATCGCTCCACAAGATGACGGGAATAAAAGTCAAACTCGTCTCCCATCATGTGGGTCGGACTTCAGTCCGACATGTCGGGCTGAAGCCCGACCTGCCAATAACATATGAATGTTGAAAGGACTCATTGCAGCCTCACCCTTGGATCGACGACCGTATAGGAAACATCGGTCAAGATCAGCCCGACGATGTATAGCACCGAGCCGAGGAACACCATCGCGCGCACCACGGAAAAATCCTGCGCGTTGATCGCGTCGATGGTGTAACTGCCCAAGCCGGGGATGCCAAAGAACGATTCGGTCAGCAGGCTGCCCATGAACAACAACGGAATCACCACCACCACGCCGGTCAGGATCGGGATCATCGCGTTCTTCAGTACATGCGTGAACAGCACGCGCAGCTCGGACAAGCCCTTGGCGCGCGCGGTGCGCACATAGTCCTTGCCGATCTCTTCGAGAAAGATGGTGCGGTACCAGCGGCTGCTGGAGCCGACCCCGCCGACCACGCCGATCAGGATGGGCAGCACCACGAACTTGAAGCTGTCCGCGCCCCCCGCATAACCGGAGATCGGCACCAGATGCCACAACTTGCTGACGAGGAACTGCCCGCCGATGATGTAAAACAATCCGGAGATGGACATCAACAGCACGCACAGCGCCACGCCCGCCCAGTCCAGCGCGGTGGCGCGGAACAGAGTCATCAGCAACGCGAAGCTGACATACACCAGTAGCCCGATCAGAAAGGTCGGAAGCGCAATGGCGAGACTCGGCCCCATACGCGTGGCGATCTCGCGGCTGATGCTGCGGCCGTCATCGGCATAACCAAAGTCGAACACGAACATGCTGGCGGATTTCTGCCAGAAGATGGTGTCGGTGATCCTGTCTGCGCCGCTCGCCGCGCTGTTGACCAGCAGCGGCTTGTCGTAGCCGCGCTGCTGTTTCCACTTCTCGATCGCCTCCGGCGTCACGCGCTTGATGCCGAGCTGCATGCGCGCCATATCGTCCGGGGTATTCACCACGAAGAACAACGCGAAGGTGAGCAGGTTCACCCCGATTAAAATCGGGATGGCGTAGAAAATGCGGCGGATGAGATAGGTGGTCAACGTTTGGTCCCGCCTTCACTGATTAACGAACCACGCGGTTGATTGCGGCTGCCAACCGAAAATCTGCGCAGTACCGAAGCATTTCTGAATCCTCTGCACGCTGCCTTCACACTCCAGGATAGGCGCAGCCGCATAAGCTTTCATTCCGCCGGATGCTGCGCGACGAAGCCGCGCATGGCCGGTGATTCCAGACGTTGGGGATAAGCTGATTCGATTGCCGCAAAATCGGGCCGGAAATGATTTCTATTTTGGCTTTGTCGGCGTCTTTGCTTTTGCCACGGCCTTTGGCCTGCTTGACGACTTGGACTTTTCGGTAGCTTTCGCTTTCAGTTTGGACTCTTCATTCTTTTTCAAAGAAAGCATCATCTTGCGCCATTCTTGAAGTTGCTCATCCTCCAATTCCAATTGGATCGCCAGCGCCTCTTCCTTGGTCAGCTTCTCTTTTTGCAGGCGGCGCGGCAGCTTGCCGGCCATTCTGGATAACAAACGTTCGACTTCTTCATCGGATAATTTCTTTACTTTAGCTTCGTACTCCGGCTTGCTGATTTTCGACATTGCTGGTTTCCTCCCTGTAATTTTCGGAACACCCCAAGAGTGACCGAACTTAAATCCCTATTCATTTGCACGACAGACTGTTCCCGCTCGCACACGCTAGCGACTCCGCCCACCTGTTGCAAGTGTAATATTTGGCGTTAAAAAACGGATCTCCCGTTAAGTTGAATATCAGACCACACAGCACAACAGGATTGGCTCTTGCCGGACCCGATTTTCTAGGCCACGTAGCACAGGATCGCGCCGTAATGTAGCGCACTGCCGGCGAGCACGAACAGATGCCAGATGCCGTGCCAGTGGCGAAACTTTTCATCATGGAGATAGAAGATGATGCCGCCGGTATAGGCGACCCCGCCCGCCGCCAGCAACATAAAACCAGGAGTGCCCAGCATCTCCAGCAGAGGCATGATGGCAATGAGGGCGACCCATCCCATCAGGATATAGATCAGCATGGACAGCCAGCGCGACTTTTTGGCAAACCACAGTTCCTGGAATATTCCCACCAGCGCCAGCCCCCACACCACACCGAACAGCGACCAGCCCAACGGGCCGCGCAGACTGACCAGGGTGAACGGCGTGTAGCTGCCGGCGATCAGCAGATAGATGGCGTTGTGGTCGAATTTTTGCAGGATGGCTTTGCCCCTCCCTGCCCCGGCGTTGTGATACAGGGAGGAGAAGCCGTACAGCGAGACCAGCGTCGCGGCGTAGATCGAGAAGCTGACGATCTTCCACACATCGCCGCTGAACGCGCCCAGCACGATCAGCACCGTCCCGCCAATCAGCGCCAGCAGCGCGCCGAGCAGATGAGTCCAGGTGTTGAACCGTTCGCCGTATTGCATGGAAATCAGATGTGCGGTGATCCAGACGGCGCGCCGACTGCATGGCGCTCGATCACCTTGTCGATGAAGTTGCGTAAAAAACCTTCGGTCTGCGCCCCGTGGAAACGGTCGAGCTCGCCCCCGCGGCTGTAAGCGATAACGGTGGGAAAGCCGCGCACCTTGTGGCGTCCGGCGATCTTCATGTTCTCGTCGGCATCCACCACGCCGAGGTAGAATTTGCCATCGTACTCGAACACCATCTTGTGCAGTAGCGGCGCCAGCACCCGGCACGGCGCGCACCATTCGGCGCTGATATCGACCAGCACCGGCAGTTCATGCGAACGCGCCACCACCAATTCATCGAAACTGTCTTCTTCCACGTTGTACGAGTAATCGCTCATCTTTCCTTCTCACTCCGTTGCTCGTTTATAGTAATCCCGCAGGCGGAAACCCAGCGCGTACAGCACACCGAAATACACCATGACCCCGCCGACCACCAGCGCAGACAGATGGATGACGCGCGGCCAGCCGCGCGACTCAAGCCAGTGCTGCTCGCTGCCCATGCCGAACCAGAGCAGCCAGACCAGCGCCAGCAGGGCAAGGCCGAGTTTACCCAGGAATCGGCCCCAGCCGGGTTCGGCGCGGTAGATGTCTGCCTTGCGCAGGAAATGGAACAGGATGGCCGCATTCAAACAAGCGCCGAGACCGATCGACAATGCCAGTCCGGCATGGGCGAGGCCGAGACCGAACACGAAAGCCAGATTCATCAACTGGGTGCTGATCAGCGTGACGATGCCGATCTTGACTGGCGTGCGGATGTTTTGCCGCGCATAGAAACCGGGGGCGAGGATTTTGACCAGGATCAGGCCGATGAGGCCAATGCTGTAACCGACCAGCGCGCTGCGCGACATCAGCACGTCATGCGCATTGAACGCACCATACTGGAAGAAGGTCGCCAAGAGCGGCACGGCGATCATGCCCAGCGCCAGCGCGGCGGGCAAGGCCAGCAGAAAGGTGAGGCGCAGCCCCCAGTCCAGCATGCGGGAATACTCCAGCGTGTCGTTGTTGGCGTGCAATTTTGACAGCGACGGCAACAGGATGGTGCCCAGTGCCACGCCGAGCAGGCCGGTGGGAAACTCCATCAGGCGGTCGGCGTAATACAGCCAGGACACGCTGCCGGCGACGAGGAAGGAGGCGAACACGGTGTTCAGGATCAGGCTGATTTGCGCGATGGAAACGCCGAACGCGGCCGGCCCCATCTGGCGGATGACGCGCCGCATGCCTTCATGGCGCAGGTTGAAACGCGGGCGCGGCAGCATGCCGATCTGTTTCAGGAACGGGACTTGGAACGCCAACTGGACGATGCCGGCGACAAACACCGCCCACGCCAGCGCCAGAATGGGCGGGTCGAAATACGGCGCCGCCCACAGCGCGCCGCCGATGAAACACAGATTAAGCAGGATGGGCGCGAACGCCGGCACCCAGAATTTGTTGTAGGTATTCAGGATGCCCGCCGCCACCGCGACCAGCGAGATAAAGAAGATGTAGGGCGAGGTGATGCGCAGCAATTGCACGGTGAGATCAAATTGCGCGTCATTGCGGGCAAAGCCGGGCGCGCTGAGATAGACCAGAATCGGCGCGGCGAGGATGCCGATCAGGGTGACCACGAACAGGATCAGCGCCAGCATGGTGCTGACGTGATCCACCAGCAGGCGAGTCTCGTCATGCCCCTTGCGGTTGCGGTATTCGCCAAAGATGGGCACGAAGGCCTGCGAGAACGCGCCCTCGGCAAACAGGCGGCGCAACAGGTTGGGCAGCTTGAAAGCGACAAAGAAGGCATCGGTCGCCATCCCCGCGCCGAAAATGCGCGCGATCAGCACATCGCGGCCGAAGGCGAGCACGCGCGAAACCAGGGTCAGGCCACTGATGGTGGCCAGCACCTTGAGCAGGTTCATGCCGTAAATCTCCCTGTTTTGATTGCAGCCATGATGCGCCGAGCCCCCGTTTGAACGCCGCGCATCATATCATCCGGCATGGCTGGAAGCCCGATTCATCGGGCGATTTCAATTCATTGCGCAATGAATTGCGCTCCCGCATCGGCGAAAAACAAGGTGTTGCAAAGTACGGCATGCCTCCCTATAATGCGCGCCTTTTTACGCAAGCCGAATTCCGAGGAGTCACACAATGGCCAACACCGCACAAGCCAAGAAGCGCGCACGTCAGGCAA
>Ga0210017_1003209_pt1 | contig 13775 bp, 9 predicted proteins | sample CryGeyCG2014_020_FD_183966 | JGI IMG/M metagenome (GOLD analysis project Ga0210017, IMG submission 183966) | Groundwater microbial communities from aquifer - Crystal Geyser CG08_land_8/20/14_0.20 (SPAdes) (version 2) | ecosystem: Environmental > Aquatic > Deep subsurface > Groundwater | place... | reverse complement strand
TCTCTTTTCAAAGTATCAGCGTAAGAATGAAACTCTGCTCCCAAAGTCGTCGGCACCGCATCCTGAATATGGGTCCTTGCCAGCTTTTTTATGTCTTTAAACTCCTCTGCCCTTTTTTCCATCACTTTAATTAAATAAAGTAGACTGTCTAAAAGTTTTTTTGTTAATTTAATTGAAATGATTTTCAAGGCCGAAGGATTGACATCATTGGTTGACTGACTGGCATTGACGTCGTCATTTGAATGAGTGCCTGATATGGTAGCAATCACTTCGTTAACATTCATATTAACTGAAGTTCCGGCTCCGCCGTGAAGACCTTTGATAACAAACTGATCATTATATCTTCCTTGCAAAACTTCATCACAGGCAGCAATAATTTTTTTGGCTTTTTTCTCATCAATTTTTCCGGCTTTCAGATTAGCCTTTGCCGCGGCTTTTTTTACCAACACTATCGCATAGATAAATTCCAAATGAGTCAACGGATAATCAAACGGAAAGTTTTCCATGGCCGCCTTTGTCTGCAAGCCATAAAGAATTTTTTTGTTCATAATGTTTATTAATGATTAATCCATTTACCTTTTGCTTTACCGATAATCTTACCATTTTCGTAAATTTTTTCGCCTCGCAAAAATGTCATGATCGGTCGGCCTAATAATTTCATTCCTTCATATGCCGACCAGCAACATTTGGAAAAGAGGTCTTTTTTTTGAACCTGCCAATAATTTTTTGTATCAATTATTACCAAATCAGCATCATTTCCAACTTTAATTCCGCCTTTTCCTTTAAATCCAAAAATTTTACCTGGATTTTCTGAGGTACAAAAAGCAATTCTCATCAAACCTTCTTCTAATCTATCTTTGCTAAACTTTTTTACCCAACCAGTGATGGTCGCCGGCAATGTTTCCTGCACCCCCGGAGTGCCAGACTGGGCTTTCCAACAATCAGGCTGGTTTTTCAATTCCCATTCATGAGGCGTATGCTCAGAACATAAAACATCGACTTGACCTCCGCGAAATAACTGCCAAAGAATTTTTTGATCTTTAGGAGTCCTTATTGCCGGAGATACTTTTATTTTATTGCCATATTTTTTGTAGTCATCAGTATTAAAAACCAGTTGATATCCAACCAACTCTCCATAAATATCCATTCCTTGTTTTTTGGCAACCACCAGTAATGCATATTCTTCAGGAGTGGAAAGATGAAGCAAATATAATTTGAAATTAGGATATTTTGATGCTAAAGCAATTATTCTGGCAGCCGCTGTGGCAACAACAGAGGTGGGCCGAATTTCTGACCATAAAGCCGCATCGGTTCGACCAGTTTTTTTAAATTCACTGTTATAATAATTAATCAACCATTGATCTTCTGCATGAACTGCCAATAAAATTTTTCTTTTAGCCAATATCTCAATAACTTTTCCCAGAGTAAGATCATCAGGAATTGTGGTTGGCGTGGTTTCATGACCAGCCATAAATAATTTTACGCCGGCAATATCTTTGGGATTAACTTTTTTTAGTTCATCTAATTTATCAGAAGCCACTCCCATAAAAAAGGCATAGTCAGTATATGATCGACCAGGATAGATCTTATGGATTTTTTCTTGTAATAAATCAACAGTCACAGTCGGAGGTTTGGTGTTGGGCATGTCAATTATCGTTGTCACTCCACCAGCCAGGGCAGCTTGAGTACCAGTACAAACATCTTCCTTATGAGAAAGTCCCGGCTCCCTCATATGCCCATGAACTTCAATTAGACCGGGAAGAATATACTTGCCTTTTGCATCAATAATTTGTAAAGACGCAGATATCAAATTTTTTGCGGTTTTTTGTTTTCCGTCAAAAAATTTCGGTATCAAGTCTTTGACTATTCCATTCTCAATTAAAATATCTCCATCAATAATTTTTTCCGAAGTGACAATTTTTCCGTTCTTAATTAATTTTTTCATTTTACTAATTTTATCACCTCGTCGATAGGTATTCCCCGCGGACAACTTTTTGAAATCCGTCTGCCAATTTCTTCAGAATAATATTTTACTCCAAGTTCTTTTGCTATTGGTTTTCTATTTAACCCATCGCGCGGATCAGTCAGATAACGAGCAATTTTAACTAATGACATCGGATCCAAACAACCTTTTGAAGTTTTTGTTATTTCCATACCGGCGATACAGCAACCGCATTCAATGCATTTTCTATAAGGCTTTGATTTATTGGCGATATCTTTAGTAATAATTTTTTTCTTAATTTTTTCAATATATGGCTTTATCTTTAAATACTTTTTAAGGAGAGGTTTCAAATTAACTACGAGATCTTTTTCCACCGGAAAATTGGCCAACGGCTCAATGATATTTTTTTTGATCTTTGGGTTAATCTGAGTTGAACATGATAATACCGGCTTTCTATTTAACATCACTCCACAAGTGCCGCAGATTCCCTGCCGGCATTCATAACGGAAAGCCAAGGTTGAATCCAGGTGTTTATAGATAAATAAAATCGCGTCTAAGACGGTCATACCCTGATGATATGGAATAGTAAAACTATCATATTTTGGTCTTGACTGATAAGCTGAATTGTAGCGGTAAACGGAAACCTTTATCTTCATAGTTTTATTTGACGACGGGAATAACTTTAGTAACAATTTTTTCACCTTCTTTTTTCACCATGATATTTTTTTCCCATTCGTCTTTCATCTCCGGGAAATCAGTCCGACTGTGGGCGCCTCGGCTCTCTTTTCGAAGTAAGGCGGCCTCAATTACCACTTGAGCCGTCTGCAACATATTATTAACTTCTAAACAATCCTGAAGATCACGGTTTCTTTGCCGAATATTAGTTCGCGCTCTCATATTTTTTGCTTCTCTAAGAAGTTTACTGACAATAATTTTTGCTTCTTTTAGTCTTTTTTCATCTCTAAAGATGCCGACTTTATTCCACATGACTTTTTTTAATTGATCTTCGATTTCTTGCGGAGGAATTCCTTTTGTATTTTTTACATATTGATTAATACGAGCGATTTCTTTTTGAATATTTTCTCTTGACAATGTCGAATATTTTATTTTTTTTACATATTTAGTAGCATCCATTCCCGCCCTTCTCCCAAAAACCTGGCCTTCGGCAATCGAGTTGCCTCCCAAGCGGTTAGCACCGTGTATTCCTGATGCTACTTCACAACAGGCATAAAGGCCTTGAATATTACTCTGTGCCCATTGGTTAATTTTTATCCCGCCCATGATGTGATGCATTGATGGATAAACTTCCATTGGTTCTTTTGAAATATCAACACCAACATTTATATACTGTTCGTAAACGTCAGGAATAATCTCTAAAATCTTTTCCTTGGACCAGTGATTAACATGAAGATAAACGGCATGATTTTTAGTTCCTAGTCCGGCGGCTACTTCTTGAAATATTGATCGGCTAACCTCATCACGCTTGGCAACTTCCATTTCAATTGGATAGTACTTACTCATAAATCTTTCTCCTTTTTGGTTGCGCAAAATTCCACCGTGAGATCTGGTCTTTTCGGTCACTAAAACTCCTCGGCTTGAAGGAGGATAAGCCATACCGGTCGGATGGAACTGAACCATCTCCATATCAATAAGTTCCGCGCCAACATCAAGCGCCATCGCGTAGCCATCTCCGGTATTTGAAGCAGCATTGGTGGTCACCTCATACATCCGTCCGGCTCCACCGGTGGCTAAGATAATCGCTTTGGTTTGAAAAACAACAAAGTCACTGGTTTTTAGATTTATTCCGATAGCGCCAATAATACAATTATCTTTTTTCAGAAGTCTACTGATAAAAAACTCGTCAGAATATTTAATGCCTATTTTTCTTGCCTGATCAACTAATCCCTGCATCATTTCCCGGCCAGTATAATCACCTACACAAATATTTAAAGGATATTTTTGTTTTGGCCCGGCCCAGGTATAAAACTCACCGCTGTCAACCCGATCAAAGATTACCCCATAATTTTCCAAATCATGAATTCTTGCCGGGATTTCTTCAGTAAAAATATTTACTAATTTGTAATTATTGATAAAGTAGCCGCCTTCAAGGGTGATTTTGGCATGAAATCCAGGCGTCGCCGGAAGCACCATCGCCGCATTCATTCCTCCCATCGCCATTCCTGTGTGAGCACAGCCCAAAACCTCTTTACCTAAAAGAATTATTTCTAACCCGCTTTTTTTCGCCTCAATCGCCGCACGAAGACCCGCTCCTCCGGCGCCAATTACCAATATTTCAGTTTTTATCGTTCGATATCTCATATTTTTAATAAATATTATATTATTTTTTTAGATACTCCTTCCAACTTTTAACCTGTAAATCTTTAAGTTGATATCTCACTAGTGCATTAACAAAGAATCTGACTAAGTTAAAATCGGTCAGTAAAGAAATATTGTTGTCAATGGCCGCCCTTCTTATCATAAACCCATCGGTAATTACCTTTTTAAACACTCTTTCTTTTTCTTCGTGATCGCTGATATTAACTACCAGAGCCACCCTATTATTTTTTATAATGTCAACCACGGTTGGCGTTTTCTTCTCGTAGACTTTATAAACCAACTCTGTCTCCACGCCTTTATCTTTAAAAAACCGATGTGTCTTTTCCGTGGCATAAAGCTTAAAACCAAGATTTTTTAACCGCCAGATTGACTCGGCGATTTTCAGCTTATTTTCTTCTCCGCCGACCGTAATCAAAGCGGTTTTATTTTTTAAAGAAAAACCAGTCGAAATTAAGGCTTTATAATAAGCTTCCTCTGCTGTTTCGCCAAAACAGGCCACCTCGCCGGTTGACGCCATCTCCACTCTTAAAACCGGATCCGCTCCCTCAAGCCGGGCAAAAGAAAACTGGGGCGTTTTCACGCCAATGAACTTCGGTTGACTGAGACTATAAGTTTTTGCCTTGCCAAAAAAACTGTCAACTAAAACCTCAGCAAAGTTAATCCCAATCACCTTGGAAATAAAGGGAAATGTCCGCGAGGCGCGTAGATTCATCTCAATCACAGAAACCTGATTATTTTTTGCCATAAACTGAATATTAAAAGGCCCGGTAATCTCCAAAAGCTTCGCCAGTTTCTCGGCAACTTCAATTATCCTTTTTCCGGTCAGATAGGTGACCTTTTCTGCCGGATAGACAATGGTCGCGTCGCCAGAGTGAACGCCAGCATGCTCAATATGATTAGCCAGAGCATAGATTTTTAACTCTCCATCTTGCGCCACTCCGTCAAACTCAATCTCGCGGGCATTGGTGATAAATTTGGAAATGGTCACCGGATATTCGCGGCTGATTAAGGTCGCTTTTTTTATAAAAAACATTAACTCTGATGCTGAATAACAGAGGCTCATGGCGCTCCCAGACAAGACATATGACGGCCTGATTAGGACCGGATAACCGACTTTTTCGCAAAATCTTAAGCCTGAGTTAATAGTGGTAAAGCTATCCCAGGCCGGTTGATTAATAGCTAAGCTGTCTAAGAGATGGGAAAATTTTTTCCGGTCTTCAGCTTTATCAATACTTTTTGCATTTGTTCCATAAATCTTTATGCCATAACTATCAACTTTCTTGGCAATATTATTGGGAGTCTGGCCGCCGACCGATAAAATCAAACCTTCTGATCTTTCAAACTCAAAGATATCAGCCACTCTTTCAAAAGAAAGCTCTTCAAAGTACAGTCGATTGGAAATATCGTAGTCAGTCGAAACCGTTTCTGGATTGCAGTTGATGATAATTGATTTTTTCTGATGTTTTTTTAGCTTTAAGGCGGTATTGACACAGGTCCAGTCAAACTCGACCGATGAACCAATTCGGTAAGGTCCAGAGCCTAAAACTATCACCGCTGATCTACCGAGTGGTTGAACATCGTGATGAGAACCGTTATAGGTAGTATATAAATAGTTAGTCTTGACGGGAAACTCGGCTGCCAAAGTGTCGATTTTGAAAACTGAAGGAGTAATTTTCAGTTTTTTTCTTAACCTCCTAACCTCTAACTCCCTAACACCTAACAGATTTCCTATCTTCTTATCAGAAAAACCTAATTTTTTAAAATTGAGTAAATTTTTTTCCGTTAATTTTTTATCTTTTTTAAATCCCTCTTCTGTCTCAACAATATTTTTTATTCTTGATAAAAACCAAGGATCAATTCCAGACAACTGGTATATCTCTTTAATCGTCACTCCCATCCGCAAAGCGGCGCTGATAAAAAAAATTCTCTTAGAATTGGCAACTTCAATATTTTTTAAAACTTCCTTTTTTGAGAGACCGATTCCATTGTCAGTCACTCCCTCAACGCCAATGTCAAGCATTCTCACTCCTTTTTGAATCGCCTCCTCAAAGGTCCGACCTATAGCCATCACCTCGCCGACCGACTTCATCGAACTGCCGATTCTTTCCGTCACACCTTTAAACTTCGCCAGGTCCCAGCGGGGAATCTTGGCAACAATATAGTCTAAGGCCGGCTCAAAACAGGACTGCGTCACTTGAGTCACCTGATTTTTTATTTTTGTTAACTTTTTGCCTAAAGTCAGTTTGGCAGCCACATAAGCCAAAGGGTAACCAGTGGCTTTAGAAGCTAAGGCGGATGAACGGGAAAGACGAGCGTTAAGCTCAATGACATAGTATTCGATTGAATAAGCATCAAATCCTAAATTACAAGCTCCAAATAAATCAGAATTTTCAAATTCTAAACGTTTGGGATTTTGGATTTGAGATTTTGAATTTATTTGTGATTTGTGATTTATAATTTGGGATTTCGGATTTGGGTTTAGGGCAAACTGGACATTGCACTCACCAACAATATTAAAACTCCTGACAATCTTTATCCCTGCCTGGCGTAAGTAATGATACTCAAAGTTCGTCAAAGTCTGGCTTGGAGCGACGACAATCGACTCGCCGGTATGAATTCCCATCGGATCAAAGTTCTCCATATTACAAACAGCAATACAGTTGTCATCCTGGTCACGAACAATTTCATACTCAACTTCTTTATAGTGCTTCAGGTATTTTTCAATCAAGACTTGAGGAGTAAACTTTAAGGCGGTGCCAACGATTGCCTCTAACTTTTTCTCGTTATAAGCTACTCCTGATTTTTGTCCGCCTAAGGCATAAGCCGCTCTCACCATCACCGGGTAACCAACAATCTTGGCTTTTTTTTTCGCTTGAGAAATCGTTTCTACGGCAAAACTTGGAGCAATCGGTTGACCTATTTTTGTCAGATGATTGGCAAACAAGGCGCGGTCTTCAGTGAGGATAATCGACCTAACTGGTGTTCCTAAAACTTCCAGCTGATATTTTTTCAAGACACCGCTTTTGTAAAGAGCCACGCCGCAGTTTAAGGCTGTCTGGCCGCCAAACGACAGTAAAATTCCACTTGGTTTTTCTTTTTTAATCACCTGCTCGACAAAATAGGGATTGATCGGTAAAAAGTAGACTTCATCAGCTAAAAATTCCGAGGTTTGGATGGTGGCAATATTAGGATTGATAAGAATGGTTTTAATCCCTTCTTCTTTTAAGGCTTTAATTGCTTGAGAGCCGGAATAATCAAACTCTCCAGCCTCGCCGATTTTGAGAGCGCCTGAACCGAGAATAAGAACTTTTTTCATATTTTTCTTAATTAAAAAGCTTGATACCATTTTTCTCGCTTAAGTGGGAACCCTTTCTATAGAAAATTCTTAGCTCCCAAAAAAGCTCGAAAAAGGTATCTTCGCTTTTTATTTAATGACGAGGCAAAGGCAATTTTTTTCACTTTCGAGAGGGGCCCCGCCTTTAAGCGAGGGAAAGACTCTCGTGTGATAAAAAATTGTTTTGCCGAGTCATGCTAAATATTGGTTAAAAATTTGTCAAATATCCATTCCGTATCCACTGGTCCTGGACATGCTTCCGGATGAAACTGAATCGACATAAACGGATATTTTTCATGAATAATTCCTTCATTAGTGTTATCGTTGGCATTAACAAACCAAGCCTTAAAACCTTTGGGGATCTTACCAACGGCAAAGCCGTGATTTTGAGTAGTGATATAACAACGACTGCTACCAACCAGCAAACAAGGCTGGTTTTGACTCCGATGACCGAATTTCAGTTTATAAGTATCGCCTCCAGCGGCCAAGGCTAAAATCTGATTACCCAGACAGATTCCTAAAATGGGGATTTTCTTAGTTAAAATTTTTTTAACGGTTTCAATAGTTTTGTCCGCCATCTTCGGATCTCCCGGACCGTTGGAAACGACGACGCCATTAATTTTTTCTTTTAAAGAAAAGATGTCGTAATCCCAAGGAACTGTTATCAGTCTAATGTTACGGTGTAACAAACTTCTTTTAATGTTTTTTTTCACTCCGCAGTCAATTAAAACGATTGTTTTTGAACCAGTTCCTTGAATTTTTACCCTGCGGTCGGAAACTTGGTCGACTAAGTTATCTTTATTTGGGTCATAGAATTCAATGTCTTTATTAAAAACAACTTTTGCCAACTGGGCGCCTTCGTCTCTTAACTTTTCCGCCAACATTCTTGTATCCGCTATCTCCAGCCCCGGCACCTTTTCTTTTTTCAGCCACTGAGCCAAACTCATCTGGCTTTGAAAGTGAGAAGGAGTGTTAATATATTGAGAAACGATAAGAGCGGAAACATGAATTTTAGTTGACTCCCAAAATTTTTTCTCAGGCACGCCATAGTTGCCAACAATTGGATAGGTCAAGACTAAAATCTGACCTTCATAAGAAGGATCGGTCAAAGATTCTGGATAACCAACCATGCCGGTGGAAAAAACCAATTCGCCAGAGCAAGCTTTTTCATAACCGAAACTGTTTCCTGTTAATGTTGTACCGTCTTTAAGAATCAATTTGCCAAACATAGAGAATTTTTAATTTGAAATTTTCAATGAATTTTCAATATTTAATTTTAATGAAAATTTAAAATTAAAAAAATTCAAAATTAGTTTGAATAGTGCCATTCTTATATACATTCCATTTTTCGCTTCTGTTGTCAAATAAACGGCCCGCGGATCCGAATCAACGCTAGTTTCAATCTCTCCAACCCGTGGTAAGGGATGCATCAATAAAGTTTTCTCACTGCCTTTTTCCTCTACCAGTTTCTTTGTTAAAATAAAACTTAATTTTAATTTTTCATAAATTTTTTTGTTGCTAAATCGTTCCTTCTGCACTCTGGTCCAGTACCAGAAATGACAGTCCGGCGGAATTTCTTTTAAAGAATTTATTTCTATCAATTTTATTCCCATTTTTGTATAATGCTCAAATTCTTCTTTTGATAAACGAAGTTGATTGGGTGATAAAAGATAAATTGTGTTTCCAGGAAAAATCGATAAACCGCGAATAAGCGAATGAACAGTTCGGCCATTCAACATGTCACCAACCATCAAACCATTTAAATGATCTAAATGTCTATGTTTTTCATAAATGGTAAACATATCTAAAAGCGCCTGGGTGGGATGCTCACCGATGCCATCGCCAGCATTAATAACTGGGATACTGACAACTTCGGACACCTTACTTAAAGTTCCTTTAATAGGATGACGAATGACTAAAATATCACAATATTGTTCCATTATCTTCGCCGTATCTTCTACTGTTTCTCCTTTGACAACCGATGAAGTCTGCAACGGATTTTGATGTTCAACCGTTTGACCACCTAGCCTTTTGAAAGCAGCTGAGTTTGAAGAAAATGTCCGCGTTGACGGTTCGAAAAAAAGTAATCCGGCTACTTTTCCTCGGAGAATTTTTAATAATTTTTTTGGGTTAGTTTTTTTTATTTTGGCAGTTTGTTTAAACAAAATTTTTATCGACTTTTGGTCAAATTGATTAAGAGAAACTATATCTTTGTTTTTGAAGTTCCCCTTTATTGGAACTAGCATAGGTTTAAAAAAAACCGCCTTAACGGCGGATTAATTTATTTATTTTTGTTGCAAAAAAAATCTCAGAGTTTTTCATAGCTTCTGAGAATAATATTTTATACATTTTAAAAAAAAATTCAAGGGCAAAATGTTAAGTTATTGATATAATAAAAGAATATTATCGCCGCGGTGCTGGAACTGGCAGACAGGCAGGTCTCAAAAACCTGTGGTATGAAAATACCGTGTGGGTTCAACTCCCTCCCGCGGCACTTACTCCCACTCCATCGTCCCTGGAGGTTTTGTCGTAATATCGTAGACGACACGACAGACTTCAAAAACTTCAGTGACAATTCTTTCTGATATCCTTGCCAAAACAGAATAAGGCAGTTTCACCCAGTCAGCCGTCATCGTATCTTTGGACTCAATTGCCCGGATGGCAATCGTCTCGCCGTACTTTCTTTCATCGCCGGTCACCCCAGTGGTTTTGATACCGGTAAAAATCGCGAACGCCATCCAGATTCCTTCATATAATCCGGCTTTTTTAATTTCTTCAATCACGATTGAGTCGGCTTTTTTTAATATTTTTAGTTTTTTCTCAGTCACCTCGCCAATAATCCGCACTGCCAATCCAGGACCGGGAAAAACATGCCTGACGATCATCTCTTGAGGGAATTTCAGTTCTCTAGCAATCTGTCTCACCTCATCTTTGTAAAGCATTCGCAAAGGCTCAACGATTTTAAAACCATGTTTTTCCGGAAGACCGGCAACATTGTGATGAGTCTTAATCTTCTCTGCATGTCTTGTTCCTTTACTTTCAATCACGTCTGGATAGATTGTCCCTTGAATAAGAATTTTCGCTCCTATTTTTTTCGCCTCTCTTTCAAACACTCTGATAAACATCTCGCCAATCACTTTTCTTTTTTTCTCCGGCTCAATCACTCTTTTTAAAGCTTTCAGAAACTCTTTTTTTGCTTTAATGACAACAAGAGGTAGTTTTAGTTTATTCTTGAAAGTGTTAATAACCTCCTTGGTCTCCCCTTCCCTCATCAGTCCCGTATCCACATAATAACAGGTCAGGTTTTTTCCGATTACTTGATGAGTAAGATAGCTGCTGACACTGGAATCTATGCCGCCTGAGAGAGCGCAGACCGCTTTTTCATCTCCAATTTCCTGCTTTAAAAATTTTTTTATTTCCTTGATTTTTTCTTTACCTAATACTGGTTTTTCTCCGCAAATATTAAAGACAAAATTTCGAAGGATTTCCTTTCCATACTCGGTGTGGTGAACTTCGGGATGAAACATAATTCCGTAGATCTTTTTTTCTTCAGAGGAAAAAGCCGCGTATTTAACCGTATCGGTTGACCCTATTCCAACCATTCCCTTTGGTAGTTCAACCACCTGATCAAAATGACTCATCCAGACCTTGAACTTCTTTTTTGGGATATTTTTAAATAAGACTGACGTTCCTGCCAAAATCTTGATAGAAGTTGGTCCATACTCTTTCTTTTTGCCTGAGGCGACCTTTCCTCCTAAAAGATGTCCGACTACTTCCAATCCATAACAAATTCCTAAGATAGGAATCCCTAAACTAAAAATTTTTTTATCAACAAGGAGGGCTTTTTCTCCGTAGACCGAAGATGGTCCGCCGGACAAGATAATTCCTTTTGGTTTATTTTTTTTAATTAAAGATAATGCTTCTTTAGGAAGAACAATTTCCGGCCTGACGCCAAAATCTCTTACTCTTCGGCCAATAAGATGAGTCGTTTGCGAACCGAAGTCAATAATATAGATCATAATAAGTTATAGCCCTTCTAGATTGAGAAAAAGATTGATTTCTTTTTCAGGAATACCTATCTTTATTAATCGACTCTTGATTTTGCTTATATCTAATCCTTGTTTGAGCCATTTTTTCGCCAGTCCGACTGTTCCTTCCCTTCTTTCATGGGGAAAGATGATCCAGGTTGAAGTAACATATTCGTAATAATCGGGAATAAACTTTGAGTGAGGCTTATGAAACAAGGTGGCAGTCTTGATTTTCAACGGATTATAAAAATCAAGATACTTCAAAGACCAGTACAAACTTTTTCCCGTATCATTGACATCGTCAAAAAAGAGAATCCTTTTACCGAACAAGGTTGCCGTTAAGGGAAGATCAAGTTTCGGCTTTTCCCTTATCTTGCCCGGCTCAGAATCATCATACAAAGATAGCTTAAAACTATGAATCTCGGAGATATCCAGTATATCAGCCATTGTCCTTGACCAGGTCCAGCCGCCCTTGGCTAAAGTCACTAGTGCATCAAACTTCTCTCCGTCTTTCAAAATCTGCGCTCCTAAATTGAGATAGATTTTGCCCATTTCCTCCCAGGTGGGCGCAATATAACTCCATGATTCCCCTTTAAATTTGGTCTCTTTGAAATTCAACTGATAAGGCTTATATTCAAATCTCGGTTTACTCATTACTTTATGAACTTTATAACTTTATGAACTATTTCTTACATCACATCCACATCATGGACCTCTGATTCTTTTAAAGAACTTTTAGTAATCTGGATGAACTCGGCTTTTTGCCAAAGCTCCCTGATATTATGAGCTCCTGAATAAGAAAAACCAGACTTCACTCCTCCGATTAATTGATTCAAAAGATCAGCGACCATCCCCCGGTAAGGAACAATCGCCTCGACTCCCTCGGCCGCATATTTTTTTAAATCGCGCTTGACGTTCTCATCCTTTTTTTGTCGGTCAGCATTAGCCATAAGAGAAGCCATCCCTCGTGTCATCTTATATTTAGTGTTGTTTCTAAAAAAAGTTAGGGCTGGGCTTTCGTCGCAGCCAGCCAAAAGCGTACCAATCATTACCGTCGAAGCACCAGCGGCTAAGGCCTTAACAATGTCTCCTGATTTCTGGATACCGCCATCGGCGATGACCGGTATATTATATTTTCTGGCCACCTCGCTACAGTCAGCGATGGCGGTCAGCTGGGGAATACCAGCACCGGTAATAACACGAGTAGTACACAAAGCGCCAGGCCCAATCCCCACCTTAATGCTGGCCGCTCCGGCTTTGATCATCTCCTCAGCTGCTTCTGCTGTTGCTACGTTACCGGCGATAAAATCAGTTTTGGGAAATTTTTTTACCAGCTCTTTTAGTACTTTGATAAAAAAAGTACTGTGACTATGAGCGATGTCAATAATAATCGTATCCACTCCTGCTTTAATTAAGGCTTGACATCTTTCTAAATAATCAGATCTAATGCCAATGGCCGCTCCCACCAATAACCTTTCTTTTTTTACTTTTTTTACTTCTTCCACTTCTGCCTCAAGGGTTAAAAACCGGTGAATAATGCCGATGCCGCCAAATTTGGCAATAGCGATAGCCATGTCTGTTTCAGTGACCGTATCCATGTTGGCAGAAACGATCGGTATTTTTAAACTGATATTTTTTGTTAATTTTGAAGATAAGTCAACGTGAGATCGTGATTCAACTTGAGTTAACTTAGGAACCAAAAGAACATCGTCAAAGGTCAAACCAATATCTTTTCTAATATTTAACATATGTAGTCTAACCCTATTATTTAACCAGAATTGATAGAATTAGTCAATGGGATTTTATATATTTTTTGTAATTTTTGTAATCGTTATAATTTTTCTCTTCTCTTCTAAAGCCTTATCTCCGATTCCCTACTTTCCTTCCAATAAACATGATCTTCCTTTAATTATTAAAGCTCTTAATTTAAAAAATAACCAAACTGTGATAGATCTTGGCGCTGGCGACGGAATAGTTATTTTTGAAGCGGCAAAAGTTGCTTACAAACGAAAACTAAATACGAGATTCGTTGCGGTTGAAATTAATCCAGTATTAATTTTAGTCCTTCATCTCCGCCGTCTTTTTCATCCTAATCGTCAAAATATAAGAATTGTTTTGGCTGATATGTTTAAAT
>Ga0210017_1003206_pt1 | contig 13778 bp, 14 predicted proteins | sample CryGeyCG2014_020_FD_183966 | JGI IMG/M metagenome (GOLD analysis project Ga0210017, IMG submission 183966) | Groundwater microbial communities from aquifer - Crystal Geyser CG08_land_8/20/14_0.20 (SPAdes) (version 2) | ecosystem: Environmental > Aquatic > Deep subsurface > Groundwater | place... | reverse complement strand
ATTATCAGGAGTGGCAATATGCCATGCCCGTTAGTAGCCCAACGCCCTGGCTCCCTGATAAAACGCGAAGCTCAGCAGCCAGGCCAGTGTTAGCGACCAGACGATGGAAAACAGGGTGAAGCCGTTGTGTTTGGATTCGCTTTTGAGCGTGGCGATGGTGGACAGGCACGGCGTGTAAACCAGCGTGAACAGCATGAAGCTGTAGGCCTGCACCCAGTCCAGTTGTTGTCCGAGTACACCGCTCAGCGCATCGCCGCTCATGCCGTAGATTACCGCCAGCGAGCCGATGACGATTTCCTTTGCGACGAAGCCAAAGAGCAGCGCGATGGTGAGTTCCGGTGTGATGCCGAGGGGCGCGAACAGGGGATGCAGCCAGCCACCCAGGATGCCCGCGTAGCTGTCGGCACTGGCGGGCGCGGCGGAGGGGGGCAGGTGGGTGAGCAGCCAGACCAGCACGACGCCTGCGATGATGAACTGGCTGGCGCGGCGCAGGAAATGGGTGACTTCCAGCCAGCCGCGCAGCACCATCTGGCGCAGGGTAGGGAAGCGGTAGGGAGGCAGTTCCAGCACGAAAGGCTCACTATTCTGGAATTTGCTCTTGAACAGCAGCGCGGTCAGGATCGCGGCGGCGAAGCTGAACAGATACAGGCTGAACAGCACCAGCGGGGCGGCACGGGCGGTGAACAGCGCTGCGGTAATGAAGACGAATACCTGCAAGCGCGCCGAACACAGCGAGAAGGGGATCACCAGCATGGTCAGCAGGCGCATGGCGCGCGAGCGCATCACGCGCGTACCCATCAGCGCGGGTACGTTGCAGCCGAAGCCCATCAGCAGCATGACAAAGCCGCGTCCGTCCAGCCCCATTTTGGCCATCAGCGCATCCATCAGGAAGGCGGCGCGCGACAGGTAGCCGCTGTCCTCGACGATGGCCATCAGCACAAAAAACAGGATGATGATGGGGACAAAGGCGGCGACGGTCGCCACACCGTTGTAGATGCCGTCCAGCAGCAAGCCGTGCAGGAACGGCGGCAGTCCGCCCAGCAGCGGAACCAGTGCGGTTTCGCGCAACCAGGCGAGCAGGTCGGCGACCCCCGTTTGCAGCGGCAGACCCAGCAGGAAAATACCTTGAAACAGTAGGTACATGATGCCGAAAAAGATCGGCAGTCCCAGTAACGGGTGCAGCATCACGCGGTCGAGTTTTTCGGTGAGATTGACCGGCAGTTGCGCGGGGATTTGTACCGAGTGTTTCAGCACCTGCGCCATTTCGGCTTCGAGCTGTTCGTCTTGTTCCAACTGGCTGCGCACCTCGGCGGCCATGCCAGGCGTGGGGTAGCGCAGGGCGCGGGTGACGGCTTTGAGTGCTTCCTGATAGCCCGTGCCATATTTGCCGCTGAGCTGAAATATCGGCACATCCAGCAGCGTTGCCATTTTTTCGCTGTCTATGGTGATGCCGTATTTTTTGGCCTCGTCCGACATGTTGAGCAGCACCACGATGTTCAGGTTGAGTTGTTTGAGTTGCAGCAACAGGCTGATTTGGCGTTCGATCTGCGTGGCGTTGAGGATCACTAGCGCCAGGTCGGGTACGTTGTCGTGCAGGAAGTGACGCACCACCTGCTCGTCATCGGAAAACCCGTGCAGGTCGTAAATCCCAGGTAAATCAATTATTTGCACCATGTCCGCGCCGAGCAGGATTTTGCCGTTGAGCAGCTCCACGGTGATGCCCGGCCAATTGCCTACCCGTGCCGCGCCCCCCGTCATACGGTTGAACAAGGTTGATTTGCCGGTGTTGGGCATACCCAATAACGCGATGCGCTTCATGTTTTGCATACCTTTATTTTGGCGGCTTCGGCAAGGCGCAGCAGGATGTCTGTCGTGCCGATACGCACTTGCAGCGGACCCGAGAAGCTGGCTTTGCGTATCAATTCGATTTGGCGGCCACTACGAAAGCCCAGCGCGAGCAGACGTTGATGCAACGCTGCTTCGGCGTGAATCGTGACGATGGTGGCGCTGTCGCCAGCGCGGAGGGTATCGAGTGTGATGGCGGGCATGGGAGGTAGTGATTCAAAATTTGCCCCATTATTTCACAGCCATCCGGTTTTTGTCGCGTTAGCCATGTTCTGTTCGAGAAATGACGTTGTTTGAATCTCGCTTGAGTATCGCAAGCCCGCTTCCTTGGGTTAGAATGCGACCTTTGCTTTTGCTGGCCAGGAAAACGGGAATCAAGATGATTAAGGGCAGTATTGTTGCAATCGTTACACCCATGCATGAAGACGGCAGTCTGGATTTGGTCGCTTTTCGTGCTTTGATTGATTTTCACATCGAACAGGGTACGGATGCCATCGTGGTAGTCGGCACGACGGGTGAAGCGCCTACTGTAGATTTGCATGAGCACGAGTTACTGATTAGCACGGCGGTAAAACATGCGGCCAAGCGTATTCCCATCATTGCGGGGACGGGCGCAAATTCGACCCGGGAAGCCATTGAACTGGCTGCTTACTCGAAACGTGCGGGCGCGGATGCTTCGCTTACTGTTGTGCCCTATTACAATCGGCCCACGCAGGAAGGCATGTATCTGCACTTCAAGGCGATCGCTGAAGCGGTGGATATGCCGCATATCCTGTATAACGTGCCGGGGCGCACGGTAGCCGATATGAACAACGATACGGTGCTGCGCCTGGCGCAGATACCCAATATCGTGGGTATCAAGGATGCTACCGGTAACATAGAGCGCGGCACGGATTTGCTGCAACGCGTGCCCGATGACTTTGCCGTTTACAGCGGTGACGATGCCAGTACGCTGGCGCTGATGTTGCTGGGTGCGCAGGGCACGATTTCGGTCACCGCCAATGTCGCGCCCAGGCTGATGCATGAAATGTGCGTGGCAGCATTGCAGGGTGAAGTTGCCCGTGCGCGGGAAATCAATTTCCGCTTGCTGGGGCTGCATCGCAAGTTGTTTGTCGAGGCGAATCCGATTCCGGTTAAATGGGCGGTGGCGAGGATGGGCAAAGTCGGGCTAACCCTGCGTTTGCCGCTTACCCCGCTATCAGCAGGTTTGCAAGATGTCGTTGAACAGGCCATGCGTCAAGCTGGCGTACTTACAGAACACTAGGATGGGTGGGGAATTGAATATGAAAGTATTGAAAATCGGCGTTTCCAGTGTCGTGCTGGTTTCCCTGGTGGGTTGCAGTGCCGTGGGTTTGGGCAGCAAGCGTATAGATTACCGTGCCGGTGCGGAGCAAGCGCCGACGCTGGAAATTCCGCCCGATTTGTCTACTCCCGAAACAGATAGTCGTTATAAAGTTGCGGACGGTGACGGTGAGTCAGTCGCTTCTTATTCCGATTATGCCAAAGGGTCGGCTGCTAGTCCCGCGCATGGCGGCGTTGCCAGTTCAGTCTTGCCAGCCGTGCAGGGCGTGAGCCTGGAGCGCAACGGCGCACAACGCTGGTTGCTGGTAAAAGACAGTGCCCAAAATGTCTGGCCTGTGGTCAAGTCATTCCTGCATGAAACAGGTTTGAGCATCAAGAGCGAAGATATGGCCGCCGGTATCATCGAAACAGACTGGGCGGAAAACCGTGCCAGCATTCCTCAGGGTGTGATTCGCAGCACCATCGGTAAGGTGTTCGACGGCATGTACTCGTCAAATCAGCTTGATCAGTATCGCGTTCGCCTGGAGCGTGCCAAGGACGATGTGGGGACGGAGATTTACATTACGCATCGCGGCAAGGAAGAAATGCTGGAAGCGGACGGCAGTGGTTCAAAGTGGCAAACCCGCGAAAGCGACCCTGCACTGGAAGCAGAAATGCTGCAACGACTGATGGTGCGCTTCGGTGGTACTACGCCAGCGCAGGCGGCGGCTGCGAGCGGCGAAACTTCGCAAGCCTCGACCGGGACTGCCAATTTGCTGGAAATATTTGACGGCAGCAGCGTTATCGTCATCAACGATGCGTTCGACAAGAGCTGGCGTAGAGTTGGTCTGGCCATCGAGCGTGCCGGTCTGGTGGTGGAAGACAAGGATCGTGAAAAGGGCGTTTATTTCCTGCGTACTGCCCAGGCAGAAAAAGGTTGGCTGGATACCTTGCAGTTCTGGAAAGATGACGCAGACAGCAACGTTCGTTACCGCGTGAACGTCAAGGATGGCGGCGCATCGTGCGAAGTGTCGGTCACTGACCAGAACGGGGTTAGCAGCGATGCCAGCAAGCAGCGACTTGAGGCGATTTACAAGCATATCAGTCAATAATTTTTCTAGTTCCGGTAATGGCGCGGTACGCTGATGGTAGCTGCCGCGCCATTGCTATTTTGGCAATCGGGATAACGGCATGAGGTTCGCTTCTTTGGGTAGCGGTAGCAAGGGTAACGCGCTGCTGGTAAGTGCCGGGAAGACGATGTTGCTGCTGGATTGCGGATTCGGCTTGAACGATAGTCGTGTGCGTTTGGCGCGTTTGGGCGTGATGCCCGAGCAACTGACGGGCATTCTGGTGACGCATGAACACGGCGACCATATCGGCGGAGTGGCAAGTTTGGCGCGCAAATTCAACCTGCCGGTCTGGTTGACGCATGGGACGCTGCGCAGCCAGCCGAAAGCCTTTGCGGGTATCGCCGGGTTGCATGAGATTGACCCGCATCAGGCATTCGCTGTTCAGGATATTGAGATGCTGCCCTACCCTGTGCCGCACGATGCCGCCGAGCCAGTGCAATATGTGTTCAGTGATGGGGCGAGGTGCCTGGGTGTGTTGACGGATGCGGGGTGCTGCACGCCACACATTTTAGCGATGCTGGATGGCTGTCACGCCTTGGTGCTGGAATGTAATCACGATGCTGAAATGTTGCGGAAGGGTGATTATCACGAGCGTCTCAAGCAGCGCGTGTCAGGGCGTTTCGGGCATTTGAGCAATGAGGAATCGGCTGGTTTGCTAAGCAGTCTGGATACCAGTCATTTGCAGCATTTAATTGCGGCTCACCTGAGTGAACAAAACAATACGCCTGAACTTGCCGTTAAGGCGTTGTGCGCGGTGTTGAATTGTGAAGCAAGCTGGATAGGTGTTGCCAGCCAGCAACAGGGTTTTGTCTGGCGCGAAATTCTTTGATGCGGGATTCGGGAGGGCAGAGGTTGCGCAGGAGTCTGTTCGCGCTATGCACTCGGTGTTTTGAGCAATAAAAAAGCCGACTTGCGTCGGCTTTTTTATTGCTGGTAAGCGTGTTGCTTATTTTGCAGCAGGAGCAGCAGCGTCAGCAGCAGGAGCAGCTTCAACAGCAGATGCAGCTACAGCAGCTGGTGCTTCAACAGTAACAGTTGCAGCAGGAGTTTCGATAGTAACAGCAGGAGCTTCAGCAGCTTTTTCGCCACAAGCGGTCAAAGCAAGAGCCAACAGAGCAGCAACGAGAGCAGATAATTTCATGGTCAATTTCCTTAGTACAGTTAATAAAAATTTTTCTCGACTTGGTAAAGTCACCTAAATCAAAGTCGCAGCATTCTAGCAGGTAATTTTAGAAAAACCAGCGGTAACGCAATTATTTTTTATTAAAGACCTAATCTGGTTGTGGATAAGGCTGGGTGAGAATTTACCCACATTTCCAGAAAAAGCGATTGCAGGGTGCGCGCGTTTGACGGGTCGTTGATTGCCAGCAGTCCGCGCGGGTCATCAAAGTGGAAGCGGCGCACATAATGTGCGTTGTCTGCCACGCAAAAGGGCGCGGTGGCTTGTTGCAGGTTTTTCGCGATCCGATGTATAAACATGCGGCTGTCGAACTGGCGCAGCAACATCGTCATGCGCGGGCATAGCGTAGACAGGTAGTAGGGGTCATGCGCCAATATATACAGATAGTTGGTGGGGCTGGCGAGCAGGAAATGGCGCAGTGTTTCATAACGCAATTCGGAGTTGAATCCCAAACCATCGTAATCCTTCTCGAAAAGATACAGGGTGTGTTGTGCGCGTTTGCATAGCGTATCGAGCGCAGCTGAGTAATCTGCTATGCCATCCAGGTGAGTATGTTGCGGCGAGTCTTCTGTCATGATTTTCTCCCTCAACGGCTAACGAGCATTATGAAATTCAGAGGGGATTGAGAAACCCGTCCAGATACCACTGGTAGAGTAATTCGATCAAATTGCCCGATAATTCCTCTGGTAATTCCTCTGGTAATTCCTCTGGTAATTCCTCTGGTAATTCCTCTGGTAATTCCCCCGGTAATTCCTGGAACCGAGCCTCTTTGCTGAACGTCAGCGCAGACAGTTCACGCCGGTCTGCCAGTTCGCGCAACAAGCTGTAGTTGTCGCCCACGTTTGGAATTGCCTCGCCGTTCATGAAAATATCGTTGCCATGACACAGCATCTGTGTTTTGAGGTCAAGATACAACCCTTTGTTTATTATGGTTTTTTTGAACTTTTTAAGGCTTTGTGGCGATTCGGGTGCAGCAAAATAAATATGCGGTTTCGGTTCGCTCAGATAACAGCCGAGGAAATTTGCGATGTCTTCCTTGTCCCAGCGCACCTGTTTGATGGCCTGTTCCACCTGGCGCAGCATCGCCGGGCTGATTTCGGAAGGATGTTGCTGCGTTTTCAGGTCAGGATCGGCATACATGCCTGCCACGCAAATGCGATCTTGCAAATACACCAGAAATTGTTCCGCCAGTTCCTGATAGGCGGGGGTGCGAAAACCGATGGAATAAGTCATGCATTCATCTTCGGCGATGCCATTGTGTGCACAGTGTGGAGGCAGATAGAGCATGTCGCCGGGCGCCAATATCCACTCTTGTTCAACTTTGAAATTTTTCAGGATGCGCAACGGTGCGCCTTCGATCATTTCGTGGTCGGCTTGCGTGGAAATTTGCCAGCGTCGGTGTCCCATGCCCTGCAACAGGAATACGTCATAGGAATCAAAATGGGGCCCCACGCCGCCGCCCTTGGGGGCGTAGCTCACCATCAGGTCATCCAGCCGTGCATGGGGGATGAAAGCGAATTTTTTTAACAGTTCTGTGGCTTCCGGTAAATGGTGATTTAGACCTTGTACCAGCACGGTCCAGGGGAGTTTGCTCAAACCTTTGAAGTCTTTTGCCGAGAAGGGGGACTGTTGCAGTGCAAATCCGCCCTGCGGCTGAGTTACCAGACGAGCCTGTACTTCTTCGGTGCAGGCCAGTTTGATGGTTTGTTGCGGGGTGAGCAGCCCGTTGAATTGCGGCAGGGCAGCGCGTACCAGTAAGGGCTTTTTTTGCCAGTAGTCGCGCAGGAATTCATGGACGCTGAGATTGCCAAGCAGGGGGAGTGTATTTTTCATGCGCGACATTATAGCCTCGCCGTGTTCACCCGACTCATGGTAATTACCGTGGTGTAGTAATTATTTAATTAGGAAACAAGGGGCAAGATGTTTACAATGCCGCGATGCGCACATCTGCAAGCGCCGTAGCTGTTTGAAGAATGTATTTGATAAAGTTAAAGATAAGGAATTGAAATGAAGATTGTAAAAAACACGGTAGTATCGCTGCGCTATGAATTGATTGATGAAGCCACCGGTGAACTGGTTGAAAAAGTCGAAGAACCGGTAAGTTACCTGCACGGCGGTTATGACGGTATTTTTCCCTTGGTTGAAGAAGCGCTGCACGGCAAGCGTGTCGGCGATGAATGCAGTGTCACGTTGCAGCCGGATGATGCTTTTGGTGAATATGAACACGAACTGGTTGAAGTCGAAGCGCGCAGTGCTTTCCCTGAAGACATAGAAGTCGGGATGCAATTTGAAGGCGCGCCCGAAGAGTCCGATGACGAAGATTTCATTCTGTACACCGTGCTGGAAGTCGGTGACGATGAAGTAACGGTGGACGGTAATCATCCACTGGCGGGTAAAACACTGACGTTCAACTGCAAAGTGACTGGCGTGCGCCCTGCTACTGCTGAAGAGCTGGCGCATGAACACGTGCATGACGAAGGCAGTCATTTGCACTAAGTCGTTATTTCGGCAAGCATTCCAGCCGGATTTTTGGGCTGATCGGAAAAAGGGGCGCATGACATCATGCGCCCCTTGATTTTCAGGCCAGCTTTTCTGCTATCCACTCGGCTACCTGTTGCGCGCCGGTCGGAATGACGGGAACGGGGGCGGACGCTGACCAGAGTTGTTCCAGTGCTGCGGCGAAAGCACCCCCCGCCAGGGTATCAGGAGAAATTTCACCACTCATACCATACCGTTGCAGCCATTCGATCAGCGGTGGTGATTCCGGCCAGTCGGGGCGGCTGGCGTAGAGTACCGGTATGCCACAACTTGCCGCTTCGACAAAACTGCCGTAACCCGGTTTGCATAGCAGCGCATCGCTGCTCGCCAGCAAGTCGCCAAAGCACATGGGCAATGCTTCGAGAGTGATGGCATCGGGGTGGTGGGTTTGCCAACTGGACTGCACCAGATAACGCACGCCTTCAATGCGAGGCCAGTTTTCGACAGGTAAGCGGCTGGCGATGCCGCCCATGCTTACCAGCACCAGCTTTTCCTGTGGTGATAGTTTCAGGTGACGGTTCAGTTCGTCGCGCCGATTTCTGCCAATGTCAGCGATGGGTGCGACAGGAAGCAGGTTTTGCAGGTCATTCATCGCCATCCCCGGCGTGGCACGCAGGAACGCATCCGCATTTGCATAACAGGACTGGATTTGTCTGGTGATCGCGCCGTCGCCGCAATAGTGCCGGAAGATGTCCGCCCAATTCAGCGAACACAGCGCCGCATTGGCAATGCCCGCCTGCTGTGCGCCCGCCAGGGGCAAATAGCCGACGTTGGAAAAGACCATGTCCGCACCCAGTTCGCGCAACAGCTGCGCCTCATTTGCTACGCGTTCAGGCCAACCGGTATGAAATGTGCGATAAAGCGCACGGCTTTCCTCGGCGCGGACATGCAGCGCCGAAGACATCACCATGCCGATGTCGCCTTCGCTAGGCAGCGGGGTAAAGGGCGCGTGGATGCGGGTACATAAATGCGTCAGAGGTGCGCTTGAACGTATCGTGAATCGGACTTCGGGACGCAATTTGTGTAGCGCATTCAGTATCGGTGAGGTCTGTGCGACATGGCCGAATCCGTGACCGGAGATGGAAACAACGAGGTGAGGTGCGTGGCGCATATTCAAAGCCGAAACAATGTGGCGGGATTATTTCACATCTGCCGTGGCGGTGGTTGGCCTGTTTGATGGTGTCTCCAGCGATAGCGTGAAGTAACCGATAAGCGGCGAATGATAACCGTTTGTCCCGGCATTTCGACCACCCGTTGCTGGGTTCGGAAATGGCTGTGCGGTCTTGGAGGGATCCCCCGCTTTTGCTAATCTGTAGGCACTGAAATTTTTGGCGTACAGGAGCTTAAAATGAAAAACTTTAATAGCCGCCCGTTACACAACCAAGCTGATGCCACCCTTTTTGTAAATCGGGCAACCAGGCAACAGGATTTGAATTGGAAAGAATATCTCCCGATGGTCTTGCTGGGTGTGATGCTGCTGGGCTTGTTGATGCATGGCCTGTTGTGGTGACAATGCGTCTGTCATTGAGCGTTATCACACCCTGAGCGATAAGAGTTCGGCGAGTACCGCGAACAGCCAAGGGGCGCGCACTGGCAGCGCGGTAGGATGTGCCGAGGAACGAAGCGCATCACAGTTGAACGTTGCGTCTGGCTTCGCGTCTTACTCGCTCCGCAAGGCTTCAACCGGATCGAGACGTGCGGCGCGGCGGGCGGGCATCACGCCCGCGACGAGGCCGATGCTCACCGCAGAGCATTCCGCGAGTGCCGCAAACAGCCACGGGGTATGCACGGGCAGCGCGGGGAACAGCTCGTGCAATGCCTCTCCGATGCCGATGCCCAGCGCCAGTCCCGCCAGTCCGCCCAGCGCAGACAACAACATCGCTTCGCCCAGAAACAGCATCAGCACTTGCCGCTCGCGAGCGCCCAACGCGCGCAGCAGGCCGATTTCGGCAGTGCGTTCGGTGACGGCCATGGTCATGATGGTGAGGATGCCGACCCCGCCCACCAGCAAGGAAATTGCGCCCAACGCACCCACCGCGAAGGTGATGACATCCAGCACCGAGCCCAGCACATCGAGTGATTTTTCCTGCGAAATTAACGTGAAGTCATCGCGCCCGTGCCGCTCCTTGAGCCGCGCGGTGATGGCGCTCAACACCTGTTGCAGATCGGCACGGGCGTTATAGCTGACGTGAACTTCCATCAGTCCGGGGCGATTGAATAGTTCCAGTGCGCGCGCTGCCGGAATAAATACGGTGTCGTCCATATCGAAGCCCAGAATTTGTCCCTTGGCCTCCATCACGCCGATGATGCGATAGCGTTGTCCACCGACGCGCAGGTACTGTCCCAGCGGATTTTCCCCGGCGAATAATTCCTGCCGGACTTTTGCGCCCAGTACCACCAGGGCGCGCGCCTGATTCGGGTCATCGGCGGGTAAAAAGCTGCCCGTCTGCACCTTAAAAGTAAAAGTTTTGGTGAAATCATGCCCCGCGCCATACACGGTGATGCGGCGGCTCTTGCCGTTGGCTTTCACCTCGGCGTTGCCCTGTACCCCGGTGTTGACATACTCGACGTTGGGAAGGCGGCGCAGCGCCAGCGCATCCTCGATGGACAGCGGTTTGCTCGAACCGAAGATACCGACGCTGCCGCCCTGCGTTTGAGCCTTGCCGGGCTGGATGTTGATGATGTGGGTGCCGAATTGGGAAAATTCGGATAAGACGAACTGGTGCAAGCCCTCGCCGATGGAAGTGAGCAGAATCACTGCCGCGATGCCGATGGCGATACCCAGGCCCGTCAAAAAACTGCGCATCCGGTATGCCAGAACGCTGGAAGTCGTTAGACGGATCAGGTCGGGGAGCAGCATGTTAGCGTCCCGCCAGCGCCGTCACCGGATCGAGTCTTGCCGCGCGGCGGGCGGGCCAGACGCTGAACAATACCCCCGTCACAAGCGAGGTAAGGAGAGCCGCCAGTACCGCCCACCAGGGGGCGACCACGGGTAACGACGGATAGAGTTTGCCGATGGCCAGCACGCCGATTTCGCCCAGTATCAGGCCGGCCACGCTGCCGATGCCGGACAACAGGATGGCTTCGGCGAAGAATAGTTTGCGGATTTCTGCGGCGGGTGCGCCCAGGGCTTTGAGCAGGCCGATTTCCTTGACGCGCTGCGACACGGCAATGAGCATGACGTTCATAATCAGTACCCCCGCCACCGCCAGACTGATCGCAGCGATGCCTCCGACCGCCAAGGTCAGGGCGCGCAGGATGCGGTCGAAGGTTTTCAGCACGGCATCCTGCGTGACGACCGTGACATCGCGTTCATTGTTGTGGCGTTCCATCAGTATCTTTTCGGCAGCGCGCTTGGCCGGTTCGAGGGCATCGCGGCTTTTGGCCTCCACCAGAATGCGGAACAGGCCGGAGGTATTGAACAGCAGATGCGCCGAGGAGACCGGCACGATGACGATCTCGTCGGTATTAAAACCCATGGACTCGCCTTGTCTGGCCATCACGCCAATCACGCGGAAACGTCGGTCGCCCAATCTCACCCAGGCACCGATGCCTGATTCATTACCGAACAGTTCATGTTTGATTTTATTGCCCAGCACGCACACCGATGCGCTGGAATGAATGTCGCCTGCGGGCAGAAATTGACCCTGCCCCAACGACATATGGCGGACGGTCAGCAGCTCGCTGGTCGAACCGAGTACCACGACTTCACGGTTAAGCGCAGCGCGGGAAATCTCTGATGTGCCTATCGTCAGCGGCGCGATGCGTTTGACGGCGGGACTCTTCAACAAGGCTTCTGCGTCATCCAGTGAGAGTTCGCGCGGAATCTGACCCAGCAACATGCCGGGATTGATGCCTGCCGTCTCGGTGCGCCCCGGAAAAACCAGCACCAGATTCGTACCCAGCGAGGAAAACTGGTTGACCACATAACGCCGCGCGCCTTCACCCAGCGCAGTCAACACCACCACCGCAGCCACGCCGATGGACATGGCCAGTATCATCAGCAAGGTGCGCGAACGGCTGCCGCGCAAGCTGGTGGAGGCGAAATCCAGGAGGTCAATGAATCTCATTTCAGTTGTGGGTGCGAATTCATTCGCACAACCGATGACTTGCGTGCGAATGAATTCGCACCCACAAACATCTTTTTTATTTTCGTGAATATCATCACTAGGTTTGACTGATGATCTGGCCGTCCACCATCTGCAACTGCCGTTTGGCTCGTCCGCCTATCGCGGGGTCGTGGGTCACCAGGATCAGCGCGACGTGCTGTTCGGTAAGCGCCTCCAACAGCTTGATGACTTCACGTCCGGTGGTTTGGTCGAGATTGCCGGTCGGTTCATCGGCCAGCAGTACGGCGGGGCGCATACTGGTGGCGCGCGCAATCGCCACGCGCTGGCGCTGTCCGCCGGAAAGCTGGTCGGGTCGGTGGTCGGCGCGGTCATTCAGACCGTAATTTTCCAGTAATTCGGCGACACGTCGCTTGCGTTCGGCGGGAGGAATGCCCGCCAGTATCAGCGGCAGTTCGATGTTCATTGCCGCAGTCAGGCGTGGCACCAGATGGAAGGACTGGAATACGAAGCCGATCTTTTGGCTGCGCACGCGGGCTTGTTGTTCGTCGTTCAGCGCGGTGACATCGCCGCCGTCCAGCCGATAAGTGCCGGAAGTGGGGCGATCCAGCAGGCCGATTAAATTGAGCAGCGTGGATTTGCCCGAACCGGACGGCCCCATGATGGAAACATAATCTCCCGCTGCAATGGAAAGATTGATGTCGCGCAACGCCGCAACTTTCTGGTCGCCGACCAGAAAGCTGCGACTGACGTTCTCGAATTGAATCATTTCCTGCTTTGTCGGGATGCATCCCGATCTACCACTTTTGCGCCCGCCGTCACGCCTGTCTGGTCGAGCGACAGAACGATCTGGTCGCCCTCAACCAGCCCTGCGGTGATTTCAGTCTGCTCCCAGTTGGCAAGCCCCGTCGTTACGGTGCGCTCAACGAGTAGGCCATCCGGTTTATAAACCAGCACGCGACGACCTTCCAGCAGGGTTTGCGTGGGGATGCGCAACACGTTTTGATGGGTGGTGTGGACGATTTCAACATCGGCGCTGTAGCCTGCCAGCAGGTTTTCGGTGGTCGGGGGTTCGATAAAATCCACTTCAACTTCCACGGTGCGCGCCTGTTTTTCCAGTTCCAGCACATAAGGTGCGACGCGCTTGACCCGGCCGGCGAACGTCTTGCCACGGATCGCATCCAGCGTGATGCGCGCCGTCTGTCCCGCCTTGATGTGGGCCGCATCCACTTCGTCTATCGGCGCGCTGACAAACAGGCAGCGGTCGTCTATCAGGTCAATCGCAGGCGGGGTGGGAATGCCGGGCGGGGAGGGGGTGGCGTATTCGCCCAGTTCGCCGCTGATGTCGGCAACGATGCCGTCAAACGGGGCTTTGAGTACCAGACGATCGAGTCCCGCACGGGCAGCGGCGATGCGTGACTGGCTCTGGTCTATCTGGCTGCGTGCCGCTACACAGCCGCCTCGGGCTACCTTGGCGGCGGCGGTTTTTTGCTCCAGCCCTTCGTTGGAAATAAACCCCCGCACTTGTAATTGCTGGGCGCGCACGGCTTCCTTTTCGGCTAAATCGGCTTGTACGCAGGCTTGTCTGGCTTGCGTCAGTGCCATGTTGCGCTGTTCCTGGGCGAGGCGCGCCTGCGCAGCCAAGTCGTCGTTCCACAATTCCAGCAATACTTGCCCGGCTTTGACGCGCTCGCCTTTTTTGACCAGCAGACGCGCGATCTGGCCACCGGACGGGGC
>Ga0210017_1003201_pt1 | contig 13793 bp, 13 predicted proteins | sample CryGeyCG2014_020_FD_183966 | JGI IMG/M metagenome (GOLD analysis project Ga0210017, IMG submission 183966) | Groundwater microbial communities from aquifer - Crystal Geyser CG08_land_8/20/14_0.20 (SPAdes) (version 2) | ecosystem: Environmental > Aquatic > Deep subsurface > Groundwater | place... | reverse complement strand
CGATCGCGCGCCGCCTGAAAGCGCAGATCGATGCCACGCCCGGCATGCGTGCCATTCTGATCCGCGACGGCGACTATTTCATCCCGCTGGTCGGACGGGTGACCAAGGCGCGCCAAGCGCACGCCGATCTGTTTGTCTCCATCCACGCCGACGCCTTCATCAAACCGCATGCGCGCGGCTCGTCGGTGTTCGCCCTGTCCGAAGGCGGCGCGACCAGTGCCAGCGCGCGCTGGCTGGCGAAGAAGGAAAACGAGGCCGACCTGATCGGCGGCGTGAACCTGGCGGTGAAAGACCCCTACCTCGCGCGCACCCTGCTCGACCTGACGCAAACCGCCACCATCAACGACAGCATGAAACTGGCACGGCATGTACTGGACGAACTGCAGGATGTGAATACGCTGCACCGCGGCCATGTCGAGCAGGCCGGATTTGCCGTGCTGAAATCGCCGGATATCCCCTCCATCCTGGTGGAGACCGCCTTCATCAGCAACCCTGAGGAGGAGAAGCGCCTGCGCGATGAGGACTATCAGGAAAAGATGGCAGCCGCCATTCTGGCGGGCATCCAGCGCTATTTCGCGCAGAACCCGGCCTTGTCCAGACCGTCCTTCGCGCAAAGCCGGTAGTCATCCATCTGCGACAATATGTCGCGCCTCCGCCGGTTTTTTCTTCTATAAAATCCGTGTCCCCTTCACCTCACGGAGACAATCCTCATCATGCGTACTCGCCACTATCATTTGATTTGCGCTGCATTGTTGTTGGCGGCACCGCCCGCCCAAGCTTCCTGCGGCAGCTCGGTATGTTCCATCAATACCAACTGGGATGAGCACAGCCCCAGCCAACCGGGATTGAGCCTGGATCTGCGCTACAGCAGCATAAAGCTGGATCAGTTGCGCGCCGGCAGCAACAAGGTGACCCCTGAAGATCCCACCGACCCGGCGTTGACACCGGGCGATGAAGTCGAAAATCTTTATACCGACAACCGTTTGCTCAGCGCCACCCTCGATTACTCCTTGGACGAGAGTCTGGGTGTCTCCGTGCAACTGCCCTATGTGATGCGCACGCACAAACACACCATCGCCGACCCCGTCACGCCGGTCGTGGAGACTTTCGATGCCAGTGCTTTGGGCGACATCCGGGTGGTCGGGCGTTATCGCTTCGCACTGGATGACCTGAGCGGATTCGGCATCAAAGCCGGGTTGAAATTGGCGACGGGCAAAAAAGATATCGCCAACGATCAGGGCGCGGTTCCGGGTGAAGTGTCGCTCCAGCCCGGCAACGGCAGCACCGACCTGATCCTCGGCGCCTTCTGGCAACAGGGCGCACACGGCGCTGCCTTGAGTTATTTCGCGCAGGGCACGCTGCAAACGTCGGCCAATCACCTCGCCGACTTCAAGCCCGGCAACCAGATCAATCTCGACGCGGGGATGCGGTATGCGCTGGGCCGTAGCGCCAGCGCCCTGCTGCAACTCAATTATCAGGACAACGCGCAGGACAGCGGCATTGCCGCACCCGCCGATGCGTCCGGCGTGCCCGGCACGGCGACGGGCGGAAAATTCCTCTACCTGACACCCGGCATCAGTTTCGCCGTCGTTCCCGGCACCAACCTGTATGGTTTGCTGCAGCTGCCGCTGTCACAGAACGTCAATGGCGAACAGCTCACCGCCAGCAAATCGTTCACGCTCGGCGTCAATCACCGTTTCTGACTGGTTGCCACTTGAACCGATGAAGGCATCCTGCGGGATGCCTTTTTTATTCCGGAAAAACGCCCGTGGAAAGATAGCGGTCACCGCGATCGCAGACGATGAACACGATGGTGGCGTTCTGCACCTGCTGCGAGATGCGCAAAGCAAGGCTCAACGCACCGCCGGAAGAGATGCCGCAAAAAATCCCTTCTTCCCGCGCCAAACGGCGCGTCATGTCTTCCGCCGCCTGCTGGCCGACGTACTCGATGCGATCCACGTTCTGCGCGCTGTAAATCTTCGGCAGGTACGCCTCCGGCCATTTGCGGATGCCGGGGATCTGCGCACCTTCTTCCGGCTGCGCGCCAACGATCTGGATGGCGGGATTTTTTTCCTTGAAGAAACGCGAGCAGCCCATGATGGTGCCGGTGGTGCCCATGCTGCTGACGAAGTGCGTGACCTTGCCCTGCGTGTCGCGCCAGATCTCGGGCGCGGTGCCCTCGTAATGCGCGAGCGGATTGTCCGGGTTGGCGAACTGGTCGAGGATGATGCCGCGCCCGGCATCGCGCATCTTCTCTGCCGTATCGCGCGCCAGCTCCATGCTGCCCGCTCTCGGGGTTAGCACCAGTTCCGCGCCGAACGCGCGCATGGTCTGGCGCCGTTCCACGCTCTGGTTCTCCGGCATCACCAGGATCATCTTGTAGCCGCGCATCGCCGCGGCCATTGCCAGCGCGATGCCGGTGTTGCCGCTGGTGGCCTCGATCAGCGTGTCGCCGGGCTTGATCGTGCCCCGTTCTTCGGCATGGCGGATCATCGAAAGCGCCGGCCTGTCCTTCACCGAACCGGCCGGGTTGTTACCTTCCAGCTTGGCCAGGATGACATTGGAGGTGTTTCCCGGAATGCGTTTGAGTTGCACCAGCGGCGTGTTGCCGACATAGTCTTCCAGCGTCTTGTACATAGTCGATTCCCCACAAAAAACCAAAGCCCGATGGGTCGGGTTTGAGCGTGTGTTGTTGGGGCTTTAGCCCCGTACAAACACGGCCCACCCCTCGCGGGTGTAACCCGACAAAGTTAGTTTGACAGCGTGTTGTCGGACTGAAGTCCGACCCACAAAATTCTCGACTTCCCTGTGGGTCGGGTTTTAACCCGACAGATTGGTCGGGTCATTGTCGGACTAAAGTCCGACCCACAAAACCACTGTGCGCTAGACAGCCTTGGCCAACAGCTGTTGCACGTAGCGCGCCGTGCCCTGCTCCACGGTCAGGAACGGTGCGGCGTAACCCGCACCGCGCAAGGCCGCGATGTCGGCCTGCGTGTAGCTCTGATACTTGCCGCGCAAGGCATCCGGGAACGGGATGTACTGGATGATTTTTTGCGCCAGCATCTGCTCCGGGGTCAACACACTTTCATTGTTGGCGACGCGCAGGGTGTTGATGGCGGCGACTGCCACATCGTTGAAACTCTGCGCATTGCCGGTGCCGAGATTGAAGATGCCCGACTGTTCGGGATGATCGAGGAAATACAGGTTGACCTTGACCACATCCTCTACCGAAACAAAATCGCGGCGCTGGCCGCCGTTGGCATAGCCGTCGCAACCCTCGAACAATTTCACGCAACCGTCGGCGCGATACTGGTTGAAGAAGTGATACGCCACCGATGCCATGCGCCCCTTGTGCTGTTCGCGCGGGCCATACACGTTGAAGTAGCGGAAACCGACGATCTGCGCGGTACGCTGATCCCAGCGCCGGCGCACCACCTGGTCGAACAAGAACTTGGAATAGGCATAGACGTTGAGCGGCGACTCGTATTCGCGGCTTTCCTTGAACACGCCGCCGCCGCCATAGACCGAGGCGGAGGAAGCGTAGAGGAAGGGCACTTCCTCGTCCTGGCAATGGTCAAGCAGCGCCAGGGTGTAGCGATAATTGTTCTGCATCATGTAGCGGCCATCCGTCTCCATGGTGTCGGAACACGCGCCCTCGTGCAGCACCGCCTTGATCTCGCCATCAAAGTCGCCGTCGATCAAGCTCTCGATGAAATCTTCCTTGTCCAGATAATCGGCGATCTCGCAGTCGGCGAGATTCCTGAACTTGTCAGCCTTGCTCAAATTATCGACTGCGATGATGTTGGTCTCGCCGCGCTGGTTGAGCGCCTTGACCAGATTGGACCCGATAAACCCTGCTGCTCCCGTCACCACGTAATACATATCATTCCCCCATATCTTCCAGAATCTCTTCGCGCGACACCACCGCCGTGCCCAGCTTGCCCACCACCACGCCCGCCGCGCGGTTGGCAATCCGCACGGCATCCAGCATGCTCGCGCCACTCGCCAGCATCACCGCCAGCGTGGCGATCACCGTGTCGCCCGCGCCGCTGACGTCGAACACTTCGCGCGCCTGCGTCGGTTCGTGCAACACATCCCGGGCGCGGAACAGCGACATCCCCTCCTCGCTGCGCGTGACCAGCAGCGCGTCGAGTTCCAGTTCGGCGCGCAATTTTTGCGCCTTGGCGGTCAACTCTGCTTCGTCCTTCCAGCTCCCTGCCACATCGCGGAATTCGCTGCGATTCGGCGTGAGCAGGGTCGCGCCGTGATAGCGCGCATAGTCGTCGCCCTTGGGATCGACCAGCACCGGTTTCCCCGCCGCACGCGCCAGCCGGATCATCTCGGCGATGTGGGTCAGCCCGCCCTTGCCATAATCGGACAGCAGCACCACGTCACACTGCGGCAAGCGGGTGCGGAAATCGGCCAGCTTGGCCTGCAACACTTCATGGCTGGGTTGTGTTTCGAAATCGATACGCAGCAATTGTTGCTGGCGGGCGATGGCTCGCAACTTGACGATGGTGGAGATGCTGTCGTCGCGGTACAGCATGGCCTCGACTCTGCCCTGCCCGGTCAACAGCCGCTGCAAACACTCGCCCGCTTCGTCCGCGCCCACCACGGAAAGCAAGGTGCAATGCGCCCCGAGCGAGGCGATGTTGCGCGCCACGTTGGCCGCGCCGCCGGGACGCTCTTCCACCCTGCTCACTTTGAGCACCGGCACCGGCGCTTCCGGCGAAATGCGGCTCACGTCGCCAAACCAGTAGCGATCGAGCATCACATCGCCGACGACTAACACGCGCGCTTGATCAAATGACGGCAACTTCATACCAAGCCTCCTGTTTCCTTCAGAATATCCCGCAGGGCTTGCAGCGGATCGGGCGCCTGAGTGATCGGGCGACCGATGACCAGATAGCTCGCCCCGGCCGCCAATGCCGCACTCGGTGTCATGATGCGCGCCTGGTCATCCACTGCCGCTTGTGCCGGGCGGATACCCGGCGTGACCAGGCGGAAATCGGCACCGCATTGGCTGCGCAGGATGGCCGCTTCCTGCGCCGAGCAAACCACGCCGTCCAGCCCGCACGCCTGCGTCAAGCGCGCCAGACGCGACACCATCTGCGCCGGGCTGAGTTCGATACCAATGTCGTGCAGATCGCCCTGCGCCATGCTGGTGAGGATGGTGACCGCAATCAATTGCGGGCGCCGCTCGACATGCGCCAACGCCGCGCGTGCCGCCTCCAGCATGCGCCGTCCGCCCAGCGCATGCACATTGACCATCCACACGCCGAGTGCGGCAGCCGACTTGCAGGCTTGCGCGGTGGTGTTGGGAATGTCGTGGAATTTCAGATCGAGAAAAATCTCGAAACCCAGCCGCTGCAACTGCTCGACCAACTGCGGCCCGGCGGCGGTGAACAATTCCTTGCCCACCTTGAGACGGCACAGGGCAGGCTGCAGTCGCCGCGCGAGTTCAAGCGCGGGCGCGGCCTGCGGATAATCGAGCGCAACAATGATTTTCGGATCATTCATGGCAGCACACCCGTTTCCTCGGTGCGGCGCGGACGATAGGTATCCCAGCTGTGGCAGGCAGGACAGTGCCAATAGAATTGGCGCGCTTTGAAGCCACAATGACTGCAACGGTACATGCCGAGCGTGCGGGTGCGGTCATGGATCAGATGCTTGACCAGTTCGATGTCGGTGCGGCGCTCGCCGTGATAGGACAGCAGTTGCGCCTCCAGCAGTTTTTCCAGGCCGAGCAAACTGGGATTGCGCCGCAGTTCGTCGCGCACCAGCTGATACGCGGCCTCGGCGCCTTCGCGCGCCACGACAGCGTCGAACAGTACGTTCATCAGATCGAGTGACGGGTATTGCTGCAACCAGCCGCGCAACAATTTCACCCCGGCTTCTTCCTCGCCCAGTTGTTGGTAAGCCAACAACAAGCGCGCCGCCACCAGCGGCAAATACTCTGCATCCTGTTGCTCGATCTTTTTCCAGGTTGTAATGGCGTCCGTCGTGTTGCCCGCGGCTAATGCGATATCACCCAACATCATGCTGGCACGCACATTCTTCGCATCGGCGACAAGCGCTTGTTCCAGATGAACGATAGCCGCTTCGGTTTGTTGCCTGGCCAGTTCGGCAGCGGCCAGCTCGCAAAAGAAGAAGGCCGCAAATCGGCCGTACGACTGCCCCGTCAGTGCCGCCAGACGCTGGCTGATGTCGATCGCCTTCAGCCAATCTTTTTCTTTTTGGTAAAGCTCGAGCAGAAACTCGTCAGCCTGCTTTTCGTAGGGCGTGCCGCGCAGCCGGTGCAACGCATCTTCCGCACGGTCGAGAATGCCCGCCTTCAGGTAATCCTGCGCCAACTCGAACAAAGCCTGCTGCTTTCTTTCCTCATCCAGATCCGCGCGCTCGACCAGATTGAGGTGCATGCGAATGGCGCGATCCACCTCACCCCGGCGGCGAAACAGGCTGCCCAGCGCAAAGTGCAGCTCGATCGTTTGCGGATCAACTTTGACCACCTCGATGAATGCCTCGATCGCCTGATCCTGCTGTTCGTTGAGCAGGAAATTCAGCCCCTCGAAATACGAACGCGGGAGCGCACTCGACTCGGTCAGCAACTCTTTGATGTCGATGCGTGCGGCCAGCCACCCCATACCGAAGAAGAGCGGAAAGACCAGCAACATCCAGGGTTCAAAATCCATCGTCTATTTCTTTTCAGGGAAGCTATCGGGGCTGGACGGTGCTGCAGGCTGTTGCTGCGCTGTCTGTAATGCGCGTCTGGACCGCGTTAATTCACCGCGCAAACGGAACCAGGGTTGCAACATGGCCAAAACACCCATGAACATACCCAGCGCAAAGAAACTCAACAGCGCAACGACCAGCGAGGTATTCCACTCGTAGCCAAGGAAATAGCGCAATACAACCGGTTCGTCGTTTTTCAGGGCAAACCCGAGCAGTGCGACAAACAACACAATGCGCAGGAGCCAGGTCAGGTAATGCATTTCAATTCCTTGGTTACAAATCGTCGGGCAAAGATAGCATGAACGAAGAAAAATTGGCGGAGCACCTCGCAGTGCACCGCCAATTTGTCATGTCACCAAAACAGATCAGGCCTGCGGATAATCCACACGCTCCCGCAACTCCTTGCCCGCCTTGAAGTGAGGCACATACTTTGGCGGCACCTGCACCTTGTCGCCGGACTTGGGATTGCGGCCCTGGCGAGGCGGACGATAATTCAGGGCAAAACTGCCGAAACCCCGAATCTCGATGCGCCCGCCCTGTGCCAGCGTTGCCGCCATACTATCCAGAATAACCTTGACTGACAGTTCGGCATCCTTACCCAGCAATTGGGTGTGGCGCTCTGCCAGTTTGGCGATCAGGTCGGAACGTGTCATGGCGGTCATTCCCTGTTATTGCGCGTCAGCCTTGCTGGAATCCATCTTGGCCTTGAGCAATGCGCCCAGATTGGTGGAACCGGAGACACTGGTGTTTTCCGCCGTGAACTTCTGCATCGCCGCTGCCGTATCCGCCTTGTCCATCGCTTTGATGGAAAGATTGATACCGCGGTTCTTGCGGTCCACATTGATGATAAGCGCCTTGACTGTGTCACCTTCCTTCAAGTGGGTGCGGATATCTTCCACGCGATCCACCGAAACTTCGGACGCTTTCAGATAGGCTTCCACATCGCCGTCCAGCAGCACCACTGCGCCCTTGGCATCAAGGGACTTCACCGTACCCGTCACAATCGCGCCCTTGTCATGGCCGGTCACGAAACCGCCGAACGGATCACCTTCCATTTGTTTGATGCCAAGCGAGATGCGCTCACGCTCCACATCGATGGCCAGCACGACTGCTTCCAGTTCGTCGCCTTTCTTGTAGTTGCGCACGGCTTCTTCGCCGGGGATGCTCCACGACAGGTCGGACAGATGCACCAGACCGTCGATACCGCCGTCCAGACCGATGAACACGCCGAAGTCGGTGATCGACTTGATCGCGCCCTTGACCTTGTCACCCTTCTGGTGATTGGCGGCAAAGTCATCCCACGGATTGGACTTGCACTGCTTCATGCCCAAAGAGATGCGGCGACGCTGTTCGTCGATTTCGAGAATCATGACTTCGACTTCGTCGCCCAGCGCCACGACCTTGGACGGATGCACATTCTTGTTGGTCCAATCCATCTCGGACACGTGCACCAGACCTTCGATGCCCTGCTCGATCTCGACGAATGAACCGTAGTCGGTCAGGTTGGTCACCTTGCCGAACAGGCGCGTGCCCTGCGGATAGCGGCGGGCCAGACCGTTCCACGGATCGTCGCCCATCTGCTTGATGCCGAGGGAGACGCGGTTCTTCTCCTGGTCGAATTTCAGGATCTTGGCTTCGATTTCGTCGCCGACCGTCAATACTTCAGAAGGATGCTTGACGCGGCGCCATGCCAGGTCGGTGATGTGCAGCAGGCCGTCGATACCGCCCAGGTCAACAAATGCGCCGTAGTCGGTGATGTTCTTGACGACACCCTTGACGATCGCGCCTTCTTTCAGGTTTTCCAGCAGGGATTCACGATCCGCACCCATGGTTTCTTCCAGCACGGCGCGGCGCGACACCACCACATTGTTGCGCTTGCGATCCAGCTTGATGACCTTGAGTTCCATGGTCTTGTTTTCGTACGGCGTGGTGTCCTTGACCGGGCGGATGTCCACCAGCGAGCCGGGCAGGAAGGCGCGGATGCCGTTGACCATCGCGGTCAGACCACCCTTGACCTTGCCGCTGACGTAACCTTCGACGATGCGTCCTTCTTCCATCGCCTGCTCCAGGTCGATCCAGGCAGCCAGACGCTTGGCTTTTTCGCGCGACAGGCGCGTTTCGCCGTAGCCGTTCTCCAGAGATTCGATCGCGACGGTGACAAAATCACCGGCCTTGACTTCGATGTTGCCCGCCGCATCCTTGAATTCTTCAACGGGAATATAACTTTCGGACTTCAGTCCGGCATTCACCACCACCACGTTCTGCTCGACGCGAACGACTTGGGCGGTGATCAGTTCACCTGCGCGCATTTCCTTGCGGTTCAGGCTTTCTTCAAACAGGGAGGCAAAGCTTTCCATTTCGGCGACAGCGGTCATTTTCGATCTACTTTCAGGTTATCCCGCAAAACACGGGGGTTCGTTTATCAACCCGGATGACGGAGAGTCAGACGGGGCCTATCAAATTGCACGGTATCGTGTCAGCACTGCATCGACGGCCTGCTCGATGTTCAGCGGCGTCGTATCCAGCAGACTTGCACCTTGCGCCTGTTGCAGGGGCGCCACGCTGCGCTGCATATCCCGCTCGTCGCGCGCCTGTATATCCTGCAAAAGGGCGGCGATACTAGCATCCATTCCTTTTTCTTTCAACTGCTTGAATCGGCGTTCGGCGCGCGCCTCGGCCGAGGCGGTGAGGAATATCTTCAGCACCGCGTCCGGAAACACCACCGAGGCCATATCCCGCCCGTCCGCCACCAGTCCCGGCGCGCGGCGAAATGCCCGCTGTTTGTCGAGCAAGGCCGCACGCACCTTGGGCAGAGCCGCGATTTTTGAGGCTGCAGAACCCGCTTCCTCGGTGCGCAATTCATCTCCCACCTTCACCCCGTCCAGCCAGGTATCCCCTTGCTCGAAGCGGATATCCACCCCGCCCGCCAGCGCGGCAAGCCCGGCCTCGTCGTCCAGCGCCACGCCGTGCCGCTGCGCGGCCAGTCCCAGCAACCGGTACAGCGCGCCGCTGTCGAGATAATGCCAGCCCAGCGCGTCCGCCACCCGCTGCGCCACGGTACCCTTGCCCGAGGCCGAGGGGCCGTCAATGGCGATGACCGGAACGGAGGTGCTGATTTGCTCAAACATTTTGAAATAGTCCGGAAAAGTTTTTGCCACACAGGCGGGATCGTTGATGCGCACCCCCGCCCCGCCGAATGCAGCCAGCGAGAAACACATCGCCATGCGGTGGTCGTCGTAGGTATCAATACCGGATTCAGGATTCAGGATTCGGGATTCGGGGGGCGTGATGCGCAGGTAATCCGCCCCCTCCTCCACTGTCGCGCCGAGCTTGCGCAGTTCCGTTGCCATCGCCGCGATGCGGTCGGTCTCCTTCACGCGCCAACTGGCAATATTACATAAAGTGGTCGTGCCATCGGCAAACAAGGCCGCCACCGCCAGCGTCATCGCCGCATCCGGGATGGGGTTGCAGTCGAGGTCGATAGCTTTGAGCTTGCCGGATGCCTTCGCCTCGATCCAGTTATCGCCCATGGCAACCACCGCGCCCATCTTTGCCAGCGCCTCGGCAAAACGTATATCGCCCTGCACGCTGCGCTTGCCGACACCTTCAACGCGCACCGGCCCGCCGCCGATTGCCCCCGCCGCCAGGAAATACGAGGCGGAGGAAGCATCACCCTCCACAAATACTTCTCCGGGCGACACGTAACGTTGCCCGCCGAACACCACAAAACTTTGCCATTCTTTTCTTTCGACCTTCACCCCGAAACGCGCCATCATCGCCAGGGTAATCTCGATGTAGGGCTTGGAAATCAGCTCTCCCACCACCTCGACCATCACCGTGCGGCCGAGCAACGGCAACGCCATCAGCAGGCCGGTGAGGAACTGGCTGGACACATCGCCGCGCACCTGCACCGTATCACCCGCCAGATTGGCGGGCTTGATTTGCAACGGCGGGAAACCTGCATTGCCGAGATAGCGGATCTCTGCACCGAGCTGGCGCAAGGCATCCACCAGATCGCCAATGGGGCGCTCGTGCATGCGCGGCACGCCGGACAATTCATAATTGCCGCCCGACAAAGCCAATGCCGCCGTCAGCGGACGAAACGCCGTACCTGCATTGCCCAGAAACAGCTTCGCATCCTTGTTCGGAAAGTTACCACCGCATCCGGTTACGCGATAAGCGTTACCGCCCAGCGACTCCACCTTCACACCCAATATGCGCAACGCATCCAGCATGCGTTCGGTATCGTCCGAATGCAGCAGGTCGCGCACAACCGTCACGCCCTCGGCCAGGGCCGCCAGCAACAACACGCGATTGGAGATACTCTTCGAGCCGGGCAGGCGCACGCTGCCGTGCGCAGACATCAAAGGGGGAAGCTCAAGAAATTCGTGCTCGGACATGCGCGGGAGAGTGTCGGTTATTGTTGCGTCCAGGCACTGCGCGTTTTGCGCGCCAGACTGAATATCTCTTCCAGTTTGGCGGCATCCTGGTTTCCCAGCGCCTGGTGCAGGACATAAAGTTCGGCGGCATATTGCTGCAATTCGCGCATCAACGCCTCGCGGTTGGCCATGCAAATGTCGCGCCACATCTCCGGCGAACTGGCGGCGATGCGGGTGAAATCGCGGAAGCCGCTGGCGGCGAAGGACAGCAACTGCTCGCGGTTGTCGCGTTGCGCGATGTCATGCACCAGCGCAAACGACAGCAGGTGCGGCAAATGACTGACTGCCGCGAACACCTCGTCGTGCTGTTGCGGCGTCAGCTCGCTTACGGCAGCGCCACACAGCTCCCATGCGCGGCGCACACTTTCCACAGACGCTTTGGAATTTTCAGCCAAGGGGGTCAGCACGACTTTCTTGCCCTGATACAGATCGGCCTGTGCTGCGCCAGCCCCGCTCTTCTCTCCACCGGCAATAGGATGGGCAGGGACGAATTGTGCAAGTTTGTTGCCCAGCGAGACACGCGCCGCAGCTACCACGTCACATTTGGTGCTGCCGCCGTCGGTGATCAGTGTGTGTGTACCGAGATGTGGCGCGATGCGCCCCATCAGTTCCGCCATCTGCCCGACCGGCGTCGCCAACAATATCAAATCCGCATCGCCCACTTCAGCGTCGACATCCTGCCCGATGCGGTCGAGAATGCCGAGCTGCCTTGCCTGCTCCAGCGTCGCTGTGCTGCGCCCGAAACCGACGACTTCCGAAACCGCACCCGCCTTGCGCAAAGCCAGTGCGAACGAGCCGCCGATTAGACCAACACCGAAGATAATGACCTTTTTCAAGTTAGTTCCATGATTTTTACTTGAAAGATTTTCGCTCTTACTTCACCAATGCCAACGGTCTTGGTGCAGGCGCCCCGCAGAGCATGCCCTCGATACTGATGTCTTTGTCCACATCAGGCCAATGTATGCCAATGCCATCACCGATAATTTCCCAATGACTACGTTGTTCGGGTGTCGCTTCGGACAATCGCCACGACCATGCAAGCGGCACACTCACGGTTCGACCATCCAACAATTAAGCGGTGATCTCTACCTCCGAGACACGCAAATCTGAAATTCCGGGTTCAACGACCAATGCCACAGTGTTCATTCCATGCCTCCAGTATTTTGGTGCGATTGGTTTTGAACACAGACCCTACGCGGCCTTCAACTCTTCGCCCAACTCTAAAGGAAACAATCCTGCGGCCTTGGCATCCAGCACAACAATTTCGCCCACACCATTCTTTGTCATACCGACATTCACATTCCAACCCAAGGAAACATCACGAATGATTTTTTCATGGGTAAATTCAATTACGAGAATGTCATCAACTTCGTCGTATTGCATTTTCATGGCTTTTGCTCCTCTAACGTCCAGTCCACCATCACTGTTTTAACGACCGCCACCTGCCCGACAACCACTGCCGTACACACCATATTGTCAGCTCGTTCTGGATATTGCTTGTAAATCCACAATTCGAATTCAGACTTGTGGCGAACGTCACCAGTTTCAATCAAATCCAGCAACATCTCAAGGGAAACATCTCGCTTATCCATGCGCGCTCTGACGTGGTTCGTAAGCCGGATACTTTTCTGGAAGCGCTGACTGAACATTTATGCTTGCCCTGCCCCCCGTAGAGAGGGAGCTATTTTGTTTCTTAGAGCGTGCGCCCGATCGCCCCGGCGATGGCACCCAGTGTAGCCATGAGTTTCTTCAATTCATCCGGCGTCAGCGCCTGATCGGCATCACACCAGGCTTCGCACGGAGTCGGGTGCATCTCGATCAGCAGGCCGTCGGCACCGGCAGCGATGGCCGCCTGCGACAATGCGGGCACCATCCAGGCTTTGCCGCCGGCATGCGAGGGATCGATGATCACCGGCAGGTGGGTTTCTTTTTTCAGCACCGGAATCGCGGTCACGTCCAGCACGTTGCGGTAGGCGGTTTCGAAGGTGCGGATGCCGCGCTCGCAGAAAATGATGTTGTGGTTGCCGCCGGCCGCGATGTATTCCGCCGACATCAGCCATTCGCTGATGGTGGCGGACATGCCGCGCTTGAGGATAACCGGCTTGTTGGTGCGGCCGACCGCTTTGAGCAGATCGAAGTTCTGCATGTTGCGCGTGCCGATCTGGATCACATCCACGTCGTATTTGAGGAAAGTGTCGAGCTGGCGCGCATCCATCAGTTCGGTGACGATCGGCAGTTTGAATTTGTCCGCCGCCTTGCGAAACATATCCAATCCTTCTTCACCGTGCCCCTGAAAAGAATAGGGGCTGGTGCGCGGCTTGAACGCGCCGCCTCGCATCAGGCGGCAGCCCGCCTCGTGCACGAATTTCGCCGACAGATCCATTTGCGTCTGCGTCTCCACCGAGCAGGGGCCGGCAATGATCTGGATCTGCTTGCCGCCGAGCGGGATGCCGCCGATATCGATAATGCTGTCCTGCTTGTGCGATTCGCGCGAGACGATCTTGTACTGCTTGGCGATGTGCATCGCCATTTCCACCCCCGGCAACGGCGTGAACATTTCCGGCGTCAACTGGCGCTCGTCGCCGATCGCGCCGATCACCGTGCGCTCGACCCCGCGCGAGA
>Ga0210017_1003200_pt1 | contig 13802 bp, 14 predicted proteins | sample CryGeyCG2014_020_FD_183966 | JGI IMG/M metagenome (GOLD analysis project Ga0210017, IMG submission 183966) | Groundwater microbial communities from aquifer - Crystal Geyser CG08_land_8/20/14_0.20 (SPAdes) (version 2) | ecosystem: Environmental > Aquatic > Deep subsurface > Groundwater | place... | reverse complement strand
TTTCGGGCATAGAAGATTGGTATATCAAAACAAAAAGAGCATGGTAATAAAAAAAATTGACAGGTCCAATATGCGCCAAATTATCTTGGATTTTCCAAGACAATTTAGAATTGGGGTTGAAGCAGCCCAAGGTGTCAGTTTGAAACCAGGGGTTTTAATGAGATGGCCAGAAAATATTATTGTTTGCGGCATGGGAGGCTCGGCTTTGCCTGGAGATATTTTAGTCACCTTGAGACCCCTCGATGTCTTTTCTTATAAATCCTATCGTCTTCCTCCCCAGGCTGGAAATGAAAGTTTAATAATCTGCATTTCTTATTCTGGAAATACTGAAGAAACTTTGTCTTCTTTTAATACAGCCAGATCGCGTAATTTGCCATTGATTTCGATTACTACCGGCGGAAAATTGGGGAAGCTTTCTAAAAAATATGACGCTCCTCTTGTTAAAATTCCCGGACCCCTAATCCCACCGAGGTTGGCTTTGGGAGAAATGTTTGCCGCCCTGGTTCAAATTTTAGTTAATCACCATATTTTAGGCCCAGGGATCTCTGAGGAAATTTTGAAAATCGAAGCCTTTTTAGAATCAGAAAAACCTGAAAATCAAGGAAAAAAATTAGCTGGAAAAATTTTTGGAAAAATTCCAATTATTTATGCCTCCCGGAGGTTTCGAGAAATCGGTTGGATTTGGAAAAATAGTTTAAACGAAACAGCCAAAGTTTTAGCTATTTGTAATTATTTTCCCGAACTAAATCACAATGAAACTGTCGGCTTTTGGAAGATAAATGAAATGCAATTTTCAAACGAGAAACTCTATGTAGTAATTTTAAGGGACCCGGAAGATTCCCATCCCCGAATTTTAAAACAAATGGAAATTGCCAAGGATTTAATAGAAGAAGAGGGAATAAAAGTAGAATTTATTGATATGAAGGGGAAAACAATGTTGGAGAAAATTTTCTCCACCGTCATTTTAGGATTTTGGACTGCCTATTGGTTAGCCCTGGAATACAAAATAGACCCAACCCAAATTAAAGCCATCGAGGAATTCAAAAAACGACTTGCCAAAGCATAAAATGAAGCCCTAAAGAATTCTGCCCGCCCGGCTTAGCCGCCTGGGAAATCTATTTAAAGATTGAGAAAAAACAAAAATAATGAAGGCGAAAGGTTATTCAATTTGGTTAATACCGACTGGGGAGGTTTATCAGAAATTAGCTGAGATAATTTCCAAATTGAGCGAGGAATATTCTGCACCTAATTTTGAGCCTCATGTTACTTTAATTGGAGATTTAATCGACCCCGAAGAAGAAATAATTTCTAAAACTTCAAAATTGGCGGATTTAATCAAACCATTTAAAATTAAACTTGAAAAAGCAGATTATTTTGATGAATATTTCAGATGCTTGTTTATTAGAGCAGAAAAGACAAAAGAAGTTGTGGAGGCAAATAATATTACCAGGGAAATTTTTGGTAGAGCATCTGACCAAGAATACCTTCCCCATTTAAGTTTAATGTACGGCAATTTGGATTCCAAAACAAAAGAAAAAATCTTGACAAATTTAGGAAGAGAATTTAATCTATCTTTTGAAGTAAAAAGCATTCATTTATTCTCTACCACTGGTGAAGTCAAAGACTGGTATATAGTAAAAGAATTCTTTCTAAAATAGCTTAACTTTTATCTTAACAAACTATACTTGACGGATGTAGTTTTTTGTTATAATATGTATCATCGTGGGGGGCGATAAAAATCGTCCTTTAAATTTTGAATAAGGGAGGTAATGAATGAGTAAGTATTTAGCAGAGGTCTCCAATGCTCTGGTAATAAGATTTGAGGAAAAGGGAGAATTTAAGAAAGAAATTCACTTTTTTATTCCTAAAGAACCAACTACTTATCCCGAGGACACCAGGACTCAAAACTGGCGGTTTGTCCTAGAAAATCTAGAAAACCTTGTAGAGACTGGTTTTTCTATTATTGCTACTCCGAACCAACCTCTAAGGTTGCCAAGTGGCGGATGTTTAGATGTAATTACCGATTCCTCAGGAAAAAAATTTATTCCAATGGAACAAAGAGATATAAAGCCCGGGATAAGAGCGCCTGGATTTCAGAATCCTTGGCTTGGGTATCCCGAGAATCTAGAAGAATGTCTGTCCGGAAATCATGGAAGGCGGGAGTCGAACGAAGAGGCAATTTTTTCGCGGAGTTATCTGCCTGTTGCTTCCAGATATCCTAATTTGGAGGGTATTTATACCTGGCAGAAAAAACTCTTAGTTCCTCCTCAGGAATTCGAGAGAGCAATAATTATCGAAACGGCAAGGAAATTGAATTTAGCCCTGGGGTTAGAGGAACTGAAAATGGAATATGATGAAACTACGCCAAGAGATGTTTATTCTCTCTATCAGAATAAGAAAAGGATGGTAAAGATAAACTGCTCATTTACCTGGTATCCCACTCCCGATCTTATCCAGTTGAGAAGAATCCATCTTCCGGTTACAATCGAAGAGATTCTCATTTATCATGGGATAGGAAGAGATATTTTGGTGGTGGAAGCCGAGAAGTTAAAGGATAAGATATTTGGCGATGAATTAAAGGTATTAAGGATGACCAATAAAAATGGGGAGAGAGTGGTTGTTTCAGGGAAGGTGATTTTTAAACCAACTTCTTCCTTAAAAGGAATCCTCAATCAACTTGGGATTTACCCCTATGACTGGGTTGAGGAAGTCGGGAATCTACTTTCCAATCCAGAATATCAAAAGTTACTAGTGGAGAATCCCGATGTTGATCCTTTCACCCTTGAAGGAATTCTCTGGGAAAGAGGGAAACATCCTTAAGAAGACAATGTCCAACCCCTAGGATTTTCGGAAGAATTTCCTAGGGGTCTTTTATTTTTTAATCATTTGTGATATCTTAATTTAAAGGCTGGTTAATTTGACACTTTTTTAGAAAAATATATAATTGTGCTATATGGTTACCATAACTATCCCTAAAAAAATTACTAATAGAAAAGAATTAATCATTGTTCCAAAAAAGGACTGGGAGAGACTCCAGAAAATAGCCAAAATGAAAATTTCTCAGTTGGAGTTAGAAAAAGGACTAAAAGAAGCTTTAAAAGATGTGAAAGCTGGAAGACTTTTAGGACCTTTTGAGACCGTTAAGGAGTTTAAAAAAGCCATCCGTTAAACCTCTCTCTATTTTATGTGGCTCTATCCCACCGAGCATTTTGTTCGAGAATATAAACAACTCTCTCAACAACTTCAGAAAAAGACAGATAAAGCAATGCGATTTCTTTTACAAAATCTTCGCCATCCATCTTTAAAGGCAAAGAAATACGATGAAAAAAGAGGAATCTGGCAAGCAAGAGTGAACCACAATTATCGGTTTTATTTTTTAATAAAAGGTAATACTTATATTTTACTCGAAGTTAAATCTCATCCAAAATAACTATGAAGGGTTTTATTTTAGCTGCTGGAGAGGGAACGAGGTTATATCCTCTGACTTTGGAAATTCCAAAACCCCTTTTGCCAGTGGGGAAAATTCCCATTTTAACTTATTTGATTGAGCTTTATTTAAAGCACGGAGTGGAAGATATTAAAATTAATATCCAGAAGAAACATCTGGAGGATTTTTATAAATGGAAGGCAACCTATTTCCCCAGGGAAAAAATTGAATTTCTGATTGAGAAAAAACCTAGCGGCACCTTTACTCCCCTAATCAAAGCTGACCCTCGCTGGTTTTCCGAGCCGATCGTCGTTTCCAATGGAGATGAACTAAAGGAACTAAATTTAAAAGAGATGATAGATTATCATCGCCAGAAAGAAGGAGTGGCGACAGTTGGTTTAGTAAAAGTGGAAAATCCTCAAGTTTATGGAGTGGCAAAATTAGATGGAGATAAAATTTCAGAATTCATTGAAAAACCAAAGGACCCTCCTTCCTCTTATATTAATTCTGGCCTTTATATAATGAATCCCGAAATTAAAAATTATTTTCCAAAAGGAAAAAAATTTGCCATGGTGGAAAATGACCTCTTTCCTCAGTTAGCTAAAGAAGGGAAACTTTTTGGTTATAAGTTTGAGGGGAAATGGCAGGATATTGGCACTTTTGAGAGGTGGGAAGAGGCGATAAAAAAGTGGAACTCCAAAAAAATCTAATTCTATAATTCTATGCCAAAGACAGTTCTAATCACTGGTGGTTGCGGATTTATAGGTACGAATGCCGCTGATTTTTACTTAAAGAAGGGCTGTAAAGTAGTCTCTTTTGACAACCTTTCGCGGGCTGGCGCCAAAGAAAATTTAAAATGGCTAAAAAAACAAGGGGGGAATTTGGTTTTTGTCAAAGGAGATATCAGAGACGAGAAAAAATTATTAGAAACTTTTAAAAAATATAAACCAGATTTAGTCGCCCACCTGGCTGCGCAAACGACAATGGTAACTTCGGTAACCAATCCCCGGGAAGACTTTGAAATCAATGCTTTGGGGACTTTTAATGTTTTGGAAGCCCTTAGAAAGAGTAGCCCTAAAGCTACAATACTTTATTCATCTTGTTTTGATGAAAAAACTAAGGCAGTCACTATTGATGGAATAAAAAAACACAATGAAATTAAAGAGAGAGATAAAGTTCTATCTATTAATCCTAAAACTGGAAATATCGAAATAAAACCAGTTGAGGAAGTAATAATTCAACACTACCGAGGACCAATGCTTTATTTTAAAGGGAAAAGATATGAATTTTTTGTAACTCCCAACCATCGAATATTATATCAACATGATAACGATAATCGCCCCACTAATTTCTCTTTCAAACCCGCCAGCGAAATGGCAAAGAGGTTTCAATTCTTCCTACCTAAAGGAAAATGGCGGGGAAAAAACGAAGAATATATCAATCTTATTGAAAAAGCAGGTAATCCAGATCTCATTTGGAATAGAAAAAACCTCTTATCAGTTATGAGGACAGAAGATCTCTTTTACTTAATGGGTATTTATATTGGAGATGGCTCTTTAAATTTAGTAGTAAAAAAATATCCTACCAGAACCGGATTGAGTAAAGTAGAATACATTGAGATGGCAAGAAACTCCTCTACTGGAAGATTTATGTCAACCGAAGAAATAGGGGGTAAAATAGGAGCTAAGGAAGAAGTGATTTCTTTTGGTTACGGTATTTTCTTTGATATCCCTGAAAATGATAAGTGCCGAGAAAAAGTGGAAGATGTTTTAAAAAGTAGTGGTATAAGTTATCATGCTTATAAAAATGAACACAATGGACAATCAAGGATTTACTTTACCTCAAAAATTCTTTTTAATATTTTTAGTCAGTGTGGCCACGATGCAAAAGAAAAAAGAATCCCTGCGTGGATGTTGGAATATTCTCCTAAATATCTTCAATATTTATTTCAAGGCCTTCTTGATAGTGATGGGGACGGAAAAGTTGCGTTTCGAACGACCTCTAAATCCCTAGTTAGAGATTTTATAGAGTTATGCACAAAATTAAGCTATGATTTATCTCTTCGGGAAGGGCATGCTCAAGGAAATATTGACGGAAGAAAAATTGAGGGAGATTATTATGATTTTAATATTTCGAGAACTCCGCGACTAGCTTTCAGGAAAAACACCTCTTGGATTAACTATGATGGCATTGTTTGGTGTTTAAAAGTTAAAGATAACGAAAACTTTCTTGTAGAAAGAAATGGAAAATTTGTCTTTTCAGGAAATACAAATAAAGTTTATGGAGAGATGCTTGATATTCCGGTAGTAGAAAAAAAGGAAAGGTATGACTACAAAAACATAAGAGGGATTTCTGAAAATTATCCTCTTGATTTTTGCGGCCCCTACGGGTGTTCAAAGGGAACCGGGGACCAATACACCATTGACTACGCCCGAATTTATGGTTTAAATACAGTTGTTTTTCGGCAATCCGGGATTTATGGTCCTCATCAGTTTGGAATCGAAGAGCAGGGATGGTTAGCCTGGTTTTGTAATGCTTTGCTTTTTGATAAACCTGTTACGATTTTCGGTGACGGTAAACAAGTCAGAGATGTCTTGTATATTGATGATTTGTTACGAGCTTTTGATTTAGCTTTCAAAAATATTAAGAAAACTCGCGGTAAAGCCTATAATATTGGTGGCGGCCCCAATTTTTCTCTTTCTATCTGGGAATTATTTGAAATTTTAGAAAAACTCTCTGGTAAAAAATTTAACTACAAATTTGGACCCTGGCGGCCGGGTGACCAAAAAGTTTATATTTCAGATATCTCCAAAGCAAAAAAAGACTTTGGCTGGCAGCCATTAGCTTCTCCAGAGGAAGGAGTAAAAAAACTTTATAATTGGGTCTCTAAAAACAAAGTTCTCATTAAAAAAGCCGGTGTTTTTAAAAAGTGACTCAAGAAATAAGATTAGAAAAGGATTTTCGTCGCCCTTGGGGCGGGTTTATTAAGTTTATTGACAATAAACCTTGTACGGTAAAAATTCTCCAAATTAAAAAAGGAGAAAGTTTGTCTTTACAATTCCATAAATTGAGAAGGGAATTTTGGTATTTAATTTCTGGAAAGATAAAGGTAACTATCGGGAAAGATTTAAAATCGTTAAAAAAGAAAATTTTAAAAGAGGGCGAGTATACTTTTGTCCCCAGAAAATTCTTACATCAAATAGAAGGAATAAAAAATTCAAAAGTTTTAGAGATTTCCACTGGGAAAGTTAAGGAGAATGACGAAATAAGAATTGAAGATAAATACGGCCGAAAAAGTCCAAAATAGGCGGACGTGGTGGAACCGGTAGACACCTTGGTTTCAGAAGCCAAGGGGCGAAAGCCCGTGAGAGTTCAAGTCTCTCCGTCCGCACCACTTATGAAAAAAATTACTAATTTACGGATCATTCCTTTAGGTGGACTGGGTGAGGTTGGTAGGAATATGATGCTCCTTGAATATCAAAAGGCGATTTTAGTTATTGATATGGGATTTCGTCTGCCTGAAGAAGATATGCCAGGAATTGATTATATTGTGCCAAATACCAGTTTTCTTAAAGGAAAGGAAAAAAATATTTTAGGAGTTGTCTTTACTCACGGTCATTATGACCATATTGGCGCTATCCCCTATTTGATTGAAAAGATTTGGCACCCAAATTTAGAAATCTTTGCCTCCCCTCTAACCCGAGGAATAATTTTAAAAAGACAGGGAGATTTTTCGAACCTGCCCAGGTTAGACATCACTGAAGTTAAAAGCGGTTCAAAAATTAGGCTAGGTCCTTTTAGAATTGAATTTTTCCGCCAAAACCATAACATTCCCGACAATTTAGGCCTGTTGATTGAGACTCCAGTAGGCGACATCTTACACACTTCTGATTTCAAATTTGACTCTCATCCGGTCAATGATTTACCAACTGACTTTCAAAAACTGTATTCTTTAGCTAAAAGAAAAATTTTGCTTTTGCTTTCAGATTCTACCGGAGCCGAAGAAGACGGTCATTCCCTTTCTGAAAAAACAATTGAAAAAAATCTGGATGAAATTTTCAAAAAAGCCCCGGGTAGAATTATTGCCGCCACCTTTGCTTCTTTAATTAACAGAATCCAGCAGATTATCTCTTTGTCAGAGAAATATGGCAGGAAGGTTTCCCTCGAAGGCTATTCAATGAAAACTAACGTTGAGATTTCAAAAATTTTAGGTTATATCAAGTCAAAAAAGGGCACCTTAATTAAAGGAAAAGAGGTTTTAAATTATCCCGATTCAAAAATCACCATTTTATGTACCGGCGCTCAGGGAGAAGGTTCGGCGATTCTAATGAGGGTTGCCATTAAAGAGCATCCTTTCATTCGCCTAAAGAAAGGAGATTCGGTTATCCTTTCTTCTTCGGTTATTCCGGGAAATGAAAGAACGGTTCAGATGTTAAAAGACGATATTTTGCGCCAAGGAGCGAAAGTTTTCCATTATAAAATGATGGATATTCATGCTGGAGGCCATGCCCAAAAGGAAGAATTGAAAGAAATGATTGGGATTATGAAGCCAAAGTTTTTCTTGCCCATCCACGGCCAGTATTCGATGTTAGTGGCTCATTCAGAATTAGCTAAAGAAGCAGGTATCCCGGAAAAAAATATTGTTGTTGCTGAAAATGGAAAAATCGTTAATTTAAACCAAAAAAGAATCTATCTTGAAAAAGAAACCGCCCCCTCAAATTATGTCATGGTTGATGGTTTGGGAATTGGCGATGTTGGTGAGGTGGTACTCAGAGACCGACAGATGTTAGCCAGAGATGGAATGTTTGTCATTGTGGCTGTGGTTGATAGAAAGACTGGTCAGGTGAAGGGTTCTCCTGATATAATATCAAGAGGGTTTGTTTATCTCAGAGAATCAAAGGAATTACTCAGGGAGACTCGGAAAAAGGTAATCGGAATAGTTAATCGGGCAGCTGGCACAGGGGGAGCGGTCAATTGGAGCTATATTAAAGATGAAATAAGGAATAAATTAGGCCAATTTCTCTTTTCAAAAACCCAAAGACGGCCAATGATTCTTCCCGTAATCATCGAAGTATAAAATATGCGAGTTTTTAGCGGCATCAGACCAACAGGAGAATTACATATTGGAAATTATTTGGGAGCAATTAGACAATGGATTGAACTCCAGGAAAAAGCTGAGTGTATTTTTTGTATTGTCGACTTGCATGCCATAACCACTCCTTATAAAGCTGAAAAATTGCAAAAAAATATTACGGAGCTGGCTATTGCTTATTTAGCTTCCGGTCTTGACCCGGAAAAATGTATCTTTTTTGTTCAGTCCCAGGTAAAAGAACATGCTGAACTATCTTGGCTTTTGGGAACCATTACTCCTCTAGGCGAACTTCAAAGAATGACCCAGTTTAAAGAAAAAGCAAAAAAACATCCAGAATACGTTAATGCCGGACTCTTAAACTATCCCCTTTTGATGGCAGCTGACATTTTGCTTTATCAAACCGATTTGGTCCCGGTTGGCCGGGATCAACAGCAACACGTTGAACTAACTCGAGAAATTGCCCGTCGCTTTAACAAAAAATTTGGGACGCCACCCGCCCACCACCCAGTTTTTAAAACACCTGAGGTTTTATTGCCTAAAACTGGAGAAAAAATTATGTCCCTGCAAAATCCAAAAAAGAAAATGTCAAAAACCGATGACCCACAAGGATGCATTGAATTGTTTGATGAGCCTGAAATTATCCAAAAGAAAATAATGGCTGCCGTAACTGACCCTGGTAAAACAATAATTTATGACTCAGAAAAAAAGCCGGGAATATCTAATCTCTTAACTATATTCTCGCTTTTCTCTGGAAAATCAATTAGGGAATTAGAGAAAAAATTTAAAGGAGGAGGTTATGAGAAATTTAAAAAATCTTTAACTGAATTACTCATTAACTCTTTGGAGCCATTGCGCCGGAAAAGAAAAGAACTTCTCTCCAGAGAAGTTTATGTCAAAGAAATTTTAGAACAAGGTAGAAAAAGAGCCCAAATTATCGCCCAATCCACCTTGCAAGAGGTCAAGAAAAAAATGGGTCTAATATAATAATTCTACTCCGCTGTCATTGAGATATTGGCAGCCTTCGGCTTTTAGTAATTCAAAAACTTCTTTTTGTTTTCTCAAAAGTAATTCGTTGCTGGTTGCTTCGGCAGTAAAGCGCAATACGGGATCATTAGCTGATGGCCGGAGATTAAAATTCCAGTCGGGGTAATAAATAGTCAAAGTATCGAAATCAGAAATTTCTCCGTCAGAATATTTTTCTCTGACCTTGGCTAAAATTTTATTCATCACAGCTATCGCTTCGGGGGTTAAATCATCTGTCTCAGCAAAACCCGGCAAAATAAAATTGTATTCACCGCTGACTGGATAATTAATCCGAGCTTCTCTAGTTAATTCGCTTAAGCTTTTCCCACTTTCAGAAATTATTTGAAGAATCTGGCAAAAAGCAATTAAGCTATTTTCCACCATGTAATCTCCAAAATTATAATATATATGACCTGAGGCTTCGCCACCAAAAATAGCATTTTCTTTTCTCATTCGATTCTTAAAGAAAACATGGCCGACTAACTCCATTTTAGGGATTCCGCCAGCTTCAAGAATTTTCATTTTAATATAACGGGTAGCTCGGACATCATACAAAACCACTCCTCCCGGATTAGCCCTACACGTTTTCTCAGCAATTAAGGCATTAATATAAACACCGAAAATATAATCGCCGTTTTCGTCGACAAAATATACTCTGTCGGCATCGCCATCAAAAGCTATTCCTAAATCGGCTTTGACTTTTTTTACTTTCGCCACCAATTGTTGGCGATTTTCTTTTAAAAAAGGGTTTGGCTGATGGCCAGGATAACGACCATCTAATTTCCAATTAAGCTTGATAAATTCTATTTGGGGTAGGTGTTTTTCTAAATTATCAATTTCTAAAACACCTACAGCATTTGAGGCGTCACTGACAACTTTTAAAGGTTTAATTTTGCTCGCGTCAACAAACTCTAAAACCTGGGTAATAAAATCTTTCCAAACATCTTTTTTTATTAATTTTCCTTTTTTTTCTGGTTTAACTTCTCGGTAATTTAAAAAGTCTTCTTTCAATTTCTCCATACCCATTCCTTTCCCAAAGGGAGTGGCTCCGGGTCCTAAAATTTTTATTCCGCTTAAGTAACCAGCTGAATGGGAAGCAGTGACTTCTAAGCCAATATTAAATTTGTAATGGCCGGCAGCAAAATAAACTACATCGGTTCCGGCGATACCAATATCAATAATGTCCGCTCCTTGATCAAGCGCCCCTTTGATTAATGATTTATAGATTTTTGGCGTAGCCAAACTGACATCTCTACCAATAACCACATTTTTAGCATTAAAAGTCCGCACCAGAATCCTGGCGATTTTATAGCAAATATCATCGTTAATATCTTTGGGATACTCCCCCCTTATGTCGTAGGCACGAAAAATTTCCATAGTGTTTATTTTATTTTAATCAGTTTTAAAAGCTGATTATGAATTTTTTTTCTAGCGACGATCAGGTTTTCAGAATGGATGGTGAATTGATTACCATTAAAATCTGTGGCCTCGGCTCCTGCCTCTTTGGCAATTAAAACGCTGGCGATTGTATCGTGACAAGCGGGTTTTGCGGTCACGTATCCCTCGACTCTTCCTCTCGCTACTTGACAAATCTCCAAATGACCACTACCCCAGATGCGAACTCTTTCTAGTTGGGGAGCAATTTTCATTAAAACCTTAAGCCCGCCAATTAAATCTTTTCCTTTATTAAAAATTAAAAAGTGTTTCGAAATATTATCGCTTGCTTTCGTTTTAATTATTTTTTTATTTAAATAAGCACCCCCTCCCTTTTCTGCCACATACAATTCTCCACTTATAGGATTAAACACCACACCCAAAAGTGGTTCTTCGCCCTTCACGAGAGCCAGAGCTACAGAGAAAAAAGGAAATCCTAAAACATAATTCGTTGTACCATCAAGTGGATCTACTACCCAGGTAAAATCTTTACCAAATTCTCCTCCACTTTCTTCACTTACAATGCTATGAGATGGGAAATTTTTTTTAATAATTGTTCTAATTATTTTTTCTGCTTCTAAATCAACATCGGTAACTAAACTTAAGTCTTTTTTGAAACGAACCCTATGATTTTTTAAAAAATTTTTTTCTACTATCTTTCCCGCTGCCTTTACAGCCTGCAAAGCAACCTTTTTAAAATTAGGGTTGATTTTCATATTTTTTTATTATAACATAATTTATATGTCATTTTCAGTGGGTATTGTGGGTTTGCCCAATGTGGGGAAATCCACTTTATTTAAGGCCTTGACGAAAATACCGGTTGATATTGCTGCTTATCCTTTTACCACCATCCATCCTAATGTTGGAGTGGTTACCGTTCCTGATGAAAGATTGGCGAGGATTTCTGAAATTATTAAACCTCAAAAAGTTACTCCCACTGTTATTGAATTTATTGACATTGCTGGATTAGTTAAAGGAGCTCACAAAGGCGAAGGTTTGGGGAACCAATTTTTGGCTCATATTAGAAATTGTGATGCCATTTCAGAAGTAGTGAGAGCCTTTGAGGATCCTAAGGTTGAACATGTGGCTGGTCCCATTGACCCGGAAAGAGACATTGAAATAGTCAAAGTTGAACTTTTGATGAAGGATTTAGAAACTTTGGAGGGCCTGCTCTCCAAAGCTGGAAAAGAAGTGAAGTCAAAAGACAAAAAAGCCTTGAAGAAAGAAGAGTTATTTAAAAAAGTCAGAGATTGGGTTTCTCAGGGAAAATTAATTTCTGAAATTAATTTAAATGATGAAGAAAGATTAGAAATTAAAGAATACCAGTTTTTGACCCAAAAACCAATTTTATATCTCTTAAATACCGACGATAAAAAATATCCAACCTCGGGTGTTGGTTATTTGGGGATGAATTTGAAGGATGAGGTGGAACTTTCGGAGCTTTCTCAGAATGAAACAAAAGACTTGGGCTTTGAATCACAACTTGACCAACTAATTCTTGCTTGTTACAATATTCTTGATTTAATTACTTTTTATACTGTAGCCGGTGGAAAAGAAACTCGGGCTTGGACATTAAAAAGAGGGCTCAGGGCACCGGAAGCCGGAGGAGTAGTCCATTCTGATTTCAAAGAAAAATTTATTAGAGCTGAGGTAATTTCTTGGCAAAAATTATTGGAAACTGGAAACTGGAAAGAAGCGAGAGAGTCAGGTTCGCTCAAAATAGTTGGCCGAGATTACATAGTCCAAGATGGCGATGTGATAGAATTTAAGATATGAGACTTTACGAATTAACATATTTGATACCACCTAATCTTGCCGAAGAGGAAATAAAAGCTTTGCAAGAAAAAATTGTTTCTCAAATCCAAGAAATTGGAGGGATTTTAAATGAGATATCAAGGACAATTAAAAAGTCCCTGGCTTACTCAATTAAGAAAAATACTTCTGCTTTTTTAGCTTCCTTGAGTTTTCAGCTGCCGCCTGAAAAATTGGTTTTTCTTCATAAAAGATTAAAATCGGAGTCAAACATTCTTCGCTACTTGATTTTAGGCAAACCCGCCCAAGTTTTGCCAGGCAAAATTTTGGCGGGCAAGAAAGTTCAAGAAGTGACAATAAAACCGAAAAAATTAGCGAAGCCAAAGGTCGAATTGAAAGAAATTGAGAAAAAATTAGAAGAAATTTTAGGCGAATAAAAATGAATCTAAATAAAGTTTTTCTCGTTGGTCGTCTTACCCGAGATCCTCAAGTGAGAACTACCCCTACGGGGCAAACAGTTTGCAGTTTTGGATTAGCCACTAATCGAATTGGCAAAGATCCAACTACTGGTGAAACCAAAAAATCAACCGAATACCATAATATAGTTTTGTGGCGAAGGTTGGCAGAAATCGCTTCCCAGTATTTAACTAAAGGTTCTTTAGTCTTAATTGAGGGAAGACTTCAGACAAGATCTTGGCAGGATTCCTCTGGTAATCAAAGATCAAGAACCGAAATTGTGGCTGAAAGAATGCAATTAGGCCCGAGAGCAGCTGGGAAGGTGGCGCCGCCAGAAAAAGAGACACCACCCCAAGAAGAAATCCCCGTCATCGAAGAAGAAAATGCAATAGATGTCAAAGATTTGCCTTTTTGAATATGCCTTGTTTTTTTTGTCAAAGAAATATACAGGAGATTGATTTTAAAGATACTGAATATTTGAAGAGATTTATTTCTGGGCTAGGGAAAATCAGAGGCAAAAATAAAACAGGCCTCTGCTCCAGGCATCAAAGAATGCTAGCTAAAGCCATCAAAAGAGCAAGGCACTTGGGGTTTTTAGCACCGACTAAAAAGTAATAC
>Ga0210017_1003199_pt1 | contig 13805 bp, 12 predicted proteins | sample CryGeyCG2014_020_FD_183966 | JGI IMG/M metagenome (GOLD analysis project Ga0210017, IMG submission 183966) | Groundwater microbial communities from aquifer - Crystal Geyser CG08_land_8/20/14_0.20 (SPAdes) (version 2) | ecosystem: Environmental > Aquatic > Deep subsurface > Groundwater | place... | reverse complement strand
AGTCTCGAGGAAGCTGGACGAGCTCCGGCAGGACGGGCGGCTGGACAAGGGCGTAAAAACCAAGGACGGCGGCGTGATAAAGGTGGAGCTCGAAAGCAAACTGCTTCTGCCCGAGGGCTTTAACACCTCCAACCCGGACAACAGGATATTGAATACCGCCTACTGCAATTACAAGAGGAATAAGAACACGGTACTGGTCACCAAGGACATAAACCTGAGGCTGAAAGCCGAAGCGATAGGCCTGAAAGCGGAAGATTACGAGACCGGCAAGGTGAACATGGACGAGCTTTATTCCGGCGTAAACCATTACGACGCGGATTCCTCTTTCATAGACAAATTTTACAAGGACAAGAAGTCGGCGAATCCAGTCCCTTCTCCGGTACCGAACGAATTCGTGATACTAAGGGCCAAGGAAGACCCCAAGAAAACGGCCATGGCCAGGACCGACGCCAACGATACCGCTCTCATAAAGGCGCTCGCCCCCGAAACCACGCCCTGGGGCGTAAAGCCGCTCAATAAAGAGCAGAAATTCGCCATGGAACTGCTGCTGGACGAGAACGTCAAGCTCGTCACCCTGCTGGGCGCGGCCGGGACCGGGAAAACCCTGATCTCGCTCGCCTGCGGCCTGCAGAAAGCCGTGGACGAAGGCGTCTACCGCCGGCTCATCATCTGCCGCTCGGTCATTCCCGTGGGCAAGGACATAGGCTATCTGCCCGGCACCAAAGAGGAAAAGCTCGCCACCTGGATGGGCGCCATCTACGACAATCTGGAATTCATAATGGACAAGAAGCACCAGGAAGACGCCGTAAGCAAATTCGAGTACCTGCTCCAGCAGGAAAAAATAGAGATAGCCTCGGTGACCCACATAAGGGGCCGCTCCCTGCCCAAACAGTACATGATAGTGGACGACGCGCAGAACCTCACCCCGCACGAAATGAAGACCATCCTGAGCCGCGCGGGCGACGGGACTAAGGTGGTGGTGACCGGGGACCCCTACCAGATAGATAACCCTTACCTTGACGTGGCCTCTAACGGCCTTACTTACATAATAGACAGGTTCAAGGGACAGAAGCTCTACGGACACCTGACCTTCACTAAAACCGAAAGGAGCCCGCTGGCGGCCCTGGTGGCGGAGCTGTTGTAAATAAGGGGAAAGGCATCGAGGCAAAGAGGCAGGAAGCAGGGAGTAATAAGGTATTTCTTCCACGCATCTATGCCTCCACACTTCTATGCCTCCATGCATCCGTTTTCCCGCTTCCCCGGCTGTCTTGCTCTCTTGCTTGTATCGCTTTCATGCTGGTCTTGCTTGTTTTGCTATTACCCCTTATGCCTTATGCCTGACGCCATCCGCCTTTCTTATTGATATTTCCCTTATTAATATATAAAATCAGATTTATGGGCAAGAAAACGCTTTTTTCTTTTTTCGTCTTTTTCGTCTGCTCCTGCGGGCTCCAGGCCATAGAGCTGAGCCTCGAGGAGAACAAGGCCGAGAGCGGCACCATCGGCTACGTGGACATAGAGAAGGTCTTCAGGAAATACTCCATTAAATCCGAATCCAGGGAAAAATTCCTCTCCAAAATAAAGGAAAAAGAAACCATCCTGGGACAGAAAAAAGAGCGGATAAATTCGATAAAGGTCCGCGTCTTGAAGCTCAAACAGGAAAAACAACTGGCGGAAGCCCTGCCGGCGCTGATGGAATCCATAGCGCAGTCCATGCCTCCCGAACAGCCCGCGCAGCCGCTCCTGCCGGGACTTACGCCCGCGGCCACCGGCCAGGCGGTCGCGGCCTTGCCTACGGCGGGAACGGAAACGGTTAAGGCCTCGACGGAAACGGCGGCGGCCGACGGAACTTCCGCGGCGCGGCCCCAGTCGCAGGAAATCGGGAAGCCGGAACTGCTGGTTTCCACGGGTTCGGATAACGAAAAGATACCCCTTATAAATATGCCCGGCGTCGGGTCCCTCCCGCTGAGCCATTTCAAATTCTCTTTTTCCACCTCGCCGGCCGAAATAGAGGCGGAGATACTTAAACAGGAAGACGAGATAAAAAGACAGGAAGAAGAGCTGAAAAAGCTGAGAAAACAGTTCGACAGGGAACTGGCCGATTACGAAGACCTGGAAACGGAAAAGATACTGGGCAATATTTACCTGAAGCTGAAAAAACTGTCGGTAAGGGAGGGCGTAAGCGTGGTGGTGGATAAAAAATCCATTCTCTTCGGCCACAGGGCCGTGGACCTTACCGAAAAGCTGCTCCTGGAGATGGAAGGCGAACGATGATCCGGATAAATCGAAGGAGGATTGGAAGATTGGAGGATTTGATGTATAGGTTCTCGGAGATTAAGAGTGTTAAAAAGTCGGAACGTTTGGAGATCGGAAGCTGTCGTTCGCACTTTACTCTTTACCCTTTACTCTTCACGTCCAAAGAGGTGTCTGGATGAATTTCACGGTCGGCGAGATCGCCGCGCTCGTCGGAGGGAAAGCGAGCGGGAGCCAAAACAAAAAAATAACTTCGATAAGGCCTCTGGAGTCCTCGGACGAATTCTCGGTCTCCTACCTGGAAAACGCGGAACTTCTCTCGAAAATAAAAGAGCTCAAAGCCGGCTGCCTCCTGGCGCCGTTACGGGAAAAAGAAAAGATAAAACTGGATTTGCCGGTGGTCTGGGTGGAAAACCCGAAACTCGCTTTCGCCAAACTCCTCGGCATCGAGGAAAAAAGAACGCAGAAAAATTATTCCCCTTTCGTTTCCCCCCACGCCGTGGTCGCCCCGGGAGCCGACGTGGACGATTCGGCCTACGTGGGCCATTTCGCGGTAATAGAAGAGGGCGCCGTAATAGGGCGGAACGCGGTGATAGAGGCGAACTGCTACGTGGGGAAAAATTCCAGGATAGGCGAGAACACAAGGCTGTATCCGGGAGTCGTGGCGAGGGAAAACGTTTTCATAGGAAAGAACTGCATAATCCATCCCAACGCGACCCTCGGCGGCGACGGCTACGGCTTCGTGAAGAACGGCGCGGTTTACGAAAAGATACCCCAGATAGGTTCGGTGAAAATAGGAGACGGAGTGGAGATAGGCTCTAATTCCGCCGTGGACAGGGCCACGCTCGGCGAGACGGAAATAGGCGACGGCACCAAGCTGGACAATCTGGTGCACATCGCCCACAACGTAAAAATAGGCAAAAACTGCCTCATCGTCGCCCAGGTCGGCATAGCCGGCTCCTGCGTCATAGGCGACAATGTGATAATTTCCGGCCAGGCCGGGGTCGCCGACCACGTGAAAATAGGCGACAATTCCGTAATAGTGGCCAGGACCGGGGTCATAGGACCGGTAAAGCCGGGCTCCGTGCTTTTCGGTTATCTTGCCAGGCCCCGCAACGAATATATGAAGATAGAGGCCATACTTTCTAAACTGCCGGACATCTACGATTTCTACAAGAAAGCGAAAAAGCATCCCGCCTTTCAAGAGAATGAAAAGAAAAACGATTAAAACTCCTTTCGGTATAGAGGGAACGGGCCTGCATAAAGGCAAAAAAAGCGGCCTGAAATTCAGCCCGCAGCCCGAAGCCTTGGGCATAAGATTCCTCAACCCGGAATTCCGGTCCCCGGTGACGGCCTCGGTGGAAAACATACATTCCACGGTAAGGGGGACCAACCTTACCAACGGCAAAGACGTGGTTTACACGGTGGAACACGTTCTCTCCCCGCTCTTCGCCTTCGGGATAGACGACGCGGACATAGAAATTTACGGCGAGGAACCTCCCGCTCTCGACGGTTCCGCCGGAAGCTACGCGGAACTCATAAGGAAAGCCGGCTTTACTGAAAAAGACGAGAAAGCCCGGGTTTTCGAGTTCAGCGAGCCCCTTATCTACCGCAACGGGGACAGCTTTTATAAGCTCTCCGAATCGGACCGTTTCGAGGTCGACTGTTCCTTCGAAAATCCGCACCCGCTCATAAAAGAACAGCGGCTCAGGCTGGAAATAACCCCGGCCTCGTATGAAAAGGAAATAGCCCCGGCCCGCACCTTCGGTTTTGAAAGGGAGATAGACCTCTTGAGAAAGAACGGGCTCGCGCTCGGCGGCAGTCTCGAAAACGCCGTGGTCCTCAGCGAAACCGGCCTCCTGAACAAAGAGCCCCTGAGATTTAAGGATGAATTCGTAAGGCACAAGATACTCGACCTGCTGGGAGACCTGAAGCTTCTGGGCCTGAGGTTCGAAAGGGCGAGGATAACCGCTCTCAAGCCTTCCCACGAAGGCAATATAAACTTCGCCAGGCTCCTTCAAAGCGCGGCGAATTAGATTAAGGGCGGAAAAATAGAAATTAGGAGTTAAGAAAGAACAAAGAAAGTTGATAAGTTGACAGGTTAAAGCGTGAAGGCGTGAAGGCGTAAAGGTCTTACTTCCGACTTCTTGCTTCCGGCTTCTAAACTTTAAACTCTAAACTCTAAACTTTCTTAGTCTTAACCTGCCGTAACAAGGAGTTCCTATGGAAAATAAAGACCGCAATTATAACCCGATAAAGATACTCACTTCCGAGGATATAATCAAGATAATCCCCCACAGATACCCCTTCCTTATGATAGACAGGGTGGAAATCATAGAAGAAAACAAAAAATGCGTGGGCATAAAATGCGTCAGCGCCAATGAGCTTTATTTTCACGGCCATTTCCCCGAAAAACCGATAATGCCCGGTATGCTGATACTGGAGGCGATGGCCCAGACCTCGGCCGCCATGATGATGAGCCTGCCGGAAATGCACGGCAAATTCGCCTATTTCGCCGGAATAAACAAGGCGAAGTTCAGACGGCAGGTGGTGCCGGGCGAAGTTTTGAAACTTTACGTGGAAATAGTAAAATTTAAGTCGAAGATAGGCAAAGTGAAGGGCGAGGCCTGCGTAGGCGACGAACTGGCCTGCGAAGCGGAAATGATTTTCGCGGTGGACTGATCCTGAAATCGGGAAACCCGATTTCAGGAGTCGCAAGAAACATCCCATTTCCTATGGCCTTTTCAAGGAAGGGATAGTCCCTGTGGGACAAGTTACAGGTTACAAGTTACAGGTTACAAGTTTGCTAAAGAACTCCTTAAGAAACCTGTGACTTGAGACATGAGACTTGAGACATGAGACTTGCTATACGGAGAAGATATGCCTAAAATACATGCGACAGCGATAATAGATCCCGGAGCTAAAATAGCGGAAAGCGCCGAAATAGGGCCTTATACCGTTATAGGCGGGGAAGTCGAGATAGGAGAGAACACCGTCATAGGGCCCTCCTGTCTGATAGAATTCACGAAAATAGGGAAGAATAACCAGATAACGGGACACGTCTTCCTGGGCACGCCCCCGCAGGATTACAAGTACCACGGCGAAAAGACTTATCTCGAGATAGGGGACAATAATTTCATAAGAGAAGGCGTATCCATGCACCGGGGCTCCCCCCTTACCGGCCTCACGAAGGTGGGCTCGGGGTGTTTCTTTATGGCCAATTCACACGTGGGCCACGATTGCCGCCTCGGTGACAATATCGTAATGGTAAATTCCGCGGCGGCGGCGGGACATACCCATATAGACAATAACGCCCTCATTTCGGGCCTCGTGGGCATACACCAGTTCACCAGGATAGGGAAATTCGCCATGCTTTCCGGCGGCTCCATGGCCAACCAGGACATAATCCCCTATGTCATAGCGCAGGGCGACAGGGCGCGGCCGGTGGGACTGAACGTGGTGGGCCTGAAAAGGAACGGCTTCAAGCCGGAAACCATAAAAGCCATAAAATACGTTTTCAAAACTCTTTTCTATAAAGGCCTCAGGATGGAAGAGGCTCTCGAAAAACTCTCGAAGGAAGACCTGCCCCAGGAAGCGAAAGACATACTGGTTTTCTGCAAGGGCACCAAGAGGGGCATAGCCAGACCCAGGACTGGAGGATTAGAAGACTAGAGGAATAGAGGATAATTTATCGTAAATCGTAAAGAGTAAAGCGTAAAAAGTAATATGGAAGTCCCTTACAAACGCTTTCCGTTTTACGTTTCCCGCTTCACGCCAATCCTCCAATCCTCCTGAATGTTATGACCAAAAAGATCGGACTCATCGCCGGAGGCGGAGACCTCCCCGTTTTTATAGCCAGGGAAGCCGTTAAAAACGGCTTTCAGGTCTTTGTAGCCGCGCTTGAGGGCTTCACCCTGCCGGAAATTAAAAATCATTCCGCCGCCTGCGAATTTTTTAAGCTGGGCAAAATAGACGCTCCCATAAGCTTTCTCAAAAAAAACGGGGTTTCCTCCTGCATAATGGTAGGGAACATCGCCCATGTGAACATTTTCTCGGACATAAGGCCCGATTTGCGCGGCGCGAACCTCCTGATGAGGCTCAAGGACAAAAGCCCGACCGGAATTTTTTCGGCCATAGCCGGAGAGCTCGCCAAAGACGGCATAGAACTGGCGAACTCGGCCATGTTTTTAAAGGACAGCCTCGCCAGACAGGAAGTCATCGCGGGCGGAAAGATCTCCCCCAAGAGATACGAAGACGTGAAATACGGATTTGAAACGGCGAAAAAAATCGCCGGCATGGATATCGGCCTCAGCGTAGTAGTGAAAGACCGGGCCGTCATAGCCGTGGAAGCCATAGAGGGCACCGATGAATGCGTGAAAAGGGCCGGGGAAATTTTAAAAAAGAAAAATCCCGGCAACGCCTCTTTTACCCTGGTAAAAGTCGCCAGGCCCAGCCAGGATATGCGCTTCGACCTTCCGGTGATCGGCTCTAAAACCGTGGAAAGCGTGGCGGCGGCCGGCGGAGACCTCATAGCCGTGGAAGCGAAAAAAACCCTCATAGTAGACCTCGAAAACACCGTAAAGCTCGCCCTGGAAAAGAAGATAACCATAGTCGGTATAAAGTGAAGACCGCGATCTTCGCGATAATCCTTTCCCTGGCGGCCGGAAGCGTCTACGGCGAAGAGACGAAAAAAGAAACGACTCCCGCCCATCCGCCTGTTAACGGGGTGCTCAACCAGATAATAATGCCGGCCGTGAAAGAAACCGTAAAGATATCCACAACCGCGGTTTTTGACGCCCTGCTTGTCGCCAACGCCGCCGAATGGGCTTTATGGGACCTGATGGCCGACCTCAACGCCAAGTCTGAAGCCGGAGAAAAACAAGTTCCGGACAAAACGCTTGCCGAAACCTGGCTGCGCCTCAGGATGAGATGCAACACGGGGGACCTCGTCTGGAAAGGGGTGTATTCGAACAAGGCGCGCTTTTATCCGGAAAACAAGGATTTTGAAGCCGCCGCCGCGGAAGCCCGGGCGGCGATTTCCGTCTATTTTTCCTCTCTGAAACCGAGGAAATCCCCGCCGCGCGCAGACAGAAAAGCCCGCGTCGAGAAATCGCTGGAAACTGCTAGAAAAAAGATGATATTCCGGCTGATTTACGGGCCGGACGACTACTCGCCTAAACCGCCGCCCCCCTCCCCGGGAGAAACCTCGTACCTTGAAAAAGCCGAAAACTCGAAAGCGGACGGGAAATACGCCTTCCCTTCCTGGTAACGCCACACCCCCTTCCGTTCTCTTTTCCCCTTATAATCATATTGTTAATTTAGTAAAATAGAAACAAGGCGGAGTTCGCGCCCGAACGCTCTCGCGTCACGGAGCCTCAAGCATAACAAACGGCGCAAAATCCGGTTTTTTAAAACAGTTACCTGTGTCTTGTGACTTGTGTCCTGCAACTCCCGAATTCTTCAGCTGAAGAATCCGGGTTTATTAAGAGGATTTATGGCAAACCCCAAAAAAATGAGATTCGGAGTGATAGGCGCCGGCAAGATAGGAAATTTCCATACCAGGACCCTGGCTAAAATGCCGGAAGTGGAGCTCGTGGGAGTTTCCGACGTGGATATGCTCAGGGCCCAGACCCTGGCCTGGAATTATAACGCGGTCGCCTATAACAAATTCGAGGACCTCTTTCACCAGGTGGACGCTTTGGTGGTGGCCGTCCCCACCCAGTTTCACGCCCAGATAGCGATAAAGGCCATGGAACACGGCATACACTGCCTGGTGGAAAAACCCATAACCGACTCCGTGGAAGACGCCAGGAAACTGATGGCCGCCTCTGAAAAGCACGACGTCATTTTACAGGTAGGCCACGTGGAAAGGTTCAATCCGGCGGTGGTGGAAGCGATGAAGCATATCAAAGACCCTCTCTATATCAGCATGGAGAGGATGGGGCCCTACGACCCGAGGGTTTCCTCCATAGGCGTCACCCTGGACCTGATGATACACGACCTGGACATTCTCCTTTCCATGGTCAACTCCCCCGTGGAAAGCGTGGACGCCATAGGCGCGAGCGTCCTTTCCAAGCACGACGATATCTCCAACGCCAGGATAAGGTTCAGGAACGGCACGGTGGCGGACCTTACCGCCAGCCGCATCACTTTCGAAAGGCTGAGAAGAATGCGCGTTTACCAGGACGAGACCTACGTTTCGGTGGATTACATAAGCTCCAAGATAAAGATCTACAAGAAAAAGAACGATCCGCCTAAAACGCTGAAAGACATAGAGATAATCTCGCCGAAGATAGAAAAAAAAGAGCCCATCAAGGAAGAACTTTACCATTTGATAGACTGCATAAACAATTCCAAAAAACCCGTGCCCAGCGGGGAAAAAGGCCTTAACGCGCTGAAGATAGCCCTCGAGGTCACGGACAAGCTTAAAAGGTACGACCTCCCCAGGAACCCCGACATAAAGGAAAAATCCGAAATAATCCAGACCATCTCGGACATAGGCAAAGCCGCCAGAGTGGTTTTCGAGGAAAAGCTCAGGAACAAGGGCCTGAATAAATGATATGCCCCACATAATGACCAGCAACAAGAATATTTTGGTGGTGGCCGGGGACGCCTCGGCGGACATGCACGGCTCCAGCCTCATAAAGGAACTCAAGAAAATAGACCCGGAACTCTCCATCTCTTCGATAGGCGGGGTGCGGATGCAGGCCGTTTCCAACCACCTCATCTATAATCTCGTCTCCCACGGCGCCATAGGTTTCTCCCAGACCTTCAAAAGCATGACCCTCTGGGTCAAACTCATACAAATAATAAGACGGTATCTCGAGGAAAGGAAACCCCTTTGCGTGATAGCCATAGATTTCTACGGCTTCAATCACCAGGTCCTGGGGCTCTGCAAGCACAGGAATATACCGGTCTATTATTACATCCCCCCGCAGGTCTGGGCCTCGAGGCCCGGCCGCGCCAAAACTATTTCCGCCCTGGCGAAGGAAATTTTCGCCATCTTCCCCTTCGAACCCGAGATCTATAAAAAGCACAAGGGGAACGTAAGCTTCTTCGGCCACCCCCTGCTGGACATAATTCCCGAGGTAAAAAAGGAATCCCGCGAACAGAAAGACCAGAACCACGAATGGAAAATAGGAATACTGCCGGGCTCCAGGAAGACGGAGATAGCAAGGCATCTGCCGGTTTTCCTCGATTCCTTTTACGAGATAAAATCGGTATACAAAAACGCCAGGGCCTACGTTTTCGCGGTGCCGGAATTCAGCGATAAGCGGATCTACGACATAATTTCCAGCGTCAAGCCGCAAAGCGAAAGCGAAATAGAGATAATCCGCGAATTCGACTACAAAAGACGGGCGGAGATGGATTTCTGTTTCACCTGCTCCGGCACGGCAACCCTCGAAAACGCCCTCCTGGGCATCCCGATGGTGGTGGCCTATAAAATGCCCAGGCTCAACTACGAAATAGCCCGGCGGATAGTGAAGATCCCCTACATCTCCCTGGTGAACATACTCCTGAAGAAGCCGGTGGTCAGAGAATTCATCCAGGCCAAGGCCGATTCAAAACATATCACCCAGGAAGCTTTTTCGATAATGAACAACCCGCATAAATACGCCTCCCTTTCCAGGGAACTGCTTTCCGTGAAAAAACTTCTCGGCGAAAAGCCCGTGGCCGGGAAAATAGCCGCGAAGATACTGGGCGATTTCAATCTTATATGAATCTTTTCAACTTCAACGAAAGGAACAGCGTTCTCCTCCGCACTCTTTTGCCCTACGTAAAGGAGCACAAGCGAAAACTCGCCGTCGCGGCGATCGCCATGGCCGTGCTCGCCGCCATCAGGGGCGTCATAGTGTATATCCTGGGCCCCGTGGTAAAAGGAGTTTTCATAGACAAGAACGCCGCCATACTCAACCTGCTCTTCATAGGCCTGCCCGTCCTTTTCACGATACGCCTGGCGGTGGAATATATCAGCAACTACTATATGAACTACATAGGCCAGAGAGTGATACACCGGATAAGGGAGGACTTTTTCGTTCATATACACAATCTTTCCATGGAATTTTACTGGCGGAAACGGTCGGCCGACGTAATGAGCCGGGTCATCAACGACCTGAACAATATCCAGTCCACGGTGCAGTTCATCCCCCTTTACGGCATACGCGACCTGATGACGGTATTCGCCCTGACTTTCGTTCTCTTTTATCTGAGCTGGAAGCTCGCCCTTATTTCCATAACGATACTTCCGGTGACCTCCTACATACTCGGCATACTCGGCAGGAAAATGAGGAAATCTTCCAGGGAAAGCCAGACCATAGTGGCCGACATTTCCCATAAATTCCAGGAAAGCCTGCAGGGGATGGCGATAGTAAAGGCTTTCAATTACGAAGAGCACGCCATAAAGAAATTCGGACGCACCAACCAGGATTACTTCGACAGGATAATGCGCTACCTCAGGGCCACCTCCATAGCGGGGCCGATAATGGAATTCATCGGCAGTATGATACTCGTGCTTCTTCTGATGATAGGCAGCAACGCCATCTTTTCCGGCCGCATAACCACGGAAATGTTCCTTTCCTTCATGGCCGCTTTTTTCACGGCCTACATGCCGATAAAGAACATCTCCAACCTGAACGCCAAACTGCAGATGGGCCTTGCCTCCTGGGACAGGATCTACCAGATCCTGGAGGAAAAACCGGCGGTCACGGTGACGAAATCGGCCGTCAAAATAAAAAAACTCGACGGCAAAATAGAATTCAGGAACGTGAGCTACAAATATCCCACGGGGGAAGATTTCGTCCTGAAGGACGTCAGCTTTACCATAAATCCCAACGAGATCTCCGCCTTCGTCGGCCCCTCGGGCTGCGGCAAAAGCACGATAATACAGCTCATACTGAGATTTTTCGACCCGGTAAAGGGCGATATCCTGATAGACGGCATAAACCTGCGCGAGCTGGACATAAAATCCCTGCGCGAGCATATGTCCATAGTCACCCAGGATACCGTGCTTTTCGACGATACGGTAAAAAACAATATCCGCATGGGCAAGATGGAAGCCTCCGACCAGGAAGTTACGGGCGCCGCGGAAGCCTCGGACGCGCACGATTTTATAAAGAGCATGCCCGGCGGCTACGAGACCATGATAGGAGAAAGGGGCATAAAGGTCTCCGGCGGGCAGAGGCAGAGGCTGGCCATAGCCAGGGCGATAATCAAAAAGCCCAAGGTGCTGCTGCTCGACGAAGCGACCTCGAACCTCGACACCCGCAGCGAGCAGGCGGTGCAGAAGGCCATAGAGAACGTCCTGACGGACAAGACCGTGGTAATGGTGGCGCACCGGCTTTCCACCGTAAGGAACTGCGACAAAATTTTCGTTTTGAAGGACGGGCGCATACAGGAATCCGGCGATCACGACGAGCTCCGGCTGCTTTCGGGCGAATACGAAAAACTGTACAAGGCGCAGAATTAAAGGAAAGAAATTAAGAAAATAGAAATTCAGATATTAAGTCAGGCAAAAGAGAGCACCCCGGCTTACGGGAACTTAATTTCTTAATCTCTCAATAACTTAATCTCTACAGCTTATGATAATTTTTTACACTTCCATAGCCGCCCTCTTCTCCATAGCCGGAGCCTTGTTCACCATAAAAGCCGGAGAGCTTAACAAAAAATTCATCCCCAGAACGCTGGCGGTCTCCTCCGGAATAATGATCTCCGTCACCTTCCTCCATATCCTGCCGGAATCCTTCGCCCTCTCGGCTTCTAAAACCTCCTTCAGTTTCCTGGCGGCCATCTTCCTGCTTTTTCTCATAGAAAATTTCACCATAATAAACTCCTGCAGCGAATTCGTCGAGGACTGCCGCATACATACCGTCAGCTTTTTCGCCGTGCTGGCGCTGGGGATACACTCCCTCCTGGACGGCTTCAACATCGGGATAGGCTTCGGGATAGACAGGACGGCGGGCTACAATATCCTTTTCGCCACCATCCTGCACAAATTCGCGGACGGGATAACCCTGGCCTCCATAATGAAGCATTCCGGCGACAAAAGGAAAAAGATACTTCTCACTTCCGTCCTGATAGCCCTGACCACCCCCCTCGGCACGATCGTCTCGCTGATCCTGAATTCCGGTTTTTCGTCTATGCTGCCGGCGGCGCTCGGGATAACAGCGGCCAGCTTCGTCTATATTTCCATGACGGAGATAATCCCCCATCTTCACAGGGAAAGGGATTATTTTTCGCCGCTTATGTTTTTCGCCGGCTGTTCCGCGGCCTTCATGATACATTTTATCGGAGAATAACCCTATGACCGCGCAAGAACTGGTTAAAAAATTCTCGGAATACTCCACGCAGGACGCCACGATGATAGAACTGGCCTGGAATTTCGCCAAAGAGGCGCACGGCGAACAGAAAAGGGCCTCGGGAGAGATGTACTTCACCCACGTCTATTCCGTGGCCGATATCCTGGCGGATTTCAAAATGGACCAGCCGACCATCTGCGCCGGTCTCCTGCATGACGTGCTGGAAGACACCAAGGTGACCCCGGAGATCCTTAAAAAAGAGTTCGGGGACGAGATCTTCAATCTGGTGGAAGGCCTTACCAAGATCGAAACCCTCAAATTCTCCTCCAGGGACGAGGCCCAGGCCGAAAACTGGAGAAGGATGATACTCGCCACCGCCAAGGATATCCGGGTCATCATAATAAAGCTGGCCGACAGGATCCACAATATGCGGACCCTGGATTATCTCACCCATGAAAAACAGGCGGAAATAGCTTACGAAACCCGCTCGCTTTACGCGCCCCTGGCGCAGAGGCTCGGCATGTTCCAGATAAAATCCGAGCTGGAGGACCTTTCCTTCAAATTTCTCAACCGCGACGAATATTACCAGCTTAACGCTAAAATGCAGATGAGATACGCCAAAAGGGAAAAGATACTGGAGGAATTCAAGGAAGAGCTGGACAAGGTGATGCAGGCCGCCGGCATATCCTACAGGATACTTTACCGCGCCAAAAATATCTATTCCATCTACCGGAAAATGCAGCAGCAAAACAAGCCTTTCGAAGAGATACAGGACGCGCTGGGCATAAGGCTGATAACCGACAGCATAATAAACTGCTACGCCCTTCTCGGCATAGTGCACGCCCATTTCAAACCCGTGGCCGGCAGTTTTACCGACTACATAGCGGTGCCGAAAGCCAATCTCTACCAGAGCCTTCATACCACGGTGGTTTCCCAGTCCGGCGAGCTGGTGGAGATACAGATAAGGACCGACGAAATGCACCGGACCTCCGAATACGGCATAGCCGCCCACTGGCGCTACAAACTGGGCCAGGCCGGGGCCGACAGGCATCTGGACGAAAAGCTTAACTGGCTCAGGCAATGGATAGAATGGCTGCAGGACCTCGAGGGGCCCAGGGAATTCCTGGAAAGCTTTAAAACCGACCTGGAGCTGGAGCAGATCTTTATTTTTACGCCGAAAGGGGAGGTCAAGGCCCTGCCGCTTAGCGCCACGCCGGTGGATTTCGCCTATTCCATCCACTCGGATATCGGGGACAA
>Ga0210017_1003193_pt1 | contig 13819 bp, 12 predicted proteins | sample CryGeyCG2014_020_FD_183966 | JGI IMG/M metagenome (GOLD analysis project Ga0210017, IMG submission 183966) | Groundwater microbial communities from aquifer - Crystal Geyser CG08_land_8/20/14_0.20 (SPAdes) (version 2) | ecosystem: Environmental > Aquatic > Deep subsurface > Groundwater | place... | reverse complement strand
AAGCTCCCTGCCGAGTTGTGTTTGGGAAGTATCGCCGGCGCGGGCAATGGCATACTGATAGGCAACGCCCACGGCCGCAAACTCGCTGAAGAGCGGCTGCCACACGGGTAGGGTGAGATTGAAATCGGGTTCGTGTCGATATGCTCTCACCTCGGTAAATGCTCTGTTGGTCCGGTTCACTTTGTATGGTAAATCGACCAACAAATCTCCCGGTTTCAGCTCGGCAACCGCCCTAGTTTCTAAACCCCTCCGGCTTCTCACAAATACCGAATGGTTGCCGGTAGCCCTAATGGTGCCGCCTCGGTACTCAATTTCAAATATTTCTTTCACGCGGTGGCGAAAAACGCTACGCACTTTTTTGAACGCCGCCCCTCCAAACAGCAGTGCGTCTTTCATGCCACCCCGTCCGTTTTTCCTCTCAAAACCAAGCGCCTCGAGGCCTGGGGTTTCTTTTTCTCCTCCTTCTCCATCGCTCCGATAGCGGGGATTAATAACCTCCGCAATCGGCTTCAGTTCAACCTTTCCCTCCTCCCTAACCAGCACGGGGGTATCTCCAGTTACACTTGCCGCCATCACGATGACGTTTGTGTCGCGCTCAAAGCCGTCCATCTCCACGAGGATTTGGTTCAGGGTCTGCTCTCGCTCGTCGTGGCCGCCTCCGAGGCCCGCGCCGCGCTCCCGTCCCACCGCGTCTATCTCGTCTATGAAGATGATGGAAGGCGCCGCTTTTTTGGCTGTCTGAAAAAGGTCCCGGACGCGGCTCGCCCCGACCCCTACGAACATTTCCACGAACTCCGAGGCAGAGAGGTGAAAAAACGGCACGCTGGATTCGCCCGCGGTCGCCCGCGCGAGGAGCGTCTTCCCCGTGCCGGGCGGCCCCATGAGGAGCACCCCGCGGGGGATGCGCGCACCCATCTCCAAGAACTTCTTGGGGTTTTTGAGGAAATCCACGATCTCCTCCAACTCCTCCTTGGACTCTTTGAGGCCCGCCACGTCCTTGAAGGTCACCTTGTCGCGCGAGGGCGCAAAGAGGCGAAGGTTCACCTTGCCGAACGAGAACGCCTGGTTGGCGCCCGTGCGCGCCTGGCGGAAGATCCACCAGAAGAGGGCTACCATGATGATGACGGGGAGGAGCGCCGGCACGAGGATACCCATCCAATATTTCGCTCCGCTCTCGTCCGCCATTGAGAACGCGACGCCCTGGAGCGACTCGGCGGAGACGCCATAATTCTTGAGCGTTTCCACGAGCCCCGCCTCCGTTTCCTTTTTGGAAGTCGCGCGGGAGCCGTCCTTCATCACCGCCTTAATGTCGTTGCCCGCCACAGTGAGCTGTTTCACGTTCCCCGCGGTGATGGCTTTCGCGAGCTCATCAAGGGAAAGGATTTTCGTCCCTCCGCCGCCGGAGGTCCCGGTGAAAAGCGAAAACAGCACCGTGACGAAGAGGAGCACGGTGATGGCGAGGAGTAGGCGCTGGGTGAGCTGTTTCATGGCGCGATGCGAAACTACAAACGCGATGCGAAACTACAAATTCATCCGAATCTACAAATTACTACGAACCCGTTTATGCCCATTCGCAAGATTTGCATAATTCGCACTATATTCGTAGTATCAGCATAAATCCGCCATAATCAGCGTCAATCCGCGTTTAGCAAAACAATTCGGATCCATTCAGAGCGTTCGGATGGGTTCGTGGTTTTGGGTCGCGTTTTATTCCTTCAACTTCAGCACCAATCGCCGCTCCGCTGGTTTCACGTCCTGCACCACAAAGCCGTAGGACTTCCCCAGCGCCACCTTCCCTTTCATTTCCTCCACGCTCCCAAACTCGGTCACGTGGAGCTGACCCTGGAGGTCCCCCACGGTGACGATGGCGCCAAACGGGTTGAAGCTGTACACGGCGCCCATGACCTCCTGTCCCACCGCGAACCGCTCCGCAGCGTCCGCCCACGGATCCGCCTGGAGTGCCTTCAGAGAAAGTGATATCCTCCCGTCCTTGATATCGGCGATCTTCACCTTCACCACGTCGTCCACCTTCACCACCTCCTTCGGATTTTCCACCACCCGGTGCGAAAGCTCGGAGATGTGAATCAAGCCCTCTAGGGCTGGGTTGTCGGTGAACCGCACGAAGACCCCGAAATCAGCCACCCCCGAGACGATGCCTTCCACCACCTGCCCCACCTCGTAGTTCTTCACGAGCTCGCGAGTCGAAACCTCCATCGCCTCCCGTTCGGAGAGGATGAGTTTCTCGGTGCGGGGATTCGCGTCCAGAATCTTCACCATAATCTCCTCCCCCACGAGTTTTGCGAGCGCCACCCCGAGTTCGCTCCGTCCCTCGGGCGCTATCTTCGGATAGTGTTCGCCCCCCAGCTGGGAGACGGGGAGGAACGCGGGGAGCCCAGCCACTTCGGTGGTCACCCCACCTTTATTGAAACTGGTAATTTTCACCGCGAACGGTTCCCCTTTTTCCTGAAGTTCCAACACCGCCGCCCACGCCTTTTGTCGCCCCGCCTCGGCGAGGGAGAGTTCCACAAGACCTTCGTCGTTATCCACCGCTATTACCTTCGCGTGCACCTGATCACCCGGTTTCAAACCCTTCACCGCCTCGCGCGCCGCGAGGAGCTCGCCGCGGTAGACGACCCCCACGCCGAACTTCCCGAGGTCCACGAGGAGGCGCCGGGCGCCCTTCTCAAGCACTGTTCCATCCACGAGGTCTCCGGGTTTCAAAAGCGCAAAAGCTGCCGGCTCGTTTTTTATGAGCTGGGTGAGCAATGTGTTGGGTGATTTGGTAGCCATACTGGTTAATCAGTTACTTGGTTAGTTGGTTACTTAGGCCACTTAGCCAGTTGAGCATACCTTGGGTTGGGCGCGGACGTCAAATTTTAGTCAGCACGGGATCAATCCCGTTAGAGACAGGTCGCGCGCCGCGACCGTAATACGGCGGTTTTTTACCATTGAGCGTTACTTTATTTTTTGAATGTCAGATAGCATAAAATCATTTTAGTTGTCTCTAACGGGATTGAAAAAAACGCAAAAATCAGCCATACTGATACGGTAATGGTCATCACCTACCACGGCGGCAACTATGTGAAGATACAATCCGGGGATTTCACCATGCTCGTGGACCCCACCGACCAGCGCTCCTTCAAGAGAGCGCAGCTCGTGCTGAACACCGTTCTCCCACCCGTCCTTGAAACAGGAGAGGAACGAGAAAAACTTCTTGAGATGCGGGAACCGCTCTGGATTGAGCATGCGGGCGAATATGAAATGGGCGGGGTGGAGGTGCGCGGCATCCCCACGGGTGAAGAGGGGGGGCGGACGCACACCGCCTACCGCGTCACCGTGGACGGCATCACGCTCGGCATCCTCGGATTCCTCATGCGGGAACCGGAGGCAAAGGTACTCGCCGAACTCGCCGACCTGGACATCCTCTTCGCCCCCGGCGGGGGAAAACCGCTCATCGCGCAGAGTGCCGCCGCGAAGATAGTACGCCAGCTCGAGCCGGGCATCATCATCCCCACACTTGCCAAAGACGTCGGCCCTTTCCTCAAGGAACTGGGCAAGGCGAAGCGCCCCGCCGAGGAAAAGCTCACCGTGAAAAAAAAGGACATCGTTCCCAAAGCGATGGCGGTCCATTGCCTCTCTACATAGCAGCATGGCCTCGCTCTTCTCAAAACAGGGAATGCTCCGCGCACACCTTCGTGAGATCCAGCGCGCTCCAGAACGAAAACGGAAATTCTTGTTCACAGTCGCTTCCGCGGCGACCATGGTGGTCGTGGTAACGCTCTGGGTAATTTACTTAAACCTCACCATACCCGCTTCGGAGGAAAACCAAAAACCAGCAACCGCCAAGGGGGAGGAACTGGGGGCGGGCGATACCTTCGGGGAAACGCTGGGGAGGGGATTTTCGGCAATCTCCGGCGACATGGCGGAAGAATGGAAGCGCGCGAAAGCAACGGCGGACGAGTCATTCCGCACCCTCCGCGAAACCCTGGAACGCAAGAACCAATTCACTTTTGAGGCGAGCACCTCCACGCCCACTTCCACGCCGCCCGAGTCTTTCGACTATAAGCTCAAGACCGAAGGGTCCACCGCCGAGGGGCTTGCCCCGAGCGACGCCGAGGGGCTCATGCCGGTGCCGCCGACGCCGCTCCCCAAAGCGCCCGCGAAATAAACGTTGATCGGGCGTCTAGCGAGCCGCACGCCGAACTATGAAAAAAGAAATTCCCAAACATGACCGCATAGAGGCGCAGGAGATCACCAAGGAACTCCGCGAATCGTACCTTGACTACGCGATGTCGGTCATCGTTTCGCGCGCGCTCCCCGACATCCGGGACGGCATGAAACCCGTGCAGAGACGTATCCTCTGGGCGATGTGGGACGACGGTCTCACGCACAGCACAAAGTTTCGGAAGTCAGCGAACGTCGTTGGCACTGTCTTGGGCCGCTACCACCCGCACGGCGACATGGCGGTCTACGACGCGATGGCGCACATGGCGCAGGATTTTTCCCTTCGCTACCCGCTTGTGGACGGTCAGGGTAACTGGGGTTCGCTCGATGGCGATGCGCCGGCGGCCATGCGGTACTGTGTCACAGGAGATACTCTCGTTGTTACCGACCGCGGACTCGTCCATATTTCGGAAGCCTCGGAACATAGGGGAGAAAAAATCTCAATAGCGGTGCTCTCGAAAGACGGAATCGTCAACCGAGCGAGCAAATGGTTCGACAGTGGTGAACACCCAACCATTAAAATCACTACCAACCGCGGCTTCACCCTCCGTGGAACCCATAACCACCCAATCCTCACTTGGACCGAAGACCCGCGCACTGGCGCACCCACGTTCCGATGGAAACTGCTCGGCAACATTGAGGAGGGTGACATTGCTGTCATCGACCGCACCGCAGACCTCCTCTGGCCAGAGCAGGAGGTAGACCTTATACGCTTTTGGCCGGAGGTGCGAGAAAGGCGCAAGCAAAAAACGCTCCCCGCCCACCTCGACGAAGATCTCGCTCACATCCTCGGCGCACTCATCGCAGAAGGTTCGATCAAGGAAAAGGAAATAGAATTTTGCAACAGCGACGAAACGTGGATAGAGGAATTCAAGGAGCGGTGGGGTCGCGTATTCCCAGATTGCCGCCTCCATGAATTCAAACGATCACCTTCCTCGTTCGGCAAAAAACCCTACACCACACTCGAGATCCACTCCACCCATGTGGTTGAGTTCCTTCGAAATATTGGCCTCGCGCCGGTAAGGTCTGCGATGAAAGAAATCCCTCAGCTCATCCTCCAATCTCCAAAGGTAGTGGCCGCCTCATTCATCCAATCGCTTTTCGAGGGAGACGGGGGCGTCAGCTACAGCGGGAAGATGACAGAGTTGAGTTTCATCTCCACCAGCGAATCACTGGTGAACGTCCTTCAAATTCTCCTCCTACGGTTCGGTATTGCAGGTACCAAACGGAGGGATACTCTCCGGGAGACATGGAAGCTCTATGTGCGCGATTTGAGGAGCTACCGCCTGTTCCAGGATCGCGTCGGTTTCGTCTCTGCCCAAAAGAAAGGGAAACTCGCGGCAACGATCGGCCGTCTCTCGAAAGAATATTCAGCCACGGACTATGTCCCGTTCCTCGCAAACGCCACCCGCCGTGAGCTCGCTCACCCCTACGCGCAACGCTCGTTTGCGCTCAAGCACAACTTCGACCGGTACGCCACACTCACCGAACACCGCGCCGCGATCCTAACCCTTGTAGCTCCCGGGGCAAGGGCTCGGTACACCGAGTTGTTCAGCTCGCTGCTCGAAAACCACTATCTCTTCGACGCGGTCGTGAAGAGGGAAACGGAAGGTACGCAGAGAGTGTACTCAATAAAAGTTGAGAGTGAGTGCCACTCATTCGTTGCCAACGGCTTCGTCAACCACAACACGGAGGCGCGCCTCACGAGGGTCGCCGAGGAACTTTTGACCGACATTGAGAAGGACACCGTGGACTGGGCCCCCAATTACGACGCGACGCGCGAGGAGCCGAAATATCTCCCAGCGCGGCTCCCAAACCTGCTCCTGAACGGTGCCGTGGGGATCGCGGTCGGCATGGCTACCTCCATCCCGCCCCACAACCTCGGGGAGGTCGTGGACGCCATCACCCACCTCGCCGCACACCCAGACGCCTCCATCGCCGACCTCATGAAGTTCATCCCCGGCCCCGATTTTCCCACCGGCGGCGTCATCTACGACCGGAAGGCAGTGGGGGAAGCGTACGCCACCGGCAAGGGTTCCATCACCATCCGCGGCGTCGCGGAAATCCAAGAGCGCGCCCAGTCGCGCGGCGCGTTCCAGATCGTGGTTACGGAAATTCCCTACCACGTGAACAAATCGGATCTCGTGACCAAGATCGCCGAGCTCGTGCAGGGAAAAAAGATTGAGGGTATCCGCGACCTCCGCGACGAGTCCGATCGCGAGGGGCTCCGCATTGTGATAGACCTCAAAAGTGACGCGGCTCCCCAGAAAATCCTGAACCAGCTCTACCAGTACACCGAGCTCCAGAAAAATTTTTACTTCAACATGCTCGCCCTCGTGGACGGCATCCAGCCGCAGGTGCTTTCCCTGAAAGAGGTGCTCGCGGCGTACCTTGAGCACCGCACGACGGTCATCCGCCGCCGCACCGAGTTCGATCTGAAGAAAGCCGAAGAGCGCGCCCACATCCTCGCGGGGCTCGTGAAAGCGCTTGACGTTATTGATAAGGTAATCGCCACCATTAAGAAATCAAAGGACCGCGAGGCCGCCAAAGCGAACCTCATGAAGCAGTTCGCGTTCACCGAAGTGCAGGCGAACGCCATTCTGGAGATGAAACTTCAGACGCTTGCGGCGCTCGAGCGCGAGAAGCTGGAGGCGGAACTCAAGGAGAAATGGAAACTCATCGCCGAATTCAAATCCATTCTCGCCCACCCGAAGAAGATTACGGACCTTGTCCTCGGCGAAGCGGCGGACCTCAAGGGGCGGTTCCCGAGCCCCCGGAAAACGCGGGTGGTGGTTTCGGGCCTCACGGAATTCCGCGAGGAGGACCTCATCGCCAAGGAAGAGGCGGTTATCATCCTCACCGAAGACGGGTATATCAAGCGGCTCCCGCCGACCTCATTCCGCGCCCAGCGCCGCGGCGGGAAAGGCACCATCGGCTTTGAGCTCAAGGAGGAGGACCAGATCCGCCAGATCCTCTCCGCCTCCACCCACGCGAACGTCCTCTTCTTCACCGACCGCGGCAAAGTGTTCCAGACCAAGGCGTATGAAATCCCGGTGGCCGCGCGGACCGCGAAAGGAAAACTCGTCCACAACTTCCTCGCCATCCCGCCGGGGGAGCGCATCACCGCGATGGTGAGCTATGAGGAAAAGGGGAGCGCGGAACGACGCAGATCAAGTGCGGATAAACGTGGATCGGATATCAGCGTGAATCAGCGTGATGATCAGCGTGAATCAGCGTATTTGGTAATGGCCACGAGCGGAGGCCTCATTAAAAAGACGGCACTCAAGGACTTCGTGAACGTGCGTCGGAACGGCATCATCGCTCTAAAACTCAAGGGCAAAGACGCGCTCCGCTGGGCCAAGCTCTCATCGGTGTCCGATGAGATGATCATCACGACCGCGAAGGGGCACTCCATCCGCTTCCGCGAAAAGGAGGTGCGGGTGATGGGGCGAGCCGCCGCCGGCATCAGGGGCCTGCGGCTCCGCCCGGGCGACACGGTGGCTGGACTTGATATAATAAGTAAGAACTTAGAACTGAAAACTGAAAACTTAAAACTACTGACGGTCTCGGCGAACGGTTTTGCAAAGCAAACGCCGCTCAAGGGATACAAACTGCAGCGGCGCGGAGGCGGCGGGATTCTCACTATGAAGGCCACCGGGAAAACAGGTCCCCTAATCGCGGCAATGGTCGTCGGTGAAGAAGTGGAAGAGGTGCTCGCGTTCTCGTCCAAAGGCCAGGCGCTCCGGACAAAACTCGCTGATATCCGCGTCGCCGGACGGGCCACGCAGGGAGTGAAAATTATGAACCTGGAGGCGGGGGATAAACTTATCGGAATTGTATGTTTATAAATCCGAAGCACAAAACAGAAAATTCGAAATCCGAATATCGAAATCCGAAACAAATTCTCCGCCAAAGGCGTGCTCCAGAGGCGCATCCGCCTTAGGCGGAGATCAGCCTTCGGCTGAAAAATTCTAAATTCTCCGCCGAAGGAGGCGGATCCACCTCTGGCGGAAAATGTTTCAAACTCTCGTTTGTAAATTTTCCCCGTTTTCTCCGTTTGTTTCGTATTTCGAATTTCGTGCTTCGTGCTTTTCTCCCATGCTTTTCGATATTAGAATTTCGAATTTAACCTAACCATGCCCGTAAACTTTACCAAAGGACAACTCATCATTGGCGGCGCCGTTGCTCTCATTATCATCCTCCTCGGCCTCATTCTCGCCGGCGTGCTCCCGGGTTTGAGGGGAACCAGCGGACCGGTAAGCGTGAGTAGCGCCCTCGCTATGTGGGGGCTGGATCGCACCGAGGCCATTGAGCCGGCTATCCAAAATTTCGAAACGCTTTACCCCAACGTCACGGTGACCTACCGCGGTTTCACGGATGCCGCGAAGTATTGGCAGGCGCTATTGGACGCGCTTGCGGCGGGCCGCGGTCCCGACATTTTCGCGGTGGAGAACCGCGACGTGCTCCGGGAATCGAGAAAATTGTCTCCGGCGCCCGCCACATTGTTCTCCGTAGCGCGCCTCCGGGAACTGTTCCCTAAGGTGGTGGAGCAGGACTTCGCGCCCCAAGGCGTGATCTACGGGCTCCCGCTCTCCATTGACACCCTCGCGCTCTTCTACAACCGAGACCTTTTTGACAAGGCGGGGGTGGCGCTCCCTCCCGCGACGTGGGAAGAGTTTCAGGCGATGGTACCCAAGTTTGTGCAGGTTGACGGCAGCGGAAATGTTATCCGGGCCGCCGCGCCTCTCGGGGGTTCCATGAAAACGGTGGATGAGGCCGCCGACCTCCTCTCGCTCCTCATGCTCCAGACGGGGACCAAAATGGTGGCGCCCGACCTCACTCAAGCGACGTTTGACTCCGACGAGGGCGCCCAGGCGCTCCGCTTCTATACGCAGTTCGCGGACCCCAGGAGCAGTGTCTACACGTGGAGCGATTCACTTCAAAAGGCGGACCACCTATGGGCCGCGGAGCAACTCGCGATGATATTCAAGGATAGTTCTTTCATCACGGAGATGAAATCAAAGAATGCGTTCCTTGAATACCGCGTCGCCCCTATGCCGCAGCCGGGCGCCGCAAAAATTCCCGTGGCTTACCCCCGCTATTGGGGATACGTGGTGGCGCGCCAGAGCCGCGCCGCCAATCTCGCCTGGCAGTTCGTGGTTTCCCTCACCACCAATGTGGATGGAGCGCGGCAGTACGCCGTTGCCGCCCGCCGCCCGCCCGCGCTCCTCGCCCTGAAGTCAATTTTTGAGAACGATCCCGAACTCGGCGCCTTCGCGAACCAGATGCTCACCGCGCGCTCGTGGGCGGAGCCGGACCCCGATGCTATCCAAACCATCTTCTCTGATATGATCGTCCGGGCCGTAGGAACCACCGACCGGATCACCGACATCCTCCGGGACGCCGCAGGGCAGGTGACACAACTGTTAATGACGTATAAACTGTAAAATTCGGAGCACAAAACAGTAAATCCGAAATTCGAATATCGAAATTCGAAACAAATTCTCCGCCAAAGTCGTGCTCCAGAGGCGCATCCGCCTTAGGCGGAGATCAGCCTTCGGCTGAAAAATCCTAAATTCAAATGTTCCAGACTCCCATTTTCAGATTTTCCCCATTTTCTGCATTTGTTTCGTATTTCGAATTTCGTGCTTCGTGCTTTTCTCCCATACTTCGAATCTAACAAAATGTCCGTCATCACCAACATCTGGGAGGGCGCAAGGTGTGGCGCAACTACCGCCATCGGTTCCTCTGGCGGCCCCACGGGGCCATGCAATTTCTGCGACGCGCTCATCGTCACCTCCAACGTCATCCAGTTCATCTGGCAAATCGCGTTCGCAATCGCGGTTGGGATGATCGTCTGGGGCGCGCTTCAGTTCATGACCTCCGGCGGCTCGGAGGAGCGCGTCTCCAAGGGCCGGAAAACCATGACCGCCGCGGTCACGGGCCTCGTCATCGCACTTGTGGCGTGGCTCTTCATAAACGAGCTTCTCCAGCTCCTCTCGGGGAATCCCTCCCTCCCATGGTCACAAATTACTTGCGGGTAAATCATGTATAATTGAAAGGGATATGAGATATTTCTTCGCAACCATTCTCGCGCTCACGCTCTGCGCTGGTTTAGCAGGAACTATCCTTGCGCAAGGTCCCGGCCCAGGTCCTCTCCCCACGCCGCCAGTGGAGGTGCAACTCCCCAACCCCCTCGGGAGCACCTCGACCGTGGACTCGCTCCTCCACCGCATTGTGGACTGGCTTGTGACTGTGGCGGCGCCAATCGCAGCTGTGATGATTATCTACGGCGCGTTCCAGATGCTCTTCGCGGGAGGCGACCCCGAGAAGTTCACGAAAGGGAGGAAGACCATCTTGTACGCGGTGGTGGGGTATGGTATCATCTTCATCGGATGGGGATTGGTATCCATTATTGAGAAACTGCTCACCACGAACCCTTAGACCACGAATGTACACGAATAACACTAATTATACGGAACAGCAAAAAATCGCCAATTTATACGAATAAAAACAAAAAGGTCGGGTGCTAAAAACAAATCAAAATAAAAATATGAAATCAATCATGAAGGTCGGCGCGGGGATCGCCATGGTGGGGACTTTAGTTTTACCGCTCCTCGCGGGCGCGCAACCGGTACTCGGCCAGCCAATTACTGGCTACTCTTCGATAATCACTTGGATTACCACAGCCGGCAACTGGTTTTTCGGCATCCTCGTTGCCCTCGCGGTTATCTTCATCCTCTACGCGGCATTCCTCTACTTGACTTCGGGCGGCGATGAAGAGAAGGTGAAGAAGGCGAAAAGTTACCTCGTCTATGCCATCATCGCGGTTGCAATCGGACTTTTGGCGCGCGGTATTGTGTATCTCGTTGCCACAACATTCTTCAGACAAACTATTGTGCAATGAGTAACGGGGCAGGCCCTTCCCCTTGCGGGGAGGGTTCTTGTTTATGGTACAATGGATAGAGGATATGATTTTTGCACGGCAAATTCTATGTACGGTTGGTGTTATGCTCCTCGGCGCGTTGCCGCTCCTTGTAACAACGGTGGCATCGGCGTTCCCTGACGCGCCCCCGGAATCCATCGTCTCCCAGCAGGGTATGAGCGGGGTAGAGGCCATCTTTCTCAAAGCCGGTAACTGGCTCTTCGGAATTCTCCTCGCCCTCGCGGTGATATTCATTCTCGTTGCGGCGTTCAATTTCCTTTTCTCGGGGGGCGAGGAGGAGAAAATTAAAAAAGCGAAATCGTACCTCACCTACGCGGTCATCGCGGTCGCGGTCGCCGTCCTCTCCAAAGGCATTGTGTATCTGGTAGAAGTGTTCTTCGGAGCGGCTACTTCTCATGCCGCAGCACCTCCTGATATTCCTCCTCCGATCTCGGATTAATCATTCCGAACATCTATGAACATAAAAGAAAAAAATGCCGTCGCAGTCGTTCTCCTCACCGCGCCCGCGCTCGCGCTCGTGGCTACTCTCGCCGCACCACTCGCCGCCGCGGCCGCCGATGAATACGGCCGCGAGGGCGTCGATACCCCAGAGAAGGTCATCACCATCATTAATAAGTTCGGCGGGTGGCTCTATGGGGCTCTCCTCGCCCTCGCGGTCGTCTTCATCATCTATGCGGCGTTCCTCTTCCTTACCTCCGGGGGCGATGCGGAGAAGGTGGGGAAGGCGAAGAAGCAACTCATCTATGCGGTTGTCGCGGTTGCGACCGCCATCCTCGCCACCGGCGTCATCAAGCTCGTCCAAATCCTCCTCGCATAGCACCGCTGGAAAAATGCGAAGACCCTGTCGAAATTGCTCGACAGGGTCTTGCTTAAACTGTTGTTACATCACACGCTGTACCATGACGACGGTGCCGCTATCAATCGCGGCCATCCAGAGGTGGCCTACGCCGAAGTCGGCCCTCGCGCCGTACCAGTACATCGCAGTTTTCGGCATCTTAGCCTCCAGGCGCTTTCCGGTTTCCGGATCGCTGGACATAACCCGGTACGGCTTGTTCGCCCAGAGCTTGTAGGAAGCGGGCTTCCACGTGACCGTGTCAACGTTGGTCACGGTGAGCACCCACTCACCCGGCTCGTTGAGCTCAAACCGCTGCGGGGAACATGTGGCCTGGGCTTGCGATTGCCCCCCCGCTTCCTTTCCCTTTGAATCTCCCATCAATAAACTGATCCCAACCGCCACAAGAACAGAGACGGTTAAAATCAGAATCATCCATGCCCAGCGGGGTACGCTACTGATTTTCGCTTCGCTACTTTCGTCTGCCACCATAGGATTTCTCCTTTCTCCTTCTCGTTGGTCCTATTCTTTCTTTCTGGAAGAATGCCCTTACAGCCTCGGCGAGCGCCGGGGAAAGGCCTGGGATTGTGAAGCCGCGTCCCTCGCGTGTGGTTTTCCACTCCATGACAATCCTGTACGCGTCCTGGATACTCAACTTTTCCTTATTTGCCTCGGCAACCTCCAATAGCCGTCCCGCCTTCAGGAGGTCAGTGTCAACTTCAAAAACCTCACCTCTTCGTTCCTGTGCTTCTCTCGCCTCCAACTCAGCAAACTCAGCGAGCTTGCCGAGGGGTTTTATCTCACCGATATTTAGGCGGTTGATGTAAATCCCAAGGCCGATTTTGTTGAACTTGCCGTCGCCCTGCCGTATTCTCTGTACTGAATTTCTCCTCTCATCAACAGCGGCTTTGAGCTTCTCCTTTGTAACACGATTCTTCTCCAAATCTCCGGGGAGCTCTTTTTCCAAGATTTCCCATTTCGCGCCCCACCGCGTCTTGTCTCGCTCGTTGGTGGGGAACCTCTGTGGCCCCGCGAAATAACGGAGAAGGATTGGCGTAGGAATACCGGAAGGAATTTTCTCCAAGCCCTCATCGCCGATGATGGCTTTGAGAAGAACTGCCACGGCTTCCTCGCGCGCGCCCATGGCGTCCACCCAATCCGCAGGACCTTCCTCGGTAGAAATAGCCCACTCACGCAACCGCTCGCGGACCAGGTCCTCCAGAATTGTCTTAACTCCTTTCTCCCCTCCACTATCCAGAAACACGATGAGCTGCTTTCCGTCATCCTTGGCTGGAACCCAGGTGATACTTACCGGAATAGCGAGCTCCGCGCGATCGGGGGTTCGTACCTTCTGCTCAGGGAGATCTTGATTCACCTTGGTAATGTTCACAAGGATAGCCCCATGCCACCACGGGTAGAGCGGGAAAAATGCCCACCCCTCCTTTACAACATCCTGCGTTCTACTACCAAGAATCGTGCGGATAGCAACATGGGGTGGCTGGGCAGGAACCTTTTTCAATCCCTGCAAGGCAATACTTCCGCAGATGACAACGAGAATCCCCAACACGATCAATGCTGTGCCAACAAGTAGTGTTTCCATCGGTAATTACTCCTTTCTGTCAATTCATCTGTGATTTAGTTGTTTATTTTCTGGTTAAATTCTATCATAGAACATATTATTTGTCAAATCGCCACTTTCTGCCTACAATAATAGGGGTTGCCGAGGTGGTGAAATTGGGAAACACGCCAGCCCTAGGAGCTGGTGCCCGCAAGGGCTTGTGGGTTCGACCCCCACCCTCGGCACGGAGAGTTCGTGG
>Ga0210017_1003190_pt1 | contig 13825 bp, 13 predicted proteins | sample CryGeyCG2014_020_FD_183966 | JGI IMG/M metagenome (GOLD analysis project Ga0210017, IMG submission 183966) | Groundwater microbial communities from aquifer - Crystal Geyser CG08_land_8/20/14_0.20 (SPAdes) (version 2) | ecosystem: Environmental > Aquatic > Deep subsurface > Groundwater | place... | reverse complement strand
AGGTAATTGATAAAAACATCATCACTGAAAAAAGAATCACCGGGAAGAAAAACCATTTTTGTAAATTTTTTACTAACGTCAAAAACATTTCATAATTATACATCAAAGCCCCACCTCTTTACCCCCCCTCATACCCCAGATACGAGAGTCAAAATTTGATATAATATATTATGTTGATAAGTACCCTACCTCAATCAGTTAAAGCAGTACTTTGGTCATATAGGATTGATCAAATTGAAGTGGAAAAACATAAGAAAATTATTATCTTTCAAGTTCTTAATTTTGGTTCGGAGGAAGCTATCAAATGGTTATTTGATCAATATGGTTTTGCTAAGGTCGAAAAAATTGCTAACAATATTCCACTTTCTCAATGGAATAAAAAATCACTTTCACTCTGGAAATTAATTCTTGCCATTAATCCAAAAGAACGAATCATATAATATATGGATAAACTCAAGCTTTTTATATTGACTGAGAGTAGAAAAAAAACACTTCCACTGTTGGTTTCGTGGAAAGAAAAGTTTTATTTAGCAGGCGGTACCGGACTCGCACTTCAAATAGGACATCGTGATAGTGTTGATTTTGATTTTTTTTCTAACAATTCTTTTGATCCGAATATAAAGATTAAGGAATTATTAAAACATTTTGACCAGAAATCATTTAGCGTCACACAAATTGAAAAAAACACCTTATCAATTTTATTAAATTCAGAAATAAAAATAAGTTTTATGACGTATGATTATCCGTTAGTGAAACCTCTTATCTCATCAGAATATCTGAATATTGCTTCAATTCCTGATATTGCCTGTATGAAATTATCAACAATTATGCAACGCTCCGCTCTAAAAGATTATGTAGATTTGTATGAGATTATGAAGATATATAATCTTGAACAATTACTTTCTTTTTCCAAAAAAAAATACCCGACGATTGACTTAACGGTTATATTAAAAAGTCTTAGTTATCTTGATGATATTGTCGATGAACCACTTATCTATAAGGATGAAAAATCAAAACCTTCTCTTGACGTTTTAAAGAAATTTTTTCAAAATGAGGTTAGAAGATATTTTGATAAAATTATTTGACGAGTGGCAAAGCAAAAGCGTCACAATCGTAGTTTTGAGCAAAGGATGAAGGCGAGGTAGGAGAGGCAGGCAAAGAGAGTTGTGCCACTTATAATCAGACCGAGATACATATACGACTGCGGTCGGAAGTAGAGAGTGAGATTGATATCATACGACCCATCGGTATTTTTTTTACAATTATATGTCTTGCATATTGTGGCGGGATCGATATAAAAAGAATTTAACTGTGCATCATTTTTAAAATGATATTTATCAGGTAAAAAATAATTTTTATCCGTCAACACTTTAAACCAATTAAACCCCCCCACTCGTAATTTCCAATCAGAATGAAATGCCTCTGAAAAGTTAAGAAAAAATGGTTGCTTTATATTTTTTAATTTTATTTTATACTCAGTTGGGTTTTTAAACTGGAAAGCTACTTTTTTATATGGAACTTCTTTATAAATAGTTTCTTTTTGAGTAGCTGTATAAATATGCGGTCGATATCCTTCATTTTCATACACAACAAGCTCTTTAGTCCCAATATCAATTTTTTTTAGCCAACTAATTTTATTCAATTCTCTAATATAAAAATTCCTATCATTCCCATAAAAAACAAAAAAATCATCATCATTGGCTTTGTCTTGAAGCGGGACGATAACATATTTGATAGAAGAAGAATCAGCTAATCCATTAGAAATCTTCTTATAAATTATTTGTAAAATACGTTTTTCTTCTGGAAAGCCTATCCTGTTGTTATTTTTATTAAATTCAAGCCAATTTGAATCTATAACGCTTACCAATCCAACTTTTGGATGATTATTTGTATAGATACTCCACCTTGAATTCGTCGGCAGCCACAAGGTTCTTAAATAGTCCGACTGGTTTAAAATAAAATCCTTAAAAACGACATAATCTCTTGGAATATGACGATGAGTTGACAAATCTCCAATTTTATTAAACATTAGAGGTTTAGCATTCATAAATGCTATGACATATTATTAATATAGACGTTTCAAATATAAATTTAAAATCATTCTATAACAAAGATAAAGAATGCAGAGTAAGAGAATTGATATGCTTACTATGATCCCTGGAATAAAATAATTTTGTGGTTTGAAGAACAATTTAATTGTCATATCAATACTTCCATCTACATTTTCGTGATAATATTGTTTTGATACATTCTTTCTTATATATTCTGGATCTAATAACCATCCATTAGCGTAGTCAAAAACTAATTTATGTGAACCATTTATGAATATCTGGCTATTTGGGAGGCGCAATTCCCACTGTTTGTGATATGGATCCAGAAATACTAAATATGATTTATTTGTTAGATTTTTAACTTGAATAATATATTCGTAACTCGCCTTTTTTCTATATTTAATTTGTAAAAAGGAGGTAGGAAATTTATGTGTATCTTCTGTAATATATATTTTTTCATTTGCAAATCTGCTATTGATTTCATATATGGAATATCTTTTACCAAAATTCCGTACAAGCTTTCCCAACACGACGTTATAAAAGTTCATATTTTGAGAGTCGTACAAAGCGTGACCAAATAGATAACTTTGTTGAAGGTCTTGTGAGATATCTCTATTTATAATAATATATTTAACATTAAATTGTCTAAAGTAATTTCCCACTAAGTTGTATTTGCCTTCTTTTATACCCTTAAATATTTCATCGCTTTCCCTTGCAGGAAAACTTATTTTCCCATTGAAATCAGACTTATTTGCTAAAAATTGCAATGGAGATACTCCAGAATAATAGTGATTTTTAAGGGACTTATCGCTAATTTGGATGTAATTTGCATTATTCATTGGGAGCCAGAGAAATCGAGAAGGCTCATCCATCTTCTTTAAGTAAAAAATTAAGTCGTTAAAATCCGAGTTAAAACCAGAGATTGTATTATAGGTATTTTTTGTAGTCCACATTGGATATTTGTAAAATTCTCCTAATATAAATGGCTTAGCATTTAATAGAATAATTACAAAAATTACTAATAGGCTAAAATTTTTGATACGTGCGTTTGAAATATTGTCAAATACAATCTTTAAGCTAATCGCAAATAGGAATGCATAACTAAATGCAAGAGCCAGGCCAAACTTATCATACATATTACGAAACATAACAAATCCAGGAATATGAAGCGTTAACCAAACAAATAAATTTACACCCCAGTTCCCTATTTTCACAGTAAAGAAATAAAGAGTGATTAGCCAAGAAACCAAAGAATAAAGATAAAGTTGTCTATCTTGAGTTTTGGTTTTTCTTAGAAAGAACGAAGCAAGTATTATTGGAATTAAAAAAACTAGGTTTAAGTAAAGTAAAATTAAGTACTGCTGGGAAAAGATATTATAAGTCTGCCATCCAAATTGCTGCTGAATATTTTTATGAAAAAGAGCTAAAAAGGGAAATATAAGACTGTTGCCCGCAGATACTATTCTAACCAAGTATTGGTTGCTATTTCTAAAACTCTGGCTTGTGACACCTGAAATTATATCTATAGCAACATGATCAGAACTAAATGGAGAATATACAAAATGAAAGAGCCAATAAAAGTTTAATAAAATCAGAATTAGTATAAAAATGCTACTAAAAATAACAAATCTTTTTTTATTTTTCAAAAAAAAGAAAAAAAGAAGTGGAAAAGAGGAAATTAACAAGGCCACGAACCATGGTACTGAAAGTAATAATATTGAAAAGATTGAAAGAATTACAGAATTTAAAATAATATAAATTTTTTTGTTTTCTTGAACTCCTTTTATAAATAGATATAAAATTAGTGGAAAAATAGCTACAAGATACATAACAAAAAGTTGACTTTGCCATAATGTATAAACAGTAAAACATGAAAAAACATAATGTACACTTGCAATTACCTTTATTAAAAAATTATGATTCAGGTTTTTACTCTTAATCCAAAGTCCAAGTAAATAGAAAAAAAATAAAAAGCCCAAACCTAAATTGAAGCCATAGAATAATGCCTGAATATTCAAAAATGGCAAAGTATTTTTAAATAGTAGAATTAGAAAATAAAATGGAAACATATAAAGCTGATTACCATAAACTCCTAGCACTGATAGATTATTATTCGAAATGATATTAATTAAAAAGTATCGGATCATTTCCAATGGGAATATATAGTATAGGAGGCTATCATCACCTCCAATTTTATAAAGAGGGTTATTCCAAAATAGAGTGGGGATAATTAAAAGTAAAAAGAAAATTGTACTTAATGGCACGTTTATTTTTTTTAAAAAAAAAGCTATTCTGTTCATTTTTTAAGAAAAAATATTGAATAAACACTATCTTTATATTTTGACCATGAATAATTATCAACCACAAAGCATTTTCCGTTAGATATTAATTTATTTCTAAGAATTTTTTGATTCATAATTTGTTTCATGCATAAAGTCAGCTCTGCCGTTTTTGAAACGTTGTATATTAAAGCATTATCTTCACTTGTTAAAACCTCATGTACTCCAGCGCCATTTGACACAATACAAGGTACTCCAAGGCTCATAGCCTCAATTACCCCAAGTCCCCAGGTTTGATTCTCATTCGGGAATATATAAGTATCAGACGAAGCGATATATCCAGCTCTTTGTTCAGAAGGAAGAAACTTACTAATAAAATGCACCCTATTCTCAAGCTGTAATTTGTAAACAAGTCTTTTTAAACTATCCCCATATTTTTTTGATAATTTAAAATCTCCAATGATTAATAATTTTGCCGTAGGTGAAATATCTTTCAAAGAAAGAATCACATCCTCAAATCTTCTATGAGGTGAAGGAACACTTGCACACGTAAATAAAAAATCACTATAAGCTACACCAAGTGATTGTCTTATATGTTGCTTAGGAAACTGAAGATTTTTGTATCTATCAATTTCGATACCACTTCTAACCAATTCTATTTTATGTCCAGATCCATAATATTGAAGTACTTTACTCCTCATTTTATTATCAAGGACCATGATGCTGTCTACATCACTTTGTTTATTTGCATCAATAATTTTTGATAAATAACTTTTTATACTATGCTTACTACTAAAAAATGAGGGCACATCGTTTAACATAGTGATAATACTTGAGTCTAGACTAAATTTTCTCTTTGCATCAACCGCAATCCATGTACCAAACCAATCATGTGGGTTTAAAACATCAAATTTTTTATTTGAAAGTAAATTCAAAAATTTAGATTCAAAGAAAAAGGAAAAATATAAAAAAAATGATTGTAAATCTATTTTTAAATACCGTAAAATCCTAACAAGAAAAGAGCCTGAGGTTAAAAGAATTACTGAATTTACTTTCACTTGATCAAACGCATTATAGGTTTCCGTGGGAAAATATGCAAATGTGAAAATTTCACATATGTCCCCATCTTTTTTACATTCTAGGGCAAAATTTACTAATTGATTTTGAGTTCCTCCTTTTATTAGTAAAGTCGGAGTTATTATGGCTATTTTTCTCACTAATTTTTTATTCTTCATAGTTCCTTGAACCAATTACCAAAGAATAGAAATAGTTTAATTTTGGGTTTTTTTTCACGATCTTAAAATATTCCAAATCAGCCTTTTTTCTTAACAATTGAATTTCACTCCTTTTTTTTAACGTTTTGTTAAAATGGTTTAAGTTCCACCAAATTGCTTGATAAAGTGCTAAAAAGTGCCTCATTTTTCCTTGAAATATCCAAAATATGCTTAATAAAAAATTAAAAATAAAATATATAGGAAGTATTTTTACTAAAGTGGTTAATTCAAAATTTTTTAAGAAACTCATTAGTTTATTTTTGAAATTATGAAATTGAATAAAGCTATTGGAAAAAGTAATAGCAGTTCCGCCTACTGCGTGATGTATTATTGCTTTTGGATAATACCAACATTCATACCCTGATAGCCATATTCTATTACATAGATCTGTTTCTTCATAATATGACCAAAAGTCATCGTCTAAAAAGCCAATTTTATCAATTACTTCTTTCTTTAGCATCATAGAGGCACCTTTATTCGAAAAAAAAGGCATTGGAGTATTATATTTCTGTTTAGATTGATCTTGCCCCATTCCGAAGTGATACAAAAAAGAAGAATCTGTCCAATAAGAGCCACAAACATCCAATTTATCTGGTTCATTCATTAAGATTATTTTCGATTGAACCGAACCAAGATTGGGAATAACCGTAAAGGCTTCTAAAAGAAACAAAAGATAATCTTTCTCTGCCCAAGTATCATTATTAAGGAGTAAAACATACTCTCCTTTTGCATATTTAAATCCTAAAGTATTTCCCCCGGCAAAGCCGAGATTCTTTTTACTTATTACTATTTTTATTTCAGGGTAATTAGATCTTACAAAAGCTACGCTATCATCTACAGAAGCGTTATCAACAAAAATAATTTCAAAGTTTTTATATGTTTGAGCATATAAAGAATCAAGGCATTTTTTGAGCCACTTTTTTCCATTGTAGTTGACGATAATTATCGAAATAATATTTTTCATAGAATAGAGAAAAGAATTTTAGTTATTTTCATTACAAAAATTTATTTATTAATCTCATCAATTGAGATGAGTGAATTTTCTCCAACTATATTTGTTTTCAACAGTTCTCAAGGCATGCTCTCCCATTGTTAATGAGCGAGTTTTATCATTAATTAGTTTTTTAATGAAAATACTAAGTTTTTTATTATCCTTTTCTGCAGTATAAAATCCATCTACTCCATCCTTGAATATAGCGCAGACACCCTGTCCTTTTGGAATTATAAAAGTTGTTCCATGTGCGGCTGCCTCAAGTGCTGGCATTCCAAATCCTCTGTCATCGTTTGTTTGAAGTAGGAATAATGCTTCTTGATAATAAACATGTAGTGTTTTTTCGGTCACTTCACCAAGAATTTCTATATTTTTAGAATATTTATTTACTTTAACTTTATTTCTAAATTCTTTCTCATATTTTGGATCAATCCACTTACCAACAAGTTTGAATTTTAAATTTGGAATTTTATCTATGAGCTTAAAAATATATTCAGGATTTTTTCCTTTTTTCCATGCCGTAACCATGAGGATATAATCTTTTTTTTGTTGCCTATTTAAATTATTTACTGGATGAACACCAGGTACTATTTTTATAATTTTCTTAGAGTGATTTAATTTAAGAAACACAGAATTATGAGCATCCCCTCCCGTTAAAATATAGTCGGTGGCATTTAATATAAATTTATCTACGATTTCTGCAATAAAATTTAATGCTTTGCCTATTGTTGAGGGTAGAGTTTTTGAATAAACCCTATTAATGATATATGAAATAGGATCCCAAATAAACGCGGAAAAAGGAATTTTCCTAAACCATTTAATAGTAATTGCAGTAAAGGAGGTATAAGTTCCATGAACTATCAGGTAGTCAAATTCCTTCTTTTTCACTAGAAAGGGTATAAATATAGGGTATGTCAAATGAAATGAAGAAAAAAAATGAAAAATAGGGAATTGGAAGGAAAATCTAAGTAATCGGGGCAATCTTTCGTCTAAAAAAATGATTGGGACATGTTTCTGTAACTCAGGGAAAGCATTATCAACTACCCCCTTCTTTCTGAGAACAAGTAAAGATGCATCTTCCCCAAGCGCACGTAATGCTTTTACCTCTTCCAGAGCAATTTTTTCAACACCACCAACATTTAATCTATCAATAAGAATTCCTAATTTCATAATATTTTAATATCTTAAAGTTATATTATTCAAAATCAACTTGAATGTATCATTAATACTAAATTTTGGAGCCCATCCAATTGATTTGAGTTTTTTATTATTTCCTTGAAATTTAACTATATTCTCATTCATGCTACTTTCTGGAACTTCAATATGAGAAATCAAATCTGAAATTCCAATCAGTTTACCAACCTTAAGACATATCTCCTTAATTGAAATGGAATTATTCATAGAAATAATGTAGTCATTTGGTTTGTCTTGTTGCAGTATCAGATGCATTGCCTCAACATAGTCTCTTGGATCTCCAAAATCTATGGTCGAGTTAAAACTGAGTAGTGAAAACTTATTAATTTTTTTTTGTTTAAGAAGTTTAGCATAATGACATATTTTATACACTACAAAATTTAAGTTTTTTAGGTGAGACTCATGATTATAAAGAATCCCATTACTTGCAAATACATTAAATTTTTTTCGATATAATCTGACCGCTTGATGACCGATATATTTGCCAAGACTATAAGGGTCTTGCGAATCAATAGGTGTATTTTCATCCTGCGACGATTGAGTAGGGATTCCAAATATCTTGGCAGAAGAAGCGAAAAATAATTTTGATTTAGGAGAAAATAGCCTGATTGCTTCTAAAAAAGTAATTGTTGATATACCGTTGACATCAATCGCTTTTTTAGGTTTATCCCAGGAAATCAAAGGGGATGAAAATCCTGCTAAATGATACAGCTCATCAGGTTTATGGTCTTTAATGATTTTGTATATTTCGTGATCATTTTTAATATCTAATTTTATTATTTCAATATTTTTATTATTGTAAATATTATTTGGAATTTGATTAAATCTATTTCCACAGCAAACGATATGATAGTTTTTTAGTTTTATTAAATATTTTGTGAGAAAGTATCCATCTTGGCCGAAAGCACCGGTAATAAGAGCCGTTTTCATAATTATTATTCGCAGAACATTTTTATAATTAAGTTGATTTCTTTTGCAGTTAAATCTGGATTATTCCCAAAATAGAGTCCCTGCTTATGAATGAGCTCTGCATTCGATTTTGCTCCTATATGAGAATATTTTTGCATATATTTATTAAAAAAAGGCTGTTGAGTCATATCTCCTCCAACAATTGGTCTGATTTCAATTTTATTCTCACAATCTTTTACTAATTGATCTCGAATAGCGGTGCTTTTACAAATGACAGGAAAAGCAAAATTAGAATGAAAATCCATATGTTTATATTTAATAGGAAAATATTTTTTTGTTTCTTTATATATATTTTCGGCTAATTTAACAAAGTTAGAATTTCTTTTTTGAAGTATTTTAGGCAAATATTTAATCTGGATATTTCCAATATATCCGTTGATTTCAGTTGGTCGGAAATTATATCCAAGATCATAAAAAGTATAACGAGAATAAAAAGTTGAATTAACTTTATATTTATCACGAATTAATTTTTGATTATTGAGTGAAAGATTTCTATCCCATCCATGAGCTCTGACAAGTTTTAACATTATGGCAAGTTCTTCATCATCTGTACATACTGCCCCTCCTTCAATGGTTGACATGTGGTGACCTACGTAAAAAGAAAATGTACTAGCAAGACCAAAATTTCCCAATAATTTATTTTTGTATTTGGAGCCGAGTGATTCACAGTTATCTTCAATTAATAAAATGCCTTTTTTATCGCAAATTTCTTTAATTTTTTCTAAATCATCACAAAAACCAAGAAGGTTTGTTATAAATAGAACTTTTATCGAATATTTTTTGAGAGTATCTATTAATTTATTACTCGATACATTCAGTGTACTTAGTTCAACATCTATTGGGACAGCGTTTAGACCTAGTTCGATTATTGGCATGGTATTGGTAGACCAAGTGAGTGCAGAAAAACCAACAAGATCGCCTTTTTTTAATCTTCCAAGGTTGAGAAGCGATTGGATGATCGCAAGATTTGCAGAACTGCCACTGTTTACAAATATAGTGTATTTTCGTTTTTGATATTGAGAAAATTTTTCTTCAAACTTCATACATTCAGGTCCAAAACTTAATATTTTTGCCTTATTGATAAAATTTGTTAAAGCACTCTTAGTTTTTTTCTCCTCGTAAAATGTGGATTTAATTAATTTAATCATATATGAATTGATTTAACTAATATTTTTTTTATACCATTCAATAGTTTTTGATAAACCATATTCTATATCTTTTAAATCGAAATTAATAATAGATTTAAAATTATCTATATCTAATGATCTTTTTTTTAGTCCAGCTGTTTTATTCAATTTGTAATGTACTTTAGCTTTATTTCCTACTATTTCGGAAATTAATAAAGCCAGTTTATTAATAGTAATACTTTGGTTAGTAGAAATGTTAAGAAATTTGTATTTATTTTTTTCAATCATGTTTAATACACCCCATACAAGATCTTTTACGTATATGAAGGATCTTTCTTGTTTTCCATCACCCCAAATTTCGATTTCTTCTTTATTTATAATTTTTTTTATTAACATTGGTATCACTCGATTGTTATTATCAAACTTATCTCTTTCACCGTATGTATTTGTTGGTCTTGGAAAAAATATATTAATTTTGTACTGTTTACTATACATTTTTCCCATTATTTCTGAGTAACGCTTTGATAAAACATAACCATTTTCTAAATTGTCAAATTTAGTTGTATAATCATCACTTTCTTTTATTGGGCTTACGGAAGTTAACGGATATATTTCGGCTGAGCTTACTAATACGGTATTTATTATATTATTTTTTAATGAGGTATTCAAAATATTTGAAACAATCCGGATATTTGTATCTAATATCGTAGCAGCATTTTTAATTTTGTATTCGGAATTACCATCCTTAGCTGCACAATTAATTAAAGTATTAACGTTTTTACAAACGTTTAATAATTCTTTTTGATTTAAAAGGTCTATTTCAATAAATTCAATTTTTTTTCTTATATTTTTTAAATATTTTAAATTTGAATTATTATTTGAATATAAACATTTAACTTTCGAACCGGCATTTGCCAATTCTTCAACAAAATGAGACCCGATAAATCCAGAACCTCCTGTCACTGCAACTATTTTATCTTTCCAAAAATATTTATCCATTTTTATTAAACTTATTATAAATTATTCCACATGCTCCTGCTATATATTCTACAAGTCTCATGTAAATTGTTCCTAACCCAATTAGTGGGTGTATTGCAAAAAGATACCAATGTGTTAAAAAACCAATCCTGATAGGAAAATATTGAAAAATAGCAGTATTTTTACGTTTTTTAATATATTTCAAAGTATCTTTGCCATACAAAAATCTTTTTTTAACAAGCTTTGCAAGTGTTAAATTACCTTCATTATGTAAGACAACAGAATCTGTTCTCGCTACTTTAGAATTGTGATCTTTTAATTTTTCATGTAGATCCCAATCATCACCACCGCCAGCAATATTTTCATCTAAACCCCCGACTTTTGTCCATATACTTTTATTAAAACATCTGGGTGCCTCTATATTATTATCACCCCAATAGCATCTTCTTTCTAATTGCTTACATTTAGCCCAAAAGGTTGTTCCAAAAGAATCTTCAGGAATAATTACTCCGTCAACTTTGTGGTTTTGTATAAGATCAACACATTCTTTAATTACATCGTTTTGCATAACCATGTCAGCATCGAAATAGTAAACAATTTTTCCCGTAGATTTTTTAATTCCCAAATTTCGCTGGTATGTAGCTGAAAAACGGTTTGCAAAAATCCTGTTATTTTGTAACTTAAAAAGTTTATTTACATATTTTTTTGCAATAATTTTTGTTTTATCAGTGGAGTTATTATCTACCACAATAATCTCAATATTTTTATATGTCTGATTTTTGATTGAAGAAAGACAGGCGTCGAGGAACTGGGCGCTGTTGCGGGTGGGGATGATGACGGAGACTAAGGGTAAGTTCATTTGACGTGATGATTTTTGGGTATTGACAATCGTTGTTAGCATTCGTATAATTTGTTTGCGTGAAGCTGGTAAATGTGCGGATAGCCATGACCAGCTTTTTGCGTTTATAACAATATTTCAAACCTACTTGATTTTTTATTTATCACCAGCTTCCGATTAATTAGTTTCAATTTAACCTTATCAACTTGGCTAATTTTTCCATCAATTCCTATAACTTCGCGACGATATTTTAAACCTGCAACAGAGGCTAAAGCATCGGCAATTTGCACATCTACATCAAGATTTTCCTTATTAACGAGACTCAGAGAAGTAACTGAATGTCGATAGATTTGAGGTAAAATCTTTTTCATAACATATCCCTGAGACTGTAAATGATTATGAGCTTGAATCAAATAATGATCTTGTGTTGGGTCTGACTCAACAATAATTTTTCCTTTTGATGTACTTGAAATAAGGTTTTCAATAAATAATTGTAAAAGTTTTATGTAAGATCTTTTTAATATTGTTTGTGGAGTCCATCCAGCCCTTTTTGCTTTTTCTTTATTATTAATAATAAATATTACATCAATAACAGGATTATTTATTATTGAAGTGAAATCACCATAAAAATTTTTTTCGATTATTTCATTGTTCAATAGGGAAAATTGCGCTTTTTTTCGTGACATTTCTCGACTGTGGAAAATTATTTCTTCATTCTTAAAATATTTTAGTTTTAATTTACGTATTTGAGAATCAATTTTATGCTTGAAATTTTCCGGCATAATGATTCCAGATACAATAAATAAGGGAGATGGGTGATTATAAGAAGCTTTTCCAGATTCGTCAATTGATAGTATTTTATATGAATGCATATTTAAACTTTCAAAGTTTATTAATTTATAAACCTTTAACCAAATTATAGCTTATTGAAGTGATATTTTTCCAATTAAATTGCTTACTGAATTTTATTGATAAAGTCTGGAGCTCCTTATATTGATTGCTATTGCGGACAAGGGAAATAATCTTTTCAATATATAAATTTTGTTTTTCAGGTCTAAAAAGAAATCCATTGACTCCGTTTCTAACGATATCCTTTAATCCAGGTGAATTATATGCAAGTACTGGAGTGCCTTGAGAGTTTGCTTCAATCACAGTTAGTCCAAATCCTTCACGTACCGATGTATGAAGAAGAAAATGAGATTTTTGATAGAATTCAATTTTTTTGTCTTCATCAATAAATCCATAAAAAATACATGATTTTGCAATGTTTAAATCGGTAGTTAAACGTTTAATTTGATCAACATATCTTTTTTCACCACCACCAACAATCCAAAATTTACTTTGCGGAATTTTTTTATTAATTTCAGCAAATATTTTTAACGCATCTTCAATTCCTTTCATTTTCACTATGCGTCCTACAAACAATAACGTCAAGTTTTTTTCTTTTTTTACCGGTTTATCTATTGGTTTTAGAAAAAGCCCGTGCGGGATGACGGTAATGTTTTTATCGGAAATGCCATAATGGACAAGATCTTCTTTTGTAGAATTACTACCTGTTAAGAACGGTATATTCTTATAGAATATAAAATAAATTTTTTCATAAAGTTTTCCGAAAATATTTATGGGGAAAGGGAGCATCTCGTCCCAAATTTCTTGAGCGATTTCGTGGATATAGGCTAATTTTTTTGATTTCCAAGCCCAGAGAGGAGAAAGGAATGGAATACCGTGGATTTCATCAATGACTAAATCAAAATTACCTTTGAATTTTAACCAATAGATAAATGGGGCAAGAAAATAAATTGAAATCGGAGAGCCGAAACGTACCACTTTTACACCTTCGAAAGTTTCAACTTTTTTACTCCCCTTATATCCTCCGGCAAACCAGGTAACCTCTAACCCCTTTTTTACCCAGGCTTTTGCGTGCTCAAGAGTTACTTTTTCTGCTCCACCGGAAAGTGGATTACTTGGGCATCGCCAATTCAAAATAAGAATTCTCATTTATTATAATATCTTAAAAATATTTTTTCTATACCAGATGGCTATAGTGTCTTTTATAATATTAAAGATAGAATTTTTGGAATAAGTCATCGATGTTTTTGATAAAGAATTATTCCTTCTTTTTTT
>Ga0210017_1003189_pt1 | contig 13842 bp, 17 predicted proteins | sample CryGeyCG2014_020_FD_183966 | JGI IMG/M metagenome (GOLD analysis project Ga0210017, IMG submission 183966) | Groundwater microbial communities from aquifer - Crystal Geyser CG08_land_8/20/14_0.20 (SPAdes) (version 2) | ecosystem: Environmental > Aquatic > Deep subsurface > Groundwater | place... | reverse complement strand
TTACACCCTTCCAAAAAGACAAAAAGAGGGGACTATTCCACCCCTCTTTTTGTGTGGCTCTGTTTTTTCGGCTGTTGCGTTAGGCTACGGCTACTTTTGTCTTCGGCTATCGCTTCGGCTTCGGCTATCGCTTCGGCTTCGGCTATCACATCGGCTTCGGCTATCGCATCGGCTTCGGCTAGCACATCGGCTTCTGCTTTCGCTTTTGCCTTCGGTGCTTCGGCTAGGATAGGCATTACCAGACAGCGATAACCGTTGGAGCTAAAGAGTATTGGCGAGCTTGCGTTTGCTATCTTGACTTCGGCTATTCCCCCACAGGCTTTCAAGGCTTGGAGTAAGTATTTACCGTTGACTGCTATTTTACCCTCTCCGCTTGCCTCCGCTTCAATTACAGCCTTGCCTCTATCCTCTTTAGCCTCTATGGTAACCGTGCCTTCGCTAATCGCTAGCGTCAAAGGTCGGTATAGTGGTTTGGTATCATCATCATACCAAGAGGACAAAAGGCTTTGGCTTGCCTTCATCATCGCTTTAGTGTCAAAGCTAGCAGTAGCTACAAACTCGCTAGGTATAACCTTTTCATAATCAGGATACTCTCCGTCTTGACTAGTGAGCTTATACCTAATCAGTTCGGTATCAATGATGAGTAGTTTAGTAACTAAACCGCCTTCCTCATCAGCTTTCGTCTCAAAGCTAACCTTTACTCTTTTGGCTTTGCGTAAAGCTGGAATTAAGCCTTTCAATTCACTTGCGTAAATCAAGGCTTCAGCTTCACCAGCCTCAAAGTTAAGGCTAACTTCAGCTAGTTTGTAGCCATCGCAAGCTGTCAAGGTCAGCTTGCCTTCCTTTTGAAGAAAGTGAACCGTTTGTAAGACTGCTCTCGCTTCCTCAATTGAGGCAAAGCCTACCACCCTTGATAGGGCGTCAGCTAGCTCAACACTACCGAGATTAGGCGTAACAGCGTTAGAGGGAGACACTTGGACTTGGTTGAAGGTCATAGGCATTTTATCCGTTATCCAAGCCTCATCGGGTAAATAGCCTTGATGATTACCGCAAACTACCTTAACACCTTTAGCACCGTTGCTAGCAGGGACAACCTTGACTATGTTACTACCTGCTAGAGCTTTAAGATAGGCTAGTAAACCTCTCTTGCCTAGAGTGATGTCGTCGTTAAACAACAACACTCTTTCAGCTTGCACTCTTGCCAAAGCGTCAACGAGTTGTGCTTTATGAGCTACAAAGCCTTCACCTGAACGCTTGCCTACTATATTCACTTGCTCCAATCTATCACCCCCTTTTGTTTATTTGCCTAACCGAGCCTTTGGCTAGGCATTGACTAGAGCGTGGTAATAATTGAAACTGTAAAGCTACTCGCAATCTGCAACCGCTAGCATTGTTTTTGCCTCACTACTATATTTGGGTAGTGAGGTCAAAAAATCAGAACTTGTTGGCGTTTTTTGAGTTCTTTTTTCCTCTGGTAGCAAAGGTAGACTTGCTCTTTGTGGTTTAGTGGCTTGCCCTGTGCCTTTTTGGTGGCAATCGCAACAAGCCTCTGTGGACAGCCACCTAGCCAAGTTTTATCGTCAATCCAAGCGTCTAAATCTATCGCCTTGTCATCGGCTATGGTCTCCCAAAGCTCCATAGTATTGCCTTCGTCGTCTGTTATTTCCTGTGATAGGCTGGCAACCTCAACAGCCTTCGGACAGTAGTTTGGGTATAGGTCTGTGTCTCTACACTTTTTACGCTGTGTGTTGCTACAATGCCCGCAGTCAATACCATTTGTCCGGTAATAATAGTCTCTCCAGTATTGAGCTACGGTGAAGCTAGCTATCCGATACAGCCAAGATGGATTATCAGGCTTGTGTCTGGTATTTCCGTCAGCTATGGCAAGGTTAAGCATAATATTGTGTAGCAGATCGTCTCTATCCTCATACCTTGCCTTGTGAGCGAACTTTGTCGCTACATTATAATAGGTAAGCCAATCACCAGTAAGCTTGGAGTAACCGTCGCCATATTCCCGATACGGTTCGTCTGTAAGATACTCAGTAGTTGCCATATTTACTCCCCCCTTTAAGGGAGCAACAGACTGGAGCAAGTAACAGGGTGGGCTATCAGCTCCGATATGAGCAATCCGCCAAGTCTCTCATACCTAGCTTTCATCGGTTGCTATTTGTTAAGGTGCTAACAAAGCTAATCAGTATACCTATACTGTATTGACTAGCTATGATTAGAATAGCAGGTTAGCAATAGGCTGTCAATAGTTTTTGCCGGCATTTGCGAAAAAATCCGGTAAAATCGCTCCACTTTGCTGATAATGCCTATCCAAAAACAAGGGCGGAAAATCGGACTTTGTCCGGGACATTGAGGGGAACATCGTGGGGATACTTGAGGGCTACCCTGGGGCAACAACTACTTAGAGGTCCGCTGTTAGCGCTCATGCTAACACCGCAAACAGCCTCAAAATGCTCGGCAACCAGCATTTCTGCTAACACTTGCTAACATCGATTTTAGCTTTAAGGTGTTAGCAGTGTTAGCAGTGTGCTAATACTTTGCTAATGCTTCTTCTCCCAGAGAGGAAGGAAGGGGTGAATGGAGTAAATAATTCTGTCTACGTCAGAGGGGTCTTTGTAGACAAGCTCGGGACGGCGATAATACTCGGTCATATTTCCCCCGGCATAGCGCCCGCCGGTTTTCACTTTCCAATGGGCATAGTCGTCCAGGAGCGAGGGGCTTTGCCTGTTTTGGGGCAGATATACTTCCTTGAGCAAAGTGTTCAGCGTGTATCTGATACTGTGCCATCCCGTCCGAGGCTTATGCTCAAATCCAGCCTTTTCACAGATACGCTTGAATATTCCTGTTAGAGATATAGGTGAGTGCTCCTTTGCACGGTAGTCAGCAAAAACTGGCTTGAGACAATCTGGAATCAGGTGTTTTGCCATCTTACCGTGCTTGGCCGTGTGGAGGATTATCGAGTTTTCATCGTAGTCTCTTTTCTTGATCCGACTGAGCTCCTCCCGGCGAACTATCCATGTAGTAGCCACCGCCAGGTAAAATCTTTCTGCCTTGGAAAGCTTGGCTCTAGCTTTTATCATCTGCTCTATTTCAGCTTGTTCGAGAAAGGGGAGTTGAGTCACTTCCTCAGGGTAGGGAGCATCGTCAGGGGTAAATGGCCACGGCCATTTATTTGCGAGTGCCAGTTTCTTCAAGTGAAAAAACTCCTTGAGTAGTGTCCTCTCCGAAATACCTTGCTCTCGGCGTCTGGTAAAGTAACGGCGGAAGTCGCTGTCGGTCGGCTCTCGGTCTCCATCTAGCCCGGAGAGAAATCGTTGTCCTGTTTCGAGGTAGGATGAAATTGTGCCGGGAGCTCTCAGTCTTGGCGAGGAGAGCCGATCCTTCAAATTCTCCAGGTATGGCTGAATCCTTTTAGAAGTCTCGGCTGATACTTTTTTGGTTCTTTTTTGGTTCTTTTTTCGGACCATCTTCTTCAACTCCTCATCTATTCTGGCTCACTTTCATTCGCGGTGAGCGGCCGGCGCAATTTCCTCCCCAGCTCGTAGCCTACGAGCAAAGATTGAATCAAGACACCCCCGATTACCCCCCATGGGATTCCCTCGAGAGGGAGACTATCTTTTTTTGTGGAAGCCACGAGAATATCGGTAAACTTTTTTATTGCCCGGCGTATTCGGTCATCAAGTTCATCCGGCAAGGGGATATCGCAACTCATTAGTTCCTGAAAAAACTCCTGGTCAAAGTCTTCACTATTATGTCTATCGAGAGTAGCTACCAATTTCACCTTTTCAGATTGAGTTAGTTCATGTTCAAACATCTTTTTCCTCCTTTGTGTTATTCATTGTCTTCCCCGGATCTCACCACCTGCTACTGTGAGGCGGAGCCCCAGGGCGATGCCATTCTTGCAGGCATTGACTACAACCTCATTCACCGGAGCGTTTCGCTGGGCGCCTGTTCTCAGCAACGCGGCAGTTACCAGGCTGCAGTAGCGCATGAGAACCGTCCCCTCATCTTTCTTGAGGGAGTCCACTTGCTTAACTCCCTCCTGGTGCCGGCACTTCATCTCCTCAAAATCAATCATGCCCTTTCCCTTAAATCTTTTTAGGCGTTATGGGCATTCCTGGTTGAGGCCCGGCCACTATGGGAGCACTTATTATCTCGGCCCTGGTGCAGTAGCGAGTGCCACAGTTTACACAAACGTCGTAGTGGACCATGATCCCTCTGACAACAGGTGTTGCTATTTTGTTAATGTTCTGAATGGGTGTAAATACTTTCTCCAGGGATACAAAGATACCTTTTGGGAGGGAAGGTTCATCGGCGCAAGCAATTCGGGCAACAGTCCCCTTAGAATGACAAATTGGGCATAATGGAAACTCTATTGGTAATTTCATTTCAAATCCCTCCTTCAACTAGCCAAAAAAGTTGGAAAGCTCCCTGACAAAGTATTTGAACCACTCTAAAACGACTTCTTTCTCCTCTCCTTTTGATCCAAGGCTTGCTTGAGTCAACATTGCAGCCAGCTGATACTTCATTTGGCCTTGCGTTGCTTTCCTCATCGCTTCACCAAAAGCCTCAGCGGTATTTGTCTTCTCTGGATGCTTACTAAAGATATGTGTCGTTAGCTCATCTTCGGTCATAAACGTTTCATCAGGACAAAAAGGACATTTATTCATAGCCCGCCTCCATTTTGCCTCCTTTCTGCTACTTCAGGATTTCTAATCTCAGCTACAACCATTTTCACCTCCTTCATACAGTATTATGCTACTATATCGGGGGGCTTGTCAAGACCCCCGCGGGGTGATATACTGGGGTTGACAAGAGTTAAGAAATCAATGAAAGCTAAAGTGATTTTATTGGCACTCACCGGGGTTGCCGTGGGAGTGACAATCGGAAAGACTGTGGAAGCGATGCACAAATTCAGGGCACAGGTCCTAAAGGCCTTGGCCGAGGAGCCACTTTACAGGGTTTCCGGTCCCTTGGTTTCAGTTATAATCCCAGCCCTCGAGGAACAGGATTACTTGCCCAAACTCCTCATGTCTATCCAGAACCAGACCTATGAGCCAATTGAGGTTATCGTTGCCGATTCATCTACTCGCGACAGCCATGAGCTAGCTGACCAAATCTGCCGGCAGTATGGCACCACGTGCCTTCATATACCGATGCTCGGGCCCGCCAACGCCAGGAATCAGGGAGCTGGGCAGGCCCAGGGAGATATTCTGCTTTTTACCGATGCAGATAATGTCCTGGCACCCGACTGCATTGAAAACCTGATACGGTCCCTCCAGGAAGGCTATATTGCTGCCCATCCTGTGGAGTGTATCATCGATGATACCGGCCTAGCTGCCTTCGGGGCCGTGTGGATAACTAATTGGCTGAAGGGAACTAATGCTACCACCAGGGTAGTGGCTATCTGGAAAGATGCTTTTGACCAGGTTAAGTATGATGAGTCCTGCGTTCCCCTCCAGGGATGCAGGGAAGACCTGAGGTTCGGCAAGGATATCATCAAGAGATTTGGGCCTGGCTCAATCAAGCTGAACCGGGATGCTTTGATTGGCACATCAGCCAGGCGTTTCAAGAAGCAAGGTTTAATCCCAGGGAAAGTTCCCTGGGAATACAGGGGAGTAAGGGATGGGGTCATTAGATAAAGGAGGAAGGCATGGCTTGCTTTGTGAAAGAGCTCATTAAAAACGGTGCTGTATCTATAGTCGTGGGGGATGGGAAGATTAAGAGATATGATGACCTCCTAGCCAATGTTCGGCATGACGATAAATATCACTCTATCCGCTCCTTAGTAATGCCCGATGATCCTGAAGTGAGGGAGGTTGCCCGGGTGCTGCTACAAGCACCCGATTTTATTAGTGCTGCTCAGGAGCTTGTTAATTCCTTTACCACCTATGGCAGCGAGGTTGGAGATCTGTGGCGTACTCCAGCTGAGACATTAGCTAAACGCACCGGAGTGGATTGCGATGATTCCGCTATTCTTCTTGCGAGCATCATCCGAGCGGCTGGTATTCCCCCGGACCAGGTATACTGTGCCTTTGGCCTCTGGACCCTTGATGGTGAAACAGATGGCCATATGTGGGTAGTTTTAGGAAGCGATAGTGGTGAGGACCGCACACTGGAATCAACTGCCTCACCACGCAAACATACCCGGGGGAAATATATCATCCATGGTATCTTTAATGATACCTATTGTTTCGCCACAGGTGTCGGGCTCCGGGAATTTGATATTAAGCCTGTCGAGCTGGCAAAGGCTTTGGCTGTTAAAGTTTAAGGAGGGCTTATGGCTAAGAGGATAAAAATGAATAGCGTGGTTAATTTCTTGCGCAACGTGGATGAGATAGCCTTTATTGCGACTGGAACACGCTTGCGGGTTATCGGGCACAGAATACTAGATGCTTGGGGTGAGGATATTAAAAAGGCGGCAACGGGAACCGGTGCAAATAAGGAAGAGACATTGGCAGATGACCCTTACCGAGTACTGCACTGTCACCCTGAGGACTATGATGTGGTAATTAAAGCGCGTTTCCGTCTGCTCTGCAAGGAACTTCACCCTGATACCGGGACCCATCCGGACCCGAAGGAGTTTCAGAGAGTGAATGAGGCATATCAAAAAATTATGGCTGACCGGCATAAACAATAGACATCGATGTCTGAAGAACTCCGACGCCGACTCAAAGAAGTAGACCCTAACCTGAAGATTGTTCCTGGTGGAAGGCGGAGGCATCATACAAGCAAGTCAGATTGGGATAGGGCTGCCGGGGTAAATTGTTCCAGGTGTGGGCGGGAGGTCTATCAAAGCCGTGAGGGACTATGCCTCCCTTGCTGGGAGAAAGAACACGACATTGAGATCCGGGATAAGGCGGGCATCCTTAATCTGCTACCGCAATCAGTGATCATGAGTATCGTTCATCCTTCCAGGAAAGGTTAAACGCCATTAATGAATGCCAGTAATTCCCCCCTGTTTTTTTCGTTTCTAGCTTTTGGGGTGTTTTATATCAAGCTAGGTTGTTTCTGTGGGCTGGCATTGAAATTTTAAGGGGGGCTTGGTTTGTTCTGAACAGTTGTCTAATGGTTTTGTGCCTGAGTCAACTATTTGGTCAATTTTTTCTTAACTTTGGTCAGACCAATTTATCGGTCCCGAACTTGCCTGCTTCCATAAAACAAAGAGGCCAGCTCCCGAAAAGCTGGCCTCTTTGTTTTTGTCAGGTGTATCAGGCTTTAGGCCCCGGCACCATAGGTATAGACCTTACCGAAAAGCGGTGACCCTACCTTAGCCCGGGACTTCTTGTGATAGACACCAGTCTTCAGCCCCTTAGCTTCCATGCAGTCCTTCATCTTGATATTCCTATCACCACGCTTCTCGATGCCGATAGTGGTGGCAGCACATGCTGTAAAGGCGCTCTTGATTTTGGGTGTTCCTGCACCGGGAGCGCTAGGCGAACGGCTAAACACGGTTACGTGTTTCTTTGCCTGAACTGCCTGGATCTGACCTACTGCGGGCATTACCGGTGATACTCTTTTCCAAGGTGCTGGCATTTTTAGTCATCCCTCCCTTATTAAATTTCTTTTTATCCCAGCTCGACCTACTGGGGCTTAACGGCTGCTTCAGCCGGTGAAGCCTTTTTCAGCAACTCGCTCGGGTCAAGAACGCTAACGAGCTTGTTCTGGTCAGAGACAACTACCACTATCGGAGCTACAGGAAGTTCATTCTCCATCCAGAATTGCTGCGCGCCCTCATCCTCATCTAAATTTACTACTTCAGCCTCCCCACTGTCAAGTTCCTCTTTGAAATGCTGCTTGAATGATTCTTCTACTTGGTGGCACGGGTCACAATCATTGCCGGTGAATAAGATTAGATTCATGGCTCACCTCACACAGATTTTTCAGGGACAAAACTTGACCCGGGCAACTCCTCAAGTGTCTTAGTAAACAGGGCAGATGGTTTCAGGCTACCGATTATCTCCTTTCTGAAGTCTCTGGCCTGGCGGGAGAACATAGGGTATTCGATATCGTACTTGCCGCCCCTGGTTGCCTCATCTGTGCTTTTTGGGGCGACCTCTTTGGTCCAATCGATAATATGGTAGTAGATATCAGGATTATCCACCATGGGAATAGTCTCTTCACATAGAGATTCCAGGTCAAGAAGATGTTTTTGGCTTCCGCAATCACAAGGGACACCGTTAATCCGCAGCCTTTGAGCGTAGTGCCTCTCCATGCGTAGCAAGAGCTTGCCTATCTCACGGTTCTGATAGGCAACGGTTTCCTCAGTTGAGCTACCACTTTCTCTTGAGGCCAGGTGTATCTTCTGTTGACGCGGTTCAAGATCCCCCCAATTATCTTCTTCAGTAGTAGTGGCTACTTCGGGGGGAGATTCAGCTAGTTCAGCGTGGGACCCGCCCAGGATTTCCTGGAGCTCTTTGAGCCTCTTTTTATTGTCCGGGTGCCTGACAAAAATACGCTCGAGCGGTAATTTTGCTGCCGTCTGTGCCAGTAAAGCAAGCCAATCCATCTTATCCTTTCAGTATGTATTATCGTAGCAGTTTACCTACTGGAATGTCAACGGGAGACCCACGGTGGCACCCTAAGTGAAACTGTTAGTGAAACTGTTAGTAAAACTGTTAGTAAAACTGTTGACAAAACCTGTTAATGCGTAGTAGTATTATTGCTAAAGGAGGTGTCTATGGCAACAAAAGCACAGATTTTTGGTATTCTGGCTGCGGCCAGCGGGCCTATGTCTCGAGCTCAACTGGAGGAGCAGGTTGGAGTGAGCTATCGCAAGTTCCAGAGCCAGCTAGACAATTGGGTAAAGGCTGAATTGCTCCAGGATACCGGTGACCATAATTATGTCCTGACTGATAAGGGGAGAGATGAAGCACTAAGTCTTGGAGAGTTTAAGGATCTCGATGAGAGTGCGGGGAAAGAGCCGGGGCTCGGTACTAAAGAGACTGAGGAGTCCTTGGCCACTACTGAGTATCAGCAATTTCTGAAGTTGGGCCGGCAAACAGGAGTAGTTCCTCTGTCACTTATCAAACTGACAGCTGACCATGTGTGGAATGGAGACTTCAGGGATATAAAATGGGTAGCCCAGGCGATGATAGAAATGGATATCCGGAAAGACCTCCGTGGGCGCTGGCTCAATGCCTGGCGGGGAAAGATGCATCAACCTATTCCTGCCGATATGCCAGCCGAATTCAGTAGTACGCAGGATAGGAAAGTGGATGAGAAAAAGGAGGAGAAGACTGGCAAGAGAGACTATATACTTAGTGAAGATGACCTCCCCGTCAATGTTGGTGAGGGCAGTGGTGATATGGATTACAAAGATGCAATTGACTTGGCCAAAATAAGAGCAGCCAGGAGAAAAGATACTGGTGCGGCTGGTAGTAACATTTCCACAGTCGATGACATTCTAAAAATAGTCGACCGCGTCACAGACGGGAAATCAGCAGGAAAATCCTGGGTTGTCAAGCCAGGGGAGGGAGGCTATTCTGTAGAGGAAGTGGAAGCTGGTAAGCCTCTAATCATACCTCCAGACTCAACGAGAACCGGCCCCAGCTACCTTGTAGACGGTGAGGGGAAAGTACAGGAAATAGAACCAGGACGTCCATTGGTTATCATTAAGGAAACGCCAAAAGTGGCAGCAGGTGTTTCTTCTTCCTACCACTTAATAGACAAAACAACTGGTCAGGTGACAGACGTCGCACCAGGCCAACCAGTAATCATCATGCGTGAAAGCGCACCCGCGTCCACATCTCAATTGTCACCAATTCAGGTGACCGATAAGGATGGTAAACCTATGGTGCTTGACCTTAGCACCTTCATTAAACTTGAGGAGCACCGGGACAAGCAGCGTCAGGATGAAGAAGCCCATCAGACGAGAGTGGAGATAGCCCAGACCTTCAAGGATTTGCTGAGCAAAGCAGCCACGGCTCTGTCTCATATGGGCGAGGAGGAAGATCATACGGGCGAGGGGGAGGTTAAATGAAAGTGGTGGTTTTATCTCCAATGAAACGGAGACTGGCAAAATTCGGCAACCGATTTCTCCTTGAGTTTTTTATTGAGGCCATGCATGGCACTATAGTCAAGGGCATAAGGGCTTATCTCGCTCCCGTAAAAAGTGAGGATATTCCAGAGATAATCAAACAAAACCTTTTTCCACCGTTAGAAGGGATGAACCTTTCCATAGTCACTGATAACGCTGAATTGATCGAAACCATTAGTGCCGTCAGGATTATGGAATTTATCGGTGAGGCTCGCCCTGACCTGGCTACAGCCATTCAAGAAATGGGTATGCCTGGTGCTGAGTACATAGTGAAGTTGCGAGCCTACCTCCTGGACCTGGCGATGCATCCAGAAAATGCGTTGGGCAAATCTACCGATTATAAACCAGAACTGGAGATGGCAAAATTTACATGCAGTAAATGCAAGAAGAGTTGGGTAGCGAAGAAAGTAGAAGCCAGTGAATATGATAAGTGCCCTTTTTGTGGTGCAGGAAAGAATGATTGACACTCCCTGCACTTTAGTGCTAGGGAGTGTCAACCTATTGAACTGCCTGCTTTAGCTAGCGGTGGTTGACAGAGGCTCACACAATCCACATAATTGAGGTGACTGTGGCCCCAGGATGCGTGTAGTTGATATCGGCGAAAGGAGGAGTAATATGGCAAGGGAGCTTATCGGTTATGACCTGGAAGACATGACATTAGCCTTAAATGCCATGGAGGATAGCCTTAATACTGGAGAGCGGGCTAGACTCAAGCTATGCACTAATAGCTTGCCATCTGAGTCTGAAATCGAGTCTATCTATAATAATCTTATTGCCAATGGCTTCCATGTAAACTATCCTTCAGCCTACCTCGATGGGGAAATAGCCGTCACGGACTTGGTGCTAACCAAAGGTTCTCCTCAATGGGCAGCGATTATCCCACTTATAGTCCCCATTCTCATTATTGGTCTCATCGCCTTTAGCATTGTGAAGATTGAGTCAATCGCTAGTGCGCTGGTCAAGCTAATCGCTGTCGCCGGTGCTGTTGCCATTATCTTAGCCATAATCATACGAGCGCCATCGAGGAGGGAACTAGCACGTATTAGGGAAATAGAACGTAGTAGGGAAAAGGCAGCTCCAGTTCCGGCAACATCAAAAAAAGCACTGGCCGCCAGCTTGCGGTAAAACCCGACAAGCATCTGGCGGCTACTACTGCCCCGAAATATGTCACAGTGCTAAGCCCTGGCCAGACTGTCTTTCACATTGGTGATATTGTTTCAGAGGAATCCTTTAATGAGGAAAACCAGAGAGTCAAAAAGCTGGGGCTGAATCCCGCGACCGGCGAGATACTTAAAAAGCGAATACCCCAGACTGTGGGATCCTCAATCATACACGAAGCAACTTCTGAGAATCCTAACCCGGCAGAGTTAATGCCAGTCGATGTCCCCTCAGCATTCCCGAAAGGCGCACCATCAACGTTTAATACCCAGGAAAAAGCACAAATCGACAGGTTCATTAACGAAGTCCCGGATAAAAACGATACCAGAGCCATCAATTATTGGCTTGATTGGGGTGATAGAAAAGTCTATTTAGAGGGGTGGATTGATAAATGCCTTGCTGGTACCGGTCTTCCTCCAATGGAAGGTGGAGAGTGGGATGAGAAAATTCAATACATGGTTAGAGTTACACACAGGACTTTAATCGAAAAGCAGGAAGAAAAAAACCGTCCTCTAGGGATGGGACCAGGCTTCTTTAGGCTCGTTGAGGGTGGATTTCGTGAATTTGAATCAGGTGATAAGGCGTGGCTTTACGGTGTAACCTGGGGAGTCTATGATGCAAGAGGCAACGACATCACTGGCTCATGGGCACCAGGGATAGAAAAAATGCCAGAAACTAGCGAGAAGCTATTACCGGCGCTCAAACCCTTCGACCCCTATAAATTCTGTGATTATGTTTTGAGAAACAATGTCTTTAGTGATAAAGAGACCTTTATCTATAGCGGACTAAGCGGGATTAACCCTCTCAGAGTCCCGGACCACTATTGGGCAGAGGCCCTTGCTGCCATGGGGGGTGAGTTCATAAAAACTGGTGACCTTTATGTAGTGCACACGCCCGGAGTCGAGCGGCCGCCTACTATGAGAGCTGCACCAACATGGCGAGAACCATCTGGTGAGCTGTCTCTCGAAACTATAGAGTTGCTAGCTGAGACTGAGGGCGACCCACTGAGAAAGTTTTGCTGCCGAATATGCGGAGAATGTGCATCAAAGGAGCTGCTGGAGGAAGGCAAGTTTCCTGAGAGAATCGTCTGGCTCCGAAAACACTATGCTGAAAAACACCCGGGCATATGGGGGAAGATGCAGACAGCCATTATCTCCAACGAGCCCACCAAGCCTTCTCCCCCCAACCCTGAGGATGAGATGGAGTTTGTCTCCGACTCGCCAGAGTTTCTTGCCCATACCATCGATGATATCGGGTACCGGGAGAAGCTGGACAATGCCTTTAAGACAGCGATAGCCAGAGTGACTATTCCCCGACCCTAAAGGGCGGGGCTTCTAGGGACAAGTCCCAGGGATTGTAGCCCCAATCCCAAAATGTTGATGGAGGCATTGAGGTCTCGGTCTAAGACCAGACCACAAACAGGACAGGAATGAATACGAACAGACAAATCCTTGTCAACGAGAGTGCCACACCGAGAGCATCGCTTGGATGTATTCCTAGAGTCAACCAGCACAACACTGCGATTGGCACATTCTGCCTTATACGCAGTGAAGGATACCAATTGAAACCAAGCGGCGTCAGCAATGGACTTAGCCAGGCAGTGGTTCCTCAGCATAGCCTTGCCGTTCAGCTTCTCAAAAGCGATGATGTCAAAGGTATTAACCAGGCTACGACTAAGTTTATGAACAAAGTCCTTGCGTCTGTTAGCAATACGCTCGTGGATATGAGAGACAGCCTTGCGCCGGTGTTTTCGTTCAGGCGTGCCTTTTTCCATTTTAGACAATTTGCGTTGTGCTTTAGCCAGCTCCTTCTCATCAATTCTAAAAAAACATGGGTTAGCAATCTTCTCACCAGTGGAAAGGGTAGCGAAGTTAATCAAACCGACATCAATGCCAACCGCTTTATCTATTTTTGGCAATGGCTCAGGCTCTACCTCACAGGAGCAACAGGCATACCACTTACCTGTGCTATGCCGTCTCAGGGTGAGCGTTTTCATCTTACTTTCAAGGGGGCGATGGACAATAGCCTTAATGTTGCCTACTTTGGCTGCCTTAACCGAGTTATCTTCAAGCGAGAAGCCAAACTGGGGATAAGTCAAACTATCATATCTACCTTTCCCTCGGAAGCGGGGATAACCAGGTTTCTCCCCGGCCTTCACACGGCGGAAGAATGCCTTAAAAGCAAGGTCAACTCTCTCCTGGGCATCCTGAAGCACCTGAGAATAGACCATTGTCAGAGAGGGACGTTCCTGTTTCCATTGAGGAAGCAGGGAATTAGTTTGATACAGGCTAATAGACTCTTGCCTTTGCTCCCAAGCGTCCTTACGACAGGCAAGAGTCTCATTAAATACCCAACGGCACTCCTCAAGCATCTGATTGAGAAGGCTTTCCTGTTTATGAGTCGGCAAAAGACGATATTCAAAAGTCTTACGCATTTTGTTAGTATAACATACAATAGCTTAAATATCAAGGGAGGTGGTGGAATTATTGTATGAAAGGTGAGATACGTTTTATCAGGGGAAGATGATGGCATAAATGAGATTTGAAGATACGCGACCGAGTAACGAAAAGCGATACCCCCTTGGTGCTGTTCCGGAGAAGATTCCTATTGGTGGCCTTGATGTCCCCATACCCCCA
>Ga0210017_1003188_pt1 | contig 13842 bp, 10 predicted proteins | sample CryGeyCG2014_020_FD_183966 | JGI IMG/M metagenome (GOLD analysis project Ga0210017, IMG submission 183966) | Groundwater microbial communities from aquifer - Crystal Geyser CG08_land_8/20/14_0.20 (SPAdes) (version 2) | ecosystem: Environmental > Aquatic > Deep subsurface > Groundwater | place... | reverse complement strand
AAGTAAGATAGCACCCGAACCGGATAAATATTCTGGAGTACGTCGTCAAAAAAATACCGATTAACACCAAAAACGGCCCCGCAAACTACTGGTATTGCTATAAAGAAGGGGTAAAAGAAAAAAACTCGCCGGCGCAATAAATCCGCATCCAGCAAAGAGGCAAGATTCTCCCCCAAATCAGTCAAACCAAGGTACAAAGGAATAACTGACCAGATTAGCAAATATCTAAAAGGGTACAAAAAACGCAACAACAGAGCAGACAATCCAAAGATAACCGCCAAATCAAACAAGCTGATTTTTTTCCTCCAATACCAGCCAAAAGCTACGCAGAAACAAATAACGGCGAGCATAAATTTACCCAAATCATTGTGAACATTTAATGGTCCCCACTCCTGAATATGGCTCAAATGGAAAGAGTCAACATCCGCCAAAATAGATCGCCACAAAAATGGACCGTAAGGGTTAATAAAAGTCGCTAAAGCGCTTGCAGTCAAACTGGCAAAAACGCCCAAAACCAAAGGCCAATTTAATAAAGATTCCTCCGGTAAAGCGCCAAAAAAAGAAACAAAATTAAACAGTTTTTGCCGCCAAGGGAACCATTTGACATACAAAAGCTTACAAATTAGAATAAAATAGGCAAAGGCAACAAATACCCACAGCCCATAAATAAAATCGCCGTAAAAATTCGCCCAAGCCAAAAAAAGCGGGGGCAAAACCAGCAACGGCCAGCGCTGACCATGGAGAACTTTGCCTAGCAAAATTTTGAGCGCCGCAACAAATACAAGTCCGAACAACATTGGCCGCCCGCCGTGCAACGATAACTGTAGACCGTAGCTCAACACCACTGCCAACAGAAAAAAAACTCCTTTGTAAAGAGCTGATTTCTTCAGTTTTTCCCGGTCAAAAGAGGAGAATAGCAACACCAAAACCACTCCCGACCCCACCAAACTAGTCAACAAAGGCAAGGATATCAAACCCAAGCGGCTGACTAATAGGTAAAAAATAACCTGCGATAGCCAATAAAAGTCCGCTATTTTATAATCAGTAAAGTTATAACTAAAAGATTGCGTAGTGGGAAAGGATTTTGTTTGCCAAATAATTTCGCCTTGGCGCAAATGCCAACCCAGATCGGGGTCAAAAGGAACCACAAGAATGATCGCGAAAGAACAAAAGAAGCAGACGGCAAAAAAAAGTATATGTTTTTTCATATTAATAAACCGGCCGAGGAAACAGTAATTAACTTTCTTATTATACTCGTCATTAACGCAATTTTAAGCACGGCTGTTTTTTGGCTGCCACTGAATCAAGGTAATTCTTCCTTCTTTTATGTAGACGGACGCTAACTAGTAATTGAATGACTATTTTTGATGAGTAAAACAGAAACAATATATGTACTGTAAAAATGTAATTTATAGTAAAAAATTAGACTGGGTAAATATTGCGTTAGTTTTACTCTATTGTGGGGTCATTATTTATCTATCTGCAAATCATGAAGTATGGAGAGATGAAGTGAGGGCACTTAGTCTAGTTACGGAAAGTAATTCTATAGTAAACCTACTAGAGAATCTTCATAACGAAGGGCATCCATGTTTGTGGTACTTACTACTATACTTTACTTATCAAATCTTCAAGGCACCTATTGTACTCAAGGCAACGCATATATTCATAGCTACCATCGCGATTGTTATATTCGTAACAAAAGCGCCGTTTACAAAAATTCAGAAATTACTATTTACTCTTGGGTACTTTCCTTTATATGAATATGCGGTGATCAGCAGGAATTACGGAATCGGTATGTTGCTTCTTTTTATATTGTTTTCTCTCTACAAAATCAGGTTTAAAAACCCCTTGTTATTTGGCGTCATACTGGCTCTTTTAGCTAACACTAGCGCTCCAGCGCTAATTATATCAATTGCTTTTACAGCATCGTTAATCGTCGAGGTAGCATTTAAAAGACCGATAAGCTACAGTACAAAAACATTATTTGGAACACTAACCGCGGTTTTTGGAATCATCTTATCTATAATCCAAATAACACCAGATACAACAACAGTGGTAACAAATATTTACCAACATAGTTTAAAAGAAGTTCTGGTAACTATACCTACTGTAGCTATCGCTACAGGAACATGGTTCCACCAAGCTCTAGGGGCTAATAGCGTTTTACTAGCAAATGCCGTTGTCTGGATAGCAATGCTACTTCTGTATAAAAAGAAAACATTACTTGTAATTTTCTACTCTGCTGCAGTGGGTCTTGCTGGGCTATTCCAGTTAGTTTATCCCGGGATGCCTAGACACCAAGGTTTCCTATACCTACTACTGATCGGTATGCTTTGGTTAGACAAGACAACCGACTACAAAGAGGCAACTGCCTCTCCAGTGGGTCGCTGGATCAAGGAGTGCTTAAATACCGTAGAAAAACACAAAAATCATTTTCTTTATCTAGTCCTTACACTGCAAGTAATTATCTCCATTCCCGCAATCTACAAAGAAATAAGATTTCAATTTTCGGCAAGCAAATCCTTTACCACTTATGTAAAAAAACACTCCGATTTAAACGATGCAATCGTTATAGCAGAACCTGATTTTATCGCCGAGTCCTTTCCTTACTATCTAAACAATAAAATATACATACCAAGAGAAGAAAGGTTCGGTAAGACAGTAAGTTTTACATCAGCTAATCAAAACGGAATGACTCTCACCGATATTATAAATACTGCCGAAGAAATATCCCACCAAAATACAAAACCAATATTGCTTGTAATTGGTCATAATTTAAATCCGCTAGGACCATACACAATCAATTTTGGTTACAATAAAACCTTTGCGTACACTAATGAAAGCTTAGAAACACTTAATAAAGATGCAAAAATGCTAGCTTCGTTTAAAGAAGCCGTAATGAGCAATGAGAATTTTACAGTTTTTTTAGTCGAAAATTATAATTTATGATTAATAATAAAAAAATAGTAGTTGTCTTACCTGCCTACAACGCTGCCAAAACACTGGAAAGAACTTACCGAGAAATACCTCAAGAAGTTGATGAGGTTATTTTAGTGGATGACGCCAGTCAAGATAATACTGTAGAAGTAGCAAGTAGGCTTGGCATAAAAACATTCACTCATAAGAGCAATCAAGGTTATGGTGCCAACCAGAAAACCTGCTACAAAGAAGCATTAAGACTAGGCGCCGATATTGTAGTAATGCTTCATCCAGATTACCAATATAATCCACGTTTAATAACAGCCATGAGCTCTTTAGTGGCAGAAGATATTTATGATGTAGTAATTGGATCTAGAATCCTTGGAACTGGAGCTTTAAAGGGAGGAATGCCTCTTTACAAGTATATCGCCAATAGAGTGCTTACTTTTTTAGAAAATATAATGGTTGGGCAAAAACTGTCGGAATATCATACCGGGTATCGAGCCTTCTCCAGAAAAGTACTAGAAACATTACCCTTAAAAGAAAATTCAGATGATTTCGTCTTCGATAATCAAATGCTGGTTCAGGCTATTTTCTTTGGGTTTAGGATCGGGGAAATCACCTGCCCAGCTTTATACCACAAAGATGCTTCCTCTATAAACTTTTTGCGAAGTATAAAATATGGCTTAGGGGTTTTGCTTACCGGATTGCAGTTCATTCTTGCGAAAGCAAAAATCACCACAATAGCTATATTCAGAAGTAATACCGCTTGAAAGTAGTGAAGATTGTACCAGCTATTATAAAAAGCAGTGCCAGTGCTAAGACAGAGAACATAGTTCCCTTATGTTTCCTAAGTAACAGTGAGAATTTAGAGGTGTAAGAGAAAAGAGATAGCCCCAAAGGCAAAGCTAAACCAATAAAGTAACGTCCTTGGACTCCCGTTATCAAAAGATTCCCTATTGGAGTATCCAATAAATACATAGCCAGAAATATTGCCAAAGAAGACAATCCAGAACATATAACTATGATTAGGCGAACACGCGTAGGTAATTTAAAATGTATACCTTCCAAATTAATAAAAACTAAAAACCCGGTAATAATAAGCAAATATGTCCAAAGGCTAAGGGGGTAGTCAAACCAGCCAAGAATACCAATAAAACCCAGCAAATATACACCTATCTTATGAGAAATCGTTACTATCAGCGCTAAAGGAAAGGTCAAAGGGTGTGTTAGGATGTAGCCTAACTGCCCTGTTGGTCTCCCAGCAAAAACAGTCGTACCTAAGAAAAGTCGTTGCATATACAGTAATGTAATGTTAAAAAGCAGTAACAGAGAAAAAAAGCCGAACAATCTTCTTATTTCTGAATACTTAATAGTAGAATAATTTCTTAAAAAAAGAATTAACGGAATAAACAATAAGAAGTTATATCCAGGCTTAATAATAGAGACCAAAGAATATAAAACTAAAAGATAAGAAAATTCCTTGAGATTTAGAGAACTATCCTTATAATACAGAGATAATGTGTAAGATATACTCAAAAAAATAATTGGTATAAGCAAGGCATCATAACTAACTGAACTGTACTGATAAATAGTCATTGGTAACAAACTAAGGGCGAAAATCAGATATTTACCAAAAGGGGCAGTTTTAATAGACAGCGTTGTCAAAATAACGGCTAATAAAAGAGAGGCTATTCTACACAAATAAAATGAGTGAAGTAGCTCCAAGTTTAATAATTTTCCGATAAAAATAAAAAAAGCAGGTATAAAATGATACAAGGAAAGTGAATAACACAAAGGCATATCAACCATCGTTGTTCCTGTATTGTTAGAAGGTTGTTGTTTAAGAAGTAAATCAAACGAGAATTTTTCATTAGGATGGTGAGCAATTCTAGAAACATCCATATTTTCTACAAAATCTGAGTATTGAGTAGATACTTTTAAAGTATCTCCTTTACAAATATGGCTTCCTTCAGAAATACCAGCCGCCCGTAGATAATGAACATTTTCATCAGGGGCTTGAAATGGAGGAACAATAAAAATAGTAATCAAACCCCACACGAAAGCGATCATTAAAAATATAACTTCAATCTTACCGTCAAGAAGGCGCATGTTATAATTAAAAACAACTTATATGTACAAGGGAAAAACAATATCTATATCTGTACCTGCTTACAATGTCGAAAGTTTGATTGGCCCTACTATCGAGACAATACCTAATTATATTGATTATATAATAGTTACTAATGATGCAAGTAAAGATAGTACCCAAACAGTTGTACAAAAGTACATACAGAAGGATACCAGGGTTACCTTAATAAATTCAGAAATAAATGAAGGGGTAGGAGCGTCTATTATTAAAGGGCACCAATGCGGGGTAGAAAAGGGAGCAGATATTATGGTAGTCATGGCAGGAGATAATCAAATGAATCCAAAATATCTTCCCTTGCTGCTTGATACAGTTATTATTGATAAGGCTGATTATGCCAAAGGGAACCGATTTATTAATGTAAAAGAACTAAAACAAATGCCAAAGAAAAGAATCATTGGTAATATAGGTGCTACCTTGCTAGTTAAATTTGCTAGTGGGTATTGGTCAGTGGCAGACCCACTTAATGGCTATACCGCCATTACAACAGAAACATATAGGAAAGTTCCTCTTCAGAAAATTGGTAAAAGGTATACTTTTGAAACATCAATGTTAATCCAATTGGGAATACTAAGGAAAAAGGTTAGAGATATTAATATACCTGCTTATTATGGAAAAGAGGTATCTCATATTAAAATAGTCAGAGATAGTATCGAAACAATACACACGACATTAAAAGGTGCTTGGGAAAGATTATTTATCAACTACGGTTTACTTGCTTTTCATCCTGTATGTGTATATCTAAGCACTGGTCTATTGCTATTATTTTTAAGTGGCATCACAGGCTTGTGGCTTCTAATTCAGAGCCTAGGGAAACCATCAGCAACCGCTGCCACAGCCCTAGTTCCCACAATACTACTAGTTATAGGAATACAGTTTATTAATCAAGCTATTATCATTGATATTCAAAATGAACCGAAGTAAGAGTGTTACAACTGAATTTGTTGTTAAAGAGTTACAACCCTTCAACCTCAAACCAACTACTATACAACCAATCTCTTTCCGGTGAAAGAAGATTTAGGTAACAAAACCACTCCCAATATTTAGCCCATACCCCTACTTAACAAACGACGGCATTCCCAGACCGGGCGGAAGAGGACTTTGGTATTTCCAACCTCTCTTTCCGCCCACAAACCGGCGGTGGCGATAATGGCTTGGGATGGTTGGTAGGTATTAACAAAACTGTGGAGGGAGCGGGACACGGCCGTTGATGTTCCGCTTAACTTAACTTCAATCGGGACAACTCTACCTTCACGGACAATAATAAAATCGGTTTCGGCTTGAGACCGTGTCCGCCAGTATTTTAGCTCGTAGTCGCGGGCTAGTAATGAAAAGAAGCTATTTTCTAACAAACTGCCACTGCTGTACCGTTGCAGAGGTGGTGAAAAGTCATCTAAAATGGCGTTTACCAAACCGGTATCAAAAAAGTAAATCTTAGGGGTTTTAACCAGCTCTTTCCGCGTATTCCGATAGAAAGGCCTCATCTGCTGGCAGATGTAAACTTTTTCTAAAAAGCCTAGGTAACGTTTAAGGGTCCGGTAATCAAGGCCCGATACCTGCCCTAGTTCTTGGTAATTAATTAAATTACCCATCTGCAAACCTAAAGCCTTAATCAAAGCCTTTAGTTTGTAATCGTCAGCTGACGACAAAAGGTCTTTCACTTCCCGTAAAAACAGAGTGTTATAAATCCCCTTTAGCAAATCCTGTTTAGTTTGAAGATTTGATTGCAAGACCACCTCTGGATAGGCGCCATACAACAGGTATTCTTGGTAATACTCTTTTAGCTTGGTGGTAATTGGTTGACTAGTTGGCTGGGCAAAGTCGTGTTTAGACCACAACCGATGCAGGTCTTGGTCCCTAGCCTGCAAGAATTCTGAAAAAGAGAAGGGGTATAATGTCACAGTCACTACTCTTCCGACTAAGTATTTAATCGCCTGAATGGTCAGATCAGCCGCCGAGGAACCCGAGATCACAATCTTTTTACCCGGGAAAAAGTCAAATATGTATTTAAGGTTTTTGCCGCCCACCGGGGAATAGTGAAACTCGTCAATCAGTAAGTAATCAACCGATTCTAAGTAAAGCTGGCTAAAGGCTTTTATGTCCTGATTAAAAAGATCCAGAACATCAGAATCTTCAAAACTCATGTATAAAGCATTAGCCAATTGGCCATGGTAATGTTTAAGGAGAGTAGTTTTACCGCTCCGGCGGGGACCAACCAAGGCAATAATTTGAGGCAGGTCAAGCAACCGATCTAATTCGGCTTCTACTTCCCTCGATACGTATCCAATATTAGCAGGGCTGTCTTTGGACATATATCCAATAATAGCAGGGCTATTATTGTATGTCAATTAGTAAAATTCCATTTAATCATAATCGTATTAGTACACCCAAATGGCAGATGTTATTCCTGGCCCAAGTCAAACCAACTACTATACAACCAATCTCTTTCCGGCGAAAGGAGGTTGTAAACATAGCGGAATCTAGTACCGGTGATGGAACCTTCATCAACGGAACGGTTTGAACCGGTCGCTTTAACCCAAGCAATCCGGTCGGACGAACCGCCCATCTTCACCAATTCCAGCTGGCTAACATTCTCAATAGGAGTGGTTCCTTCTTCTTCTAGCCATGATAAGATTGTCTGCTGGGAAGTGGAGTATTCCAAAGAATCAAGATACCCGCCATCTTTTAACAAACCGGCGTTAATAATTAAAGTCATATCCGGCTGGCTGATCGGAGTGCCGCCGCGGTAATCGGCGTTGGGGGGATTTTTTTGGCTGTCGGAGCAGGTTAGGTTGCCGGACCAACTGTGGTAAGGAGAAGAGGAGTCGTATTGGCGGTCGTCAACGCGGCGCAGATAAGGAAAATTGCTATTCTTTGATTCGCGAGCCGCTTGTGGAAAGGAGCGGGAAGATTTATCAAAAGTGAACGACGGGCTGTCACCCACATCGTCGGTGTGGCCGCCGGAAGTGGAAAAGTAATAGGTTTGCGCCAAATTGCCGTTGTAGGTGACCACCTGTCCGCGAGTCTGATCAACAAAAGATCGTTTTCCCTGACCGCCCACATATACCTGGCATGATTCGGTAGCGCAGATAACATTATTAGGATAACTCTGCGCGTAAGGCCACGCGTAAGTACGAGCGGCAATTACCTGCGCTTTGATTGCCTCGGCTGGCCAGTTATTAGGCACTTCGCCAATTCCGGCTAAATATTCTTCTTCAAAAAGCAAATCGTAAGCGGCGCCGTCTTTGCTCACCAAGATACGGCCAGGGGAAGACAGGGTAGCCACTTGGGTTCCGGAATAATAAAAGGTAAGAATGTCGTTAGCAGATTTGCCTTCTTTCGCCATTCCGTAAGCTCCGTACTGGCTCATTCCCACTCCGTGTTCGGTGCCGCGTCCCCAAAACCGCCAGCTGGGAGCGCCGGCTGGATTGGGAGTAGGCGCCCGGCCGGAACAGGAACCCTTGCTTTGGTAGATCAACTGCTGATGGCGCACCATCGCTTCGTTAATCTCTTGCGACAGACTGGACAGACGACTGCCCAAAGCCGAAGACTGCGACAAAGCGGACTCAATTTGAGCTTGAAGCTGATTAGCCTGTCCAGCCAGTTGAGAACGCAAACTGGCCAGCTGGCTCTTTTGCCCCAACAGCTCGGACTGCACCTGCTCCAAAGATTGCTGGTCCTGACGGCACAAAGCAATTTGCCCGTTTATGTCCAAAATTGTTTGGCGCACTCTGTCCAAGAGAGCTTTTTGATATGCCGCCAAAGACAAATCTCCCGTAAAAAGCCAGCCCAACGACCGCCAAGCGCCTTTAGCCGTTTTGTATAAGCGGCGAGTGGCTTGATGGCGAATATCTTCCTGACTATTAAGGCTTTTTTGTTTTTTGTCCAATTCCTGTTCAAGGCCAACCAACTCCTTATCCAATTGATCTATTTGATTTTCCACCGCTTGCAATTGCTGATCGGTTAACCCCAACTGGCCGTTGAGCTGGTTGAGCTGGCCCTGAAGGGATTGTTGGTAAGCCTTGATCTCTTCCAACCGGTTGGACAAAGTGTACTGCTCCCCCTTTTTATTAATTATTTCCAGCCACAAATCTTCCGATTCATCCGCTCGGGCGGGAATAAGCAGACACAAAAAAACTGCTGCTGCTATTGCCAAAAAGGAAATTTGGTAAAGTTTGCCGGGCACAGATTAGTTGAATTAAAATTTACAAAATAAAGTAATTCTATATCGCTATTGACACCAAACTACCAACTACATTACCTTTAAGAAGTAGTATGGTTATTCTACTAAATTCTAACACAAAGAATCGTTCAACCGCCCCTTGCTCAAAAGCGGCCGGCTTTTTGGCAGCAGCGTCCACGATTGCTCTACTTTTATTACTGGGAATAGGTTCGGCGCCCGCGCGCGCGCAAACATACATCTGTCGAGACTATGACGCTGTCGACAATCCAACATGTGAGCTTTCACAAGTTAGAGACTGCGATAGCGCTCCAGGTTTTATGAGACCTACCTGGGAAATATGTAAATTTATAGACGTATGGCTACTTAATGACTCCTGTTCGTGCCCTGATATTCCTCCAGGTGTAGATCCCCGATTTCCTGCGGGACTACTGGATGTAGATGATAACGGTGAAGAATGCGCTTGCCAGCTATGCTTAGAGCCTGATACAGCAACGTATGGCGGTGATGATTGTAATGTAATCCCCTGTTGCCCAGGAGCCGGTTGCGATACAGTAGCTAACAGATGCCGCCTGCCCGTGGGAGCCGCTTGCGATCCAGACAATGATTATTGCATGACCAACACTTACTGTGCCATAGAGGATCCAGATAGTCCCACACCGGTTTATGTATGCACCGGGGCAATGTATACCCCGCCACCCACTACCACACCTGCATCCACGGGATCTGGCGGCAACCCATTCCTTAGTAAATTCAACTTAAATTTTAGCGGGCTCACCGTTACCAGCCAACTGGGAGATCTTCCATTTGATGCTCTCCCCAGCACTTTAATTGAATGGTTTGTTTTAGTCGCCTTGGGAGTAGGCGGGGCGGTAAGCGTTTTGGCTATTTTGTACGGCGCCTACACGGTTATGTTTAGCGGCGGCGACCCTTACAAATTAAAGGACGGCAAAGAAATCCTCACCGCCGCCATCGCTGGTTTTTTGTTCGTTGCGCTAGCGGTAGCTATTTTAAAAATACTGGGAACCGATATTCTGGGTATATTTGCGTAGACAAGCTGACATATTTGTGTTATACTATAAATGTTATAACTACAAGTTTATTATTTTAAGGAGGTGATATATGTGTTATCACTAATACAAAGTGCTCATGCCGCTCCTTACAATACTGGTGTAAACTTTACAATCTGCGGAACACTTAACTTGGGAATTACCTTGGTTTTTTGGTTGGGCGTCGGCCTAACTTTAGTCTTTGTTACCATGGGAGGCATTAAATATATGTCCAGCCAGGGTGATCCCAAAGCCACTGACGCGGCCAGGAAAACATTAACAAACGCCGTGATTGGTTTTGTCGTCGTGATTGGCGCGCTAGCAATCAGAACATTGACAAGTAAGTTGCTTGGTATAAATCTAAGCAACTGCGACGAGACTGTTTTCTTGAATGCCGTTAACGGAACCTTCTAAAACGGTATTATTCGTTAAACAAAAAACCAAGCCTAGCTTGGTTTTTTGTGCTGGCGGGGGAAAAAGCACCAATGTCTAGGTTCATATACCTTCAGTACACCTTGATGGTGCATGAGGGCCAGATTGCGGGTGGTGGAATGTTTTCGTCATCCTGAGGAGCGTTAGCGACGAAGGATCTCATTTGAAGGAGATTCTTCACCCGCCTTTGGCGGGTTCAGAATGACGAGGGAATGGGATTCTTCCCCTTCACTTTGTTCAGGGTCAAAATGACGAAGAAATTCTGGGCTGTTTGTTAAGTATTTGGACATCAGACACCGGCCAAGTTCTTCCGAGAGTGGGTTAAACCTACCTAAACAATATGCTAAAATCAGAAAAACTTAATTTAGTTAACCGTGCTGGAGGTAGTGAACCAGAACAACCAATTGAAAATACAGTCTTGTGTGATGTAGAATTGCGTATAATCTAAAAAACATATGATCAAACTAATCAAAATCACTTCCGCGCTAGTAAGTTTTCCAGTAAACAATCCCGCCAATAAAGTTGTTAAGCTCAACAGCATATTAGGGCTGGCGGGAACAGTAGTTTTTTGGATAGGCGTTGGTCTAAGCCTAGTTGCTATTATGCAGTCCGGAATTAAGCTAATGCAGTCAAAGGGTGATCCGCGCGAAATTCAATCCGCCCAACAAGCGCTTACCTGGAGTGTCGCCGGCATGGTGGTGGTTCTAGCCGCCGGCGGGATTGTTACTTTGTTTGCTAAGTTGCTGGGGATAGAAAATTTTAAACTGCTTCCCGACTTTTAAAAAAAGGGGCAGCAACCTTTTTATGAAAAAGAGGCCTTCTTTTGCCAAAAAAATAAGCGTTAAAAAAAGCGCCTCATTACTGGTTGCCGCCGCCGGAGTGGCTTATTCTCTGCTAATTGCTCTTCTTTTTCCCCGCTGCGTTTCCGCCGCCGCCGCCGACTGCGCAAGTTATATGACCGGCAGACCTGACAACACCCCAAACATCAAAGGCGTATTCTGCTTAGTAGCTTCTACTGTTAATGTTGCTGTTATGTTCACCGGCGGGATCGCGATGGTGGCGATTATTATCAGCGGCGCTAGACTAATGAACTCCAAGGGCGATCCAAAAAAACTAGCCTCCGCCAAGGAAGCGTTAACTTGGAGCGTGGCCGGTCTGGTGTTAGCTTTGCTGGCAATCTCCATTATTACCTTCCTAGGCCGCCTGGTGGGTTTAGGAGACGACTACACCCCCTCGGTAGTAATACCCGAAATCATATAAGTTGCGTCCTTGACCGCTAGAACTTTGTTTTGCTACATTGTAAGTGTGTTCTGTATGATCAAGCCCGCCGCTAAAAAGCTAGTCCGCTTAATAAAAATTGGTACAAAAATATGCGCGCTGCTCTTTTTATTTCTGCTGGCAGCCTCGCTGCCAGCAAAAGCTAATAAACTGGGCATTAACTTTGGTAGAACCTCGGCAGAACAGGCCGCGTTCAGCTTAGTGGGCGGCACAACCAATGCCGGTTGGGTGGTAATATTAGCCGGACCAAATAACTGCCAAGATTTAATTTCTCTTATCAACGAACACAATTTTCGCGTAATTATTAGAGCATGGAACGGCGGCTGCGCTTTTACCAGAGACCACTACTTGGGCTGGGTAGCTACTTTAGCCGATATGGCAGGGAAAATCAGCGCCGATAAGCAGATTTATTTTATTCCCTGGAATGAGCCGCAGCACCCGGAAGAGTGCGTTAGCGCTGACGGCGCCAACAGCGGCGACCCAACCAGCGTTATGGATGCCACCGAGTTCCTCGCCAAAAAGCTGGTTGATGTTGGCTTGCGCGGAAACGGCAAAAACAAAGTGGTACTGCTCTCTCCCGCCATGGATCCGCTTTACCCCACTCAAGCGATAAGCGGCGATAAATACTTAAGCTTGTTTGACGGCATAGCGGTTAACGCCTACACTGGAGGCAGTTTTAGCACCGCTCAAGGCTTTGTAAGTTTTGTAAAAAACCGGCTGATTCTGCCTGGCGATAAAGGCTATAATTTTTATCTTACCGAGGTAGGTAGTACCATTGATACCTACACCCCCATTGACACAGCTGTCATAGGACAAAAACCCGTTTTTGATAATGCGTCCATTGCCGAATTTCTTAAAAGCCTAGTCACCACTACCTTTCCGGCGAGCGGGGATGAAATAAAAGTGGCGGCTGTTTTGGACCATGATCCGCATTGCGTCAATAACGATGGCGGTACCGTTTGCGGCATTATTGACAGCAGCGGCTTAGACTACTATGGCTGGAACCTCTATAAGTCTGCCGCCACTCGCGCCGTTTATGCCAGTTACCGCACCGCCAACATCCCGCCCGTTATATCGTTCAGCGACGTTAGCCTTGATTTAGATCAAGAAGGCTTGTACCCTTGTAACTCCTGCGCCTACTACACTAAAAACGACCATTTCTGCGGACCTGGCTCTTGCCCGCTTCAGGAAAAAAATAGCCTTTGCCAAATAATAGGTGTTCCTTGGGTGCTGGGCTGTTCCAAGGTCTACGCCAAACAAGAACTAACCAATCCAATTATTGACGACACGGAAGAAGAGGGGGAGCCAAAAACAGACCATCCGCTTTTAGAAGTTGATGACGGCAAGGGCGGCACCATTTTTGCCATATTTAGCCAATCCTCCAATTCGCGCGGAACCCTGCAAGAAGATCTGGAAGCCTGCATCATGGCGCACACTTCCAAACCTTGCGGCTCGGCCGGAAGATATGCCTGCTCGGAAGCGGCCTGCAAAGACGATGATTTTGACTACGACGGGCTAGGTTGCCCAAATGCCGTCGTGGCCGACATGAGCAGCATTCCCGGCTATTCTGGCGCATGCCGCGGACCCTGGAAAATTTGCGGCCCCACCTGCAGATCAAGCACCGTGGATCCAAGAAGTATTCCCGGCTGTTGCAAAGATGATAAAAATTGCAACATTAATGTTGGTGGAATAACCCAAGAAGAAATAAACGCCATGATGGATGGCTGGATGACACGGATCACCAATAATTACCAAGATGGTGTTGCTGGCTGGAAGGCTGTCTTTGCCAAGTCTTTGGAAGCGATTATTGATTCCGCTAAAATGTTCGCCAGCCT